>JAAUYH010207651.1_pt1 | contig 14459 bp, 10 predicted proteins | sample 7278061 | NCBI WGS metagenome assembly JAAUYH01 (sample SAMN14350203, study PRJNA611818) | marine sediment metagenome | isolation source: surface marine sediment (0.6m) | place: French Polynesia: Moorea | collected 2018-08
TACAGTCATTGTTCTTTTACCGACCATGAGTGAGAATAATACAAAGTACATGAAACATAGTTACACTTGTCACCGTTCTGGCAAACTGTCGCTTCTATCTCAGACCTTTGCGAGCTTTATTTGTTAATGGTTGTAGATTATGAAGTTTCTGGCTTTTTGCCATTTTTTATTATTCTTTATTCTGTGTTGCGGCTTAAGTATCTCTGATCAAGAAGGAGACACCTATGGCACAGTTATCTGCGTAAGTTGGACGCAAACAGTATTGTAGAACATCTTTCATGTCAAGAAAAAAATCTTTTTCTTTCTAAAATCATATTTATCTTACTCAAATCAAAATTAACTTTCTCTAGCTTCTTTCGTTTCTATGATTTGATTAAAGGTATGTTCAATCAAACTTCATTATCATTTTCATTTTATATCTCAACGTATTTCATTTATTTCACGCTTAGGCTCACCTGCACTTGTTTCTAGCCTAGAATGATAGGCAGCTCTTTACGTACACTCTGATACCTCCTTAGTTCCAAGAATGAACCAAAAATGCGGACTGCATAGAACGAACGTACGATTTTGAGACTCCCATATTTTTTGCGCAGATGTGATGATAATATCTGGCAGTGAGCATACGCTCTCAGTAAAGGGATCTTGCCCTACATTCCGGATACAAACAGTAAATTCATCACTTCGAAACCATAGAAAAGAAGGATCAAGTCGTATTTTACATCATAGAAATGCTTGAAAGCAGCACTGTTCAGCCGTAAAACGTTCGTTCGACAACGACATCGAAGTTTTCTACTCAAATTGGCTCCAAATTGTCCTAATCATTTTCTAAATTTAGAAATCATTTCCGTGAGCACCGTAGCTTCAAAGTATCGATAAAAAAGACTATTCGAGATTCGCAGATAACGAGCGGCTGTAACGCATCACGAGTAGATTATGCAGTTCTACAAGATTTTTTCTCCAGCTAGATATGACGAAAACACTCGGGCGAAGCCAAATCGAGCACGCCTCTCTACGGAAATCAACTACCGGTTTCTTCGTCTCTCTCGCTCGCACCACCTTTTTTGGCCTTTCCTTTATTTAGAATCCACACACGATCTTGCTTATTTTGCACTTCATTTCGAATTTTCCGTTCCTCTAATTTTGTTCGTGCAGCGCCGATTGCATCGTTGCTGGTAAGAAACTCGCCCCTAGCTGTCCCTATTAATCCACTCCTAGTGACTAATACCTTCAATGCCAGCATTTAATTTCCCACTTCTTTTCCTTTTATTTTATACAAATATTCTATTAAATCTACACCGCGCATAATATGTGGAGCATTGACATCAAGATGGCTGAGTACATATATAATTTTGGAGCGAATAAGATGCTGAATTCCGGGACATTCAAATGCATCCATGGTGGTTGTTCGTAACTAAGATTCCTACGGTGCTTGTTCGACAGTAGAGAACCTCTGAAGATATTGATAGAATCAATCTGACTTGCAGTCAAACGAAATGAGCAAAACTTATCCATATTACGCTCAACTCATCGATTACACTGATTTCCAACGGTTGTGATTTCTATGAACAATGCGATGGCAGTGTACACTCCATATATTTACTTCCCCTTAAGCTAATTATTGTACGCGGAGGCAAGTGGGCTAGGACGCCATCGGACATTACCAATACAAGCATACCTGAGTTGTTTAGGTCTTCATTAATTTCTGTTAATATTTCAGCGAATTCTAAGCACTTTTCTATACGAACTTCAGAAATATCTGTTCTATAAAATACTCCGGTATGGTGTTAAAAGGTCAAATAGAGCTTTGAGATCAGCCACTTCATCGCTGACAACATCACAGTGCAATAAAGATTAGTTCATAAAAACTAATGATTTGAATACAGCATGACCTGAAGCACTTACGCAAGGTATAAAAAGACAAGCTGAGGGTACAAAAAAATAGGACTTTGCGATTGAGATTCATAGTGCCGTCTCAGATATCGAGACTGGGGAAACTTTCCTTTTCAATCACACCCTGGTGATACTCCAGTTCTGTCAAGGTTCCACACTTTTACGGAATATAATTCATCCATTTCAACTAGTTCTTCAAGGAGAGAGATTTTTGATATCAAGTTTTCACTTTCTTAGTTTCAAACCGTTTTCGTCCTTTCGGCTAATGGATTGTGAACTCTGATGCACCTTAATGAAGTCATTAAAAATTTAGGATCCAACGCAGGCCATATATTTCGTTCTTAACGCTTAGCTTTTCTCATCTTGCTGGAGGAAAGCTTTGAATTAAAATTTGCCCCGCCTAACTCAGATGGGTTCTATTCGTAAGCTGCCCCTTGTTAGCGCATCTTAGTCCAAGGATCATGATATTTTCTCTCCATCTGTAAAGCAGTGCATCTCGGAAGTCCATTTCGTCTCCGTTGTCTTATCAACTTTTCTCAAAGAGCTGATTCAAAATTCGGTTCCGCTGGCGAGCGATTTGGTATTTTGCACTATTTGACACTCGACTAATGGATTAGTTGATCTGTCGTCCGCACTTCTTGAGACGCATCTTGGTGACCTCCGGGACGAAAATCCGTCCTTCATTTGCTTAACTATATATTTAGAAGCACTGATCGAGTCATTCAACGCCATATACAGTGAATGATGGGTGATTAAAAAGCTGAGAATATTTTTGAATTCTTTACCATTTGTTCCTCTAACAGCTGCGGAGAAACTTGAGATATACGACATAAGCTTCGAAATTTTTAAACATTCATTATTGAACATTGACTAACCTATCAGGATGGCCGAACAATATCAGATGTAGGTAGCCATGAAGGTTTTCTCTCTCAATTTTTTCCCCTGCGTGCACTATTTCATTGACCAATCTGTAGAAGCTCCCGAGGGACATGAAGTAGTTGCACACAGTAAAAAAAGATGCCAAAAAATAACATGCTTGTCTCACTTCTCCACTCGTTAAATTTTCAACATTGCATCAATAGAACTCAGATGAGAAACCATAGTTTCAAATTCAGATCGGGAATCGAGTTCACTTCACATTTCATACGGAAGAACTTTCGCAGTCTGAGAATATTCCCCGATTTATCAGGGAATTAGACCATTTAACACTAAGAATAGCAATAATAGTTTAAGTAGAAAGTTTCGCTATTTATTTTGCGAGACACACTACTAAAAATGCTTTGACTTCGTGGAACATCGTCCCTTTTACTATTCTGAATTTTGACCAATTGCGTAGTGAAGGGAAAATCACCAAACTGAAAAATTAATTTCTCCGTTGTATACATCTGAATCAACCGACTTGTTTAATTTATGGAAACTATTTTAAAGGTGATGGAAGCAAATGAATATCTTCAGAAAGGATTATGGGCTGTATTCGAGTCATATTTAGAAAATAGAGCTCTAGTCTCTGTAGTAGTCAGTAGTCTTGAAGACCGTCTACTGTACACAAGACGGTACTGTCTTAAAATGATTTCAGTCAAATTCTCTACTCAGAACCCTGCGATTCGGGCACAGCGGTGGATATTTGTATAGATACCTACGAGTTGCTATTGTTTGTCCCGAAGTCAGGACGACCGAGATGGCTGGGAAGATAGTCAAGCAATTTGATAGAAACGCTATCATTTTTGACCAAAAAGAAATAATTCCATTTAATCTTCGGTGAGAGCTCAGTGTAGCAGTAAAGGGGCTGTTTTCATCAGAGATCATTTTCAATTTACAAGAGGATTATCATATGATCATGAGGGAACTCTTCTTAACTAATAAATTTTATTCACTTGCTCAATATTTCAAAAATCTTTAATGTAGGAAGCTATTTGGCCACACTATACACAATCAAACATAAAGAAAATTTCTTTACTCCGAGACATATCAGAAAGAATTCATTTGGAACAGTTTTCATAGATTTGCTCAGAAGTGTTGTGGGAAAATCAATTACAGCGCATAGTATTAGAGCGGCTGAGATACAATGGTTACTTAGCGCTGGCAATTCAGAAGTTATGATAGCAAATAGAACCGGTCATCGATCTTTAGGATCTTGCACGCACTACCCAAATTTCGCGGTGAACGATGAAATCGACTTAAAACGGTTTAGTGTGGTTCTATGGGCATTGTACCTCATTCAGAAATCGTTCAAAATGGAGGAACTCAATGAAATAGTCAGAAGCGAGATACATCTGAATTTGACTCTGAAGAATCGAATGCTAAGAGATTTAAGGTATTGGGAAATAAAGAAATCCGTTTATCTGGTCTACGAATTCCTTCTGGCTCAACTGTGATCATCAATACTAGATCGATCACATATTACAACAAATAGATGTACTTCAACAGCAGGTAGTGTACTAAGAGGACGTGCTTGATTTTACTGCAACATAGGGAAAGTACAGAAGTATTACCTCTTTGCAGGGAAAACTTGGACCACGAAAATAAGCCACTTTCTTCCTTAATATAATTAGAGCCACGCAAAATAAGGTCTTAGTTCAGTTGCCATCTCATCGGACCCACCTGGGGGAGGCAAGGGGCCCTTATTCTACTGTAACTTTAGTTGAATGCAAGTTTTACAGTTAATACCGGTACCTGTTAACGGGGTTTACTTAATTCTGACTGGGAGGCCTTATCTCATTCTGTGTACTGTACGTGCCGGGTGATAAAGTTACCCATCACCAAAATCCAACAAAATGACACGTATCAGCTACAGCATAGTGTACCTGCACCAGCAACTGTCCCCACCTATCCAATCAGAGACTGATAGTTTTTTGTTACTGTAATAGACCAGTTGTTACATCACATTTTCTAATGCTGTTATTCTTTGCTAACCGTAAAGCTAACCCGTACTCTGTTTTTGTAAGTATCACATCTACTGTACTGTACTCTTCGCTTGACACCACAGCACCAGGTTCTTGGACAAGTGGGGATGGTAGAAGAACGGAGGTACTGTACTTAGATGTAGAAATTACTTCGAGTAAAGGCTGCTCCCTTACCAGCGGGATATTGAGCACATCAATGGAACTAAAGAAAATCATCTACTTTTCTTTTCATTTCAGTCAACGCTGCAGTCACTTTCGCCGCCGTCACCACAACCATATCCTGGCCCTAATCAATGCGTTTTTGTCACCATACCAAAGCTCGCTCCAGTTCATCATGAAGGCCTCATTACCGTCCCTCATCAAATCCCATCTTGACAAACATGCAACCTGTCGCAAACAATAACTTAACATCAAACTGAATCCATGTACATACTGAATGCAACACAATTTCATTGCTCCATCACCAGAACCTCCCATTTCCCTTCCAAAATCATGAAACCGTCTTCACCACAGCTCACGCGTCACAGGCCCCTGCCTGACCCCTATGACAGCGAAGAACTACCGCCATTTTCCTTGCCGACCGCATACTTGGCAACAGCGTCGAATGATGCTTCTGCTACACCAATTGTTTTGCAACTCGCACCCGAGAGCGACCGCACACCACTATCGTGAACAGTGGTAGTACTCTTGATGTTATATGCTACACCACATGTCTGACATCTCACAATAAGTACGATACATCCTAATCTGCCACACTTCCGACACTCAGCACATCACTGGGTCCCGTTGTGGAAGCCGCTATGCTGGCTCTCCAACTTCCCGTATCTCAAGCAAGCGTCAGGCATCGATTTGCAAGCATATTACTGACACGATGTACCTATGGGAAGGACCAGAACCGCCCGCACCTCTCCACACCTTTTCCAACAACAATCAATTACTATTTTGTACTTAATCCAACAAACAAGAATCTGAATGACTTTCTGTATTTCGTTCGGGAACCATTGACAAGTTCATGATACAGTTCTTGGAATTACAATAGCAAACGAGGAGAATGAATGAATACTTGTGATTTCCGGAAGGGGTAAGCAGTGTACAAGTTGAGTTTTTAGAAGGGGGCTTGTGCAACGATTTGATGGACGACGCAATCTTCCGGTGCGTCTTTCGTTATTCTAGGTGCAATTGGTACATTGATGGTCACATATACTCGATAGACGCATCTTTCAATTCGTTTCAGTCGTGGCTTGCACCCAATTGCTGAGCGAACTTTACCCATGAACGCTTGCTCATTCCCAGCATCAATATATGAATTCGATTCACTTTTCCCTCCAAATTCTTGAAGTTGCAGTGGTCTTGCCGTGCATGTATTGAGCTCAATTTCGACATCACGCGATACAAGTTCGGTAACAGCACGACAAAGATCAGTCACAAACTCATGGGGAAGGTCGATTCTATCCTGTGATTTGGACGGATGGTGCGCCAACACCGCCCACGGACCCTCATGAGCATCCAATTTTCTCGAGCTCCGAAACCCATGTCTTGTACGAATACATCGTCTAATCAGGAGACCACACTATCGGGAAAGAATGAAACGTGTGGATAAGGACTCTTGCAAGCACCCAAGCGCCAGGTACCAATGGAAGATAGCGTAGCACACATCCAACAATCTTTGTAGGACATCGCTTCGAATGTTTTGTACTTCCGCCTCTTCAACGACGGAGCACACGAGTATTGTTCCTTTGAACTTAGTTTGCATTTCCTATTCTGTAGCGAGTGCGGATTACTCCGTTGGGTAGAGTGCATGCTACATTTATTGAGCCAAATGTGTCGAATAATGGCCATTCTCTCGCTATAGAATGGATTCTTACTACCTTGCGCATAGGTTTTTCTCTTTTCTGCACAGTGGGCGAACACGAAGCTCATCTGATGGTTCATCAATGCAATACTCACGCAAATTGCTGATTGGCATTGCAAGATTTGACGAACGGCTGTTACAAACACGACGAATTCTTAATTTCGGAACACTTGCCATCGGTGGAATTCCAATTCCACAACTACGTTGCATCTCACGAGGAAAAACGTCGTGTACTCGAGCTATACGAGCAGACAAGTCGGGAACTTCACCACTCCTTAAGGTGTTCACAAAGTACTTATACTCTTCTTGAGATACATAAATGTTATATCGCAACAAGGCTAACATCTGCAATTCCAAACGGTTCACCTCTTTCACTGTTGCAATTCCACCAACTCGGGCATAGTGCGCGTTCGAGTAACAACGATCGTCTAAGTTTTTGGCTGCGATCATCAATGAAGTTATGAGTAGGCGATGCATGTTGTACGGTGTGATGGCTAACTTTGAGTTGGACGCCTCCAGTCGGCGCAAGTAGACCATACCAATTATAAATGCAGCTCGAGAACATTGTGCATAACGTACTAACCTTTTGACATACACTTCAGTTTCGATTTCGGGCTTTGTTACAGAGAAAAACACAGAGACAGGATCTTCCCAAGACGGCATGCTTGCATCGTCAGATTCCTTTTCAGCAGTTACGATTTCGAGAAATCGAACAACTTCATCATTGGGCAGTTCCCCAGGGTCAGATTTTGCTTGCGAAGAAGACTGACCGTCTGGTTGACTTTGCTGAGTTTCGTCTAGGGCCATTTTTCCAATATGACGTCGACTCGAGCGTTTCCTGTTCCCTGACTCTTCAGATGACGATCCTGAAGATTGGAACCCACTTGAAATTTGCGAGTTGAGGTTGGTTTTTGGCATTTTTAATCAAAAGATAGGGTCACGGGGACAAGAACCGGTAGTACAGTTGCTCGAATTCCAGCTCGAGGAAGCGCAGTTAGCACAGCCGCATTCTTGTGCGCGAAGGTTGAGGATCGATGGTGCGTGATGTCAATGAGGATGAAAGAGACTTTATATAGTGTTCTGACACAGTTATGCTTCATAAATTAATCAAAATTAACAATGAATTGTGTGAAATGTGTGTCCGAATGACATTAGGTTAAGCGGCACCTGCACCCTGGTATGATACATTCTTGTGCAGGTGCACTCCTCCGATGTCCACTTAGAATCTAGCTTAGTCGTTGTCTACACAATACAGTATCACCATGTGCTGCACGACAGTATTTCAAGCGATAATTATAATCCATTTGGGTACTGTACCTGTACCGGACCTACAGTACGTACAGTACAATCCAGCCGATACGATAGGTGATTTTGGAAGAGATTTCCCTAATTTAACAGGATACTGCAAGAACTTTCACATTTCAGAGCATTCTCGCTGTAGTGTGGTTGGCTTCCTTTCGAATACAGAAGTGAAATTGCAGATCCGTTAGCATTCAACTATACGTACGAGTTGGACAGTCCTTCGCAGTATCGATTCAATAATTGTGTACAAGCGATCTAGAAGAAACAAAACTACGCACAGATACGCCTCCACAGTTAATTTACTGTACATGTACAGTACCCCCACACGAAACCTCATTGCACTACTGTACCGGTACAGTGGCGCTACGCAGCGTTCGTTTGTTTGTTTGTTTGTTTGTTAGGTATAAGAAAAGAGAGGTTATGGTTCAGTATCTAGAACAAGTACAGGTTGAGTACCCGGAACAGTACTGGTACCGGTACAGTTCCTATCCAGCTCAGTACCCAGTGCGAAGATCCTCCGGATAAACACATTTATAACCCTCATTTTTTACCTCGCTTGCTCGACACATCACATTCATTGGCATACAATATACCACAATAAATTTCACGCTCCTACGAGGCTATTCTACACTAGTGTACGTTGCCTACTTTTCGGCCCAGTAAGCAACGAGACAGTATTTGACATGGCTGTAGTAGGCAGCAATTGACGAAGATAACAGAGATTCTGTCCTGATTACTGCGGAGGACAACTAGCCCACTGCACAAAAAACCAGTTAGTACCGTGTTTTGGGTGGTACTGGCCCCCCTCTTATCGCTATTGTACACGAAGTTCTGGAATTAATGAGGATACAGAATGTAGGGGTACAAAAGGGATAGCACAAGTACTGTACGAGATATCAATTACAGTACCAAAAATGGAAATTTGTGGTAATATTCGTTTGGAATCTTCCTCCTTTGCTGACAGCTAAAAATGGACTGACTTGGTGTATGTGCTATATACTATACAGTGGGGTTGCAAAATTCTGAACCTGGGGTTTCGCTAAATACGTCAGCATACAGTTTTCACCAATTAGATTCAATTTTACATACCCCTTAATATTTACAGAAATTCCCACTAACGTTAATTATTGAATTATAGCGATTGACCATTGAGTGCGACTACTTGACTAAGTAGTCGTCCGACAATTCATTCCATATCTTGCATAGTTCTTCAAATAAAGCATCCGCTGTAGGAGGATATTTATACAGCATACGTAGCGGACGCTTCATAATACCCCATACGTTTTCAATGAAATTTAAATCTGAACTCTGGGCAGACCATGGAAGTACATCTACTCTGTTAGCATTCAGAAACGCAGCGAATTTTTTAGCGCGGTGCGGTCCGCGCCAATCAAGCTGGTACGTGTATTCTAGATTGCGGCAACAATGCGTATTCTTGAATGGCAGGACATGATTTTGTAAAATGTCAATACATGTCAATTGATTCAAAGTCTTGTAAATGCGAACGAGAAGACTGCGTCCGTAGGCGCAAAACATAGCCCTTCTGCACAAAGATGGGTTTCCTGATTTGAAGGTACCACGATATTGTCCGTTTCGTGACGTGTCCCAACTTCCTTCCACACACGCGAATGATTCTTAATTGGACGCAAAGTGAATGATTACTCATCACTGAATGAAATATTTCTCCTTTGCTGTGTAGTGCAATGTTTCCTAGCAATACATCAATTTAAGCGAGCAGTTACGTATATTTCAGGTAGAAATGGTTTCACTGTCGCTACGTAGCTTCGTATACCATTAGCATGTAGGCACTTTCTAATAGTACGTTTAGATATTTGTAGACCATTTGGTGTTCAGTATTGTGAATAAATGACATATAACGGCTTCTTTTTATGCAAATTGACGTAGTTGAGTAGATGATTATGATGTTTTGGTGGGAATTTTGGTTTGCGTCCAGCTTTTTTTGATACAACACTATTGAATTGTTGTTTACTGCGGCGTATTAAACTTCTTACTATCTCTCGGGGCATATTGTAGTGTAGTTCTATTTCATTCTACATCAGTCCAGCATCATACATAGCAATAATACGTTCCTTTTGTTCTGGTTGCACATTTTTACGAACAGTGCTGCGACCCATGTCCAGTCGTGGTTTGGGATGTACAAAATTTTTCGTCAAATTGATATTGTAAATTCAGATATATGATACCCTGATATTTTATTGAAATTGAGGGGGTTCAGATTTTTGCTACTCTATCGTACAGTACAGTACAACAACAACGGATCTTAATCGTTCAGTATTTAGTGACAGGGTACGTCCGGTTAGAAATCGGAATTCCATTACTCAAGTACTTGAAATTTTCTTATTTTCAGGTTGATTATTTACGTGTGCGTTTTATTTCTACCCCGACGTACTTTGATATTTGCAAACTGCCTGTGCAGTTTCGACTTTTCTGCATTAAGTACGTACTTGTTTTAAAACGGTCCGTCCATTTATTGTTGCAGGGCGAAGTACTCTAGTTGTTCAATAACTCCAAATTTGGCCATAAAATTAAGATTAAAATTGAGCGAGTTAGACATTACGAAGGCGATCTGATTTGTGCATGCAATTTTAGCACTTGATTCCTTTCTTACAGTCTGCAGCAACACATACCTTAAGAATCTCAAGCCAACAGTCAAAGCATGCTGAATAAATTAGAATAGTTTTGTTTTTTCGTTTTGATCACAGCAAATCTAATCTAATTCCAGAACTTAGTGTAGTCGCCCGCATTCTAGAGTGACCAAAATTTAGCTACAGCTGAAAAGCTCTCTTTTCGTGTTTTATTTGAATCTTTCAGCGTGACACATTTCTAATGTTTACTTCAGAATCCAAAAAATTCTAACATTTCGGGAACTAAAATTCCAAATCAAATAAGAAGCCATGCCAGCCAACCGAGTCACCCTCGTCCAGAAATTGGAAGCTGTCGATAACGCAGCCCGATCTGGAAACATTCGCCGAACAGCTGCGAATCGGAAAGTATATCCTTACCCCATTTGTAAGTACCGAAAAAAAATTAAGAACAAATCGAAGACAACCTAAGAAATTACCAAAAAACTCACTGTTCGCCCAAAGCACTAATGCGAAAATAAAAAAATTTGGAATCTGCAGTGTACAACTGGATTATAGATCTACGTAATAAAAAAACTGGCACTGTCAACTTCAGAAATTGTTGACAGCCTTTTATCTTCTGATCAAGAATTCTGGTCTGTTAATTAGCTATGTGAAGCATTTGGGTTCACATATTCTCAAAGCGTCGTCATTTATTGATCAAGACATATAGTCGAGTAAGCCAAATAATGGGCGCAGTCATGTAGCTAGCTTGATCTCATCAGTAAGGACGAGATTGCTGTGTTTTCATCAAAGGAAAGAATTATCCCTCAGTAAAGATTGGCTGAAATTTATCTATAGGATTTATGTTGACTGTCTAGAGATTGCGACAAACTGCTACCATTCGTAATATTCGAGGCCGCTCATAACGGATCACTTTAGAAGCAACTACCAGATATTCATCCTGATGGAACCTTGCTTGTGCCCCAGAGAATCAGTGGATGGAATAAGATGATAGGCATATGGTATGAATTTAGCCACAATGCATACATTTTGAGCAGCCAACTGCAATCCGTAATGCTATTGGAAGGTAATATCCGTCACAAATCTTTACAGTTGAAAGACCAGTCGGGAAAACAACTTAGCGACGTCTTACTTCGTTATTGACCAGTTGTTAGGGTGCAACGTAAAAATAAAAAGGCGTACATATGGCAATTTTATCTAGAACTACAGAAAATTAGAAAGCAAGAGAAGACGAAAGGATATGAATTTCATAAAGTACTGTATTGAGGAAATCAAATGCTCAAGAATGAAAAATTGCTTTTGTGTTAAAATAATTTAAGTTCTTTGAAATTCATCAATGTTCTGGCAGTAAGCCAAAGATAATTAATTAGAGTGAGAACAATTTATTATATTGCAGGAGCCACAATCCAAAAAGAATCCGATGAGTACTCGGGAATCTATCCAGGATAAGTTGCTCCCTCTGAAGTTGAAAAGGCATCTACAATGGCGAAAATTCCGTAATCATCAGGGTTTTTCTGTTGAACTGAAAACATTTCCTTACTAACTCCCAGTTTGAAGGCAAATCAGACTTCTCAAGTTCTTATTCGGAACATATAGAGTTCACGATAATCTTGGTATCCTGCAATATTCCACAAAATTACTGCAAATGATGCGAAGTATAATAAATTCTTATAACAGGAGTTCTCTTATCCAATACTGCTGATCCCTAATGATTTCCGATACCTGTGTGTTCTCTAATAAGTAGGGGAATCGGAACTATATTACCTTCCACATAAATGGATGAATAGAGGATCGAAAGAAAAAGAGCTGTACTGATGGAGTTAGTGTCGCACAGTAAATCTAGTACTCCAGGTAATACTCAACGTCACACACTATGGTAATGATTTCAAAAATACCTTGATGTAATTGAATTTCTACTCAGGGATTAACGGTTAAAATAATCTGTACGACTAGTAATAACTGCCAACAGTTCAGAAGAAAGCTGCTCGACACACCACTGACCATCAATGTACAGAGATAATACATTTCTAATCATTGCCTTTGGAGGCTATGAAACGCCGCTTTCATCAGACATAGAGTTCATATTTTCAATGCATGATTTTGCATGAAACATATACCAATGTTGATGTAGATGGATTAGATTTCCCGATTGGCTGCTGAAATAGTTAGATTCCTTCAAAATTTTTCGTTTTTCTTCCCAGCCTTCTCTCCACAGTCTTTTAAATTCACCAATAATAGATTAATGAAGTATTTGTGATCGATCAGTGGTATTGGCTGGTAATTCTCTCAGTTTTGTGTTCAGATTCTGCAGACTCTGCAGTACATTATCTGTTTCAAAATATCCTGATGCATTGTCGAGGAACAGATTTCTAGTTATTCCATTTGGGAGTTCCTAAATGGAATTCGGATCATTTAACCATTCCGAAAATGTAACTCTGCCCGTCTATCTATTCGGCTGAGTTCTGCAAGAACAACTCTGAACAGAAGGAACAACAAAGATAGGATGAATTCGAGATTTGTTTTTAGAAATGAAAAATTGAGCAATTAATTTTGCTTCCGAGCTACCCTTCAAGCGAAGAAACAACGTTATTCCTTCCCCCAGTAACCACATCCAGATACTTCAAACTTATCGCTCGTTTTGATAACGCATGCCGCTCGTCAAGATCGTAAAGTAGATGGGTTTTTATTAAAATTATGGACGCAGTCTTCTATAAGTACGCAGCTTTCAAAATCATTTTTTAGTTTTCCAATACGAAACAATAGTTTTCTATCCAATATTTCTTTAAATTTAGATGATCGAAGTTTGTTTCCACTTATTTTTACCAAAATATGACTAGATACATTGCGTTATCTGTTGATAAATTTTGAACTAATCGACTTTCGGTAAAGTCTGTTTGTTGATGGATTTATGTCGCCAAGCGTGACCGGCTGTTTGGAAGTGTAAACGATCAACTGCGATGTCCAGCAAAATAGTTGATGTTACTTTGACTCCTAACTCAATTAACCGCTCAAATTCACTGTGGAGACATTGGTGTACATATTTAGCCCAAGAAGCTCTCTTCCGACTTTTTCGTTTCATAGCTTTTAAGCGAATCATTGCTGTTGGCAACTATTACATCCGAAGAAGCAATGCATATTTGTCCATTTTCGCATGCCATTAAATTGTCAATGAATTCCTTCTTTCTATCCCACCATCTTGAGGGTTTCTTACGATGCCTTTTGCGTGCAATGGGACAATTCTTCAGGTTTGGGAAAATTTTTGGAAACGCATCTACCGGAAGAGAGGCTGTATGATAACTCGATCCTGTAGTTCGTATATAATTGAGAATATTGATGATGAACTCTCTCCGGTACTTTTTTCCTAGAAAAAAACGACGTTCGCGTGGAGCCATCATTGATACCTGTCACTGATTTTGACCTGAGTCAAGTTGCCAATCTTTTATACCTTTTGCTTAAAGTAGATCTGAAACAGTGCCTGAAAAATTCGTAATGATTATTGCAGGTAATACTTAGCATATGAAACATTATTCTTCCCTTTTTTCTTTTATACTATCCCTGTTAAGCGTCTTCCTTTTCCCTTTTAATCCTTTTGTTTAGTATGTTATTGTGTTCTTCGTTCAATTTTTTTCTATTTTTATTTCTTTGTTTGATGATAGAAACGAACCGTCTCCTAGAGATGCACCGAGCCTGAATTTTCTATAATTGATCCAAAATCAGGGACATTTTACGATTTTACCATAGTCACGATTCCAACGTGATCCATCTGTACTCTTACAGTTGTTTAGGCCCTACTTGCACTGTAACCAACCTAGGGCGGTGCAACCGTGGGGGGTGGGGTGGGGGGTGGGGGCCACTGGCGTTCTGCCAGCAAGAGTGTTTCGTCAGCAAGGCAGGCACCGTCGACTA
>JAAUYH010047938.1_pt1 | contig 14457 bp, 11 predicted proteins | sample 7278061 | NCBI WGS metagenome assembly JAAUYH01 (sample SAMN14350203, study PRJNA611818) | marine sediment metagenome | isolation source: surface marine sediment (0.6m) | place: French Polynesia: Moorea | collected 2018-08
ACTTCACAGAGGGAAACCCTAAATTTTCGTTGTATTTTGGCCAGTTTGGCCGATACTAACGATACTCCAGACGAGGGTATTCTATAATTATGTCTACCTACTGTACAGTACAACTATCGAGATGGCCCTCTATTCTTGAATTGTACACGGACTATTTAGAATTCTGACTTCGGGCTCTCACACAGCAATTAGGAGAAAAATAATGTGGTAGGCTGAGTGATGTTGAAAACCGCTCACAAACAACATTATTGCAAGATTATTTCAAGTCTAAACATGCGTTTGTGTACTCCGAATTCCATGATATATTTATTCAAATTCTCAGACAAGGCACAAATCTGAGACTAAACGCAATGATCAGGGAGATTGCTTCATAAAAATGAAAGCAGCACTTGTATAAGTAAACCAGAGTCGGCATTGGCAAACTCGTTGAATTAAAGAAAGAAAAAGTCACTGCCTATTTTCGGTATTTATTAGTAAATTATTTATTCGATTGAAACTGGATTGATTGGATAAAATCCCATGTGTCTCGGAACGTGATATCCAGCTCATATTCCGAAAATCAAAGATTCACAAACAATATTTTTAGCTTCTAATCCAGCAAAACTATGATTTCAGCAAATTTTGAAGAGACTAGAGGGCAGCAAAACTTACGCTAACAACTTTTCGATTGATTTGTAACAAAAAATTATAATTTTTTGCTCTATGCTTAGAAACAAATTTTTGTAAAATAAAATTTATATGTCTACCTTGAGGCCAGACAGTGAATAAAGGTTGAAGGATCTGTACATTTCTGTTACTCTGCTCATATATTAAATACTGCATTCCATTGCGTTGAGTAGGAGTGCGTGCATTACCGTTGTTTATGTATTTTTTTGTATCGGATAAACAGAGCGGTAAAGAAGACCTCAATTGTTGTCTTTTAGCATCCCTTCTACGCTTCTATTATCGCTTCCTATTATCGCTTCTGAGTTTGAATCTGTTTTTGTAACTGTGACTCCGTTCATAGAGCTGAACGACAGATGCATTATTCATCTTCAGGATTACAAGTATGATTGTTTCAATCGATACATTTATAAATAGTTCAATATCCCAATGTACCGTGCTGATTGATTTGAAGGTTTGGAATGTGCTCGATAATTTTAATAGGTGCACTTCATGGTCGACTAAAGAAAAATTTCGTCTCATGTACTTAGGCTCGGCACCGCTATATGGATCCAACAATAAAAAACAAGTCGATACTATCTATGATGAATATATCCAGATAATATCCGAAACAAATATTTTGGTACCGAAACCAATCTGAACTAATGCTATCTTAATTTTGCGAAATATCGATGTGTGTTGTTTGTCTTGAGTTTAGGAGACAAGAATCGAACTAATACCATTAAACTGGGTAAAACACAGTCTGGAATGGTTAGAAATAGTTCATTCAACATCATGCTGCAAATAAATTGGTAATATTTTGGCGATAGTAGCAATCACTAAATTAGTCAAATTATTGATATTTCTTCTAGAACCGGTATTTTAGAGAATAAATGGGAAGAGCGATGGCCTTAGGTATCTCATAAATGTAATCTTGTGTTTCTCCACTTCAAAAGGATATTTAGCAGCGGCAAAAAGGTCTTGATTCATGGGTATACCGAGATGCTTTCTTTTTTATCGAATTTACTGAACTGAAACAAACAATTTTCTTCATGTTTGTACAGGAATTAATAATCGCTGTAATGTCTATTAAAAACAGTAAAATATTATAATGCCTGTAATTGACTCAAATATAGAGTTATAATTCATATTTCCGAAATCATCTTGTGTATATCAATTTGCACTCGGATTGGTCACAAAAAATGAACGCTTCTTTTCTGGGAATAGTCGTACTCACCATTTTTCTATACCGATTAAGTGAGGCTCGGCGCCCAAATCCATGCTCTTTTCCAGAAAAACGTTCATGTAAAGGAACACGCATTTGTGCAGCTGCTAAACTTCACTGGGGATGGCGAAAAGCAATATGTGTGGCACGGCCTCATCCTCGACACTCATGTTCATGTGATGAAGCTCTCGATGAAACAGTTTGTTGCCGCATCGTAACAAGCCGATACAGACAAAGAGTGGTAATGACTATCGAATCAAAAGCTTGTATGTGTGAAAATTGTCTACTCGGGAATGTGTTATTCCGTGGAAATTGTTCACAACCACCTTCCCATAAGTCTGACTGCGATAGAAATGGGAATACTTGCTGTTATATTAGTGAACTGGACCTCACCTTCAGTGCCTCTAGTCGTTGCGCGTGCAATCAAGCGAGAAATGGTCAAGTTATCCCTTCAAGATTCTGCAGACGACATTCTATGAAAGCAGTGACTCAATAAGATTTCGCTGTTTTCTGTTTCAATGGATAATGCCCTACACTAATACCTGGCCTTAGAGCGACGATCTATTCTGAATATTCTACAGCGAATATTGTACTTGTAGCATGGAGCATTTCCGCTGCTGCCATGTTCGTGCAGGAATTATTGGACAAATTATGACGAAAGATAAAGCCCCATAGTCTGCATGACTTCGTGTTGATCATTTCAGCTATGATGTTCTACATCTTCATAATATTCGCGCTATCTTCATTGTATAATGTCGCTTAACCTAAGGCTCATTCCACAGAATCATGCCTAACCTGTGGTAGTGAAATACTTGTTTTATTTATTTATTCATTCATGCTCAGAATACATTAGAAAATAAATAGTGTTTCTCTGAGCATGGATTGAAATAAATAGGTGTTTCTTTTTCACTACATGAATAAATCGAAATCATCACATTTTAAGAAGAGTATTAATTTCTTTCATGCGCCAAAAAACCTGTGTTTAGTGATAGTAATATTTGTCCTTCTAAGTGGAATAGCGAAGTACTTTTCAGTTACTCATGAAAGAACCTTCAGAAACATAGAAATGTACTTCCGAAATATCAACAAGAAGTTTCGAAAGCCAATTGAATCCTTATCAGTCAATTCAGATTACATCCAGACTAGGTCTTCTGAAAAGGCTCCAAACGACAAACCGTTGCATATCGAACATATCAAATTGTTGAAGTCCGAAAATAACGACTGTTCCAATGATTCTACCTATTCTGAATGCATCAATTCGGCAGCTCTCTTTCATTGAATCTTCATGAAAAAATATTCAAAACTATAGGCCTATATAAAGTAAAGAATTAGTTGAAAACATTTCATGGGTGCCATGATATTACGCAATAATACAGTACCTTACTGGGGTATGCAAAATTTGTGAACAGTCATATTGCCCTTCTGAAAAGCCTCAGTGAAAGTTCAAATCTTTCAAATGCAATGAATTTTTTAGCGGACCTGTCTGTTGCAATCCAAATCTCGAGTGCAGACAGATAAATAACGTGTTCGCATAATTACAGAAATAAAATTACAGTCTGAGAACAAATTGAGTTCTAATTTTCTTGAAAATCCTGAGACAAAGTTGTAGTGATAAGCGAGCCATTGTGTTAACACATAAATTCTGATTGTCGTTTGTCTCGAATTCTCTGACATTTCACAAAGAACTAATTGGACATCCTTATTCCTATCAACTTTGAATTTTGCTAGACTATTTCAAGTACTTATTCCTAAATTTCAATAATCTTCTCAGATATTTATATGAATGCTGTTTTAAGATCTTGCCATATATGAGTCACACTTTCAACTTGTGTCGCGTCTCTCAATAATTTTATCCCAAAGTATTTGACTAAATGAGAACGAAACAATATTTTTGAATGAGATAAGTGTCTAAAGTCCAATTTCTGGTTGACGTGTGCCAATTTTGCATAATAAAATCTAGATTCATTCCTGGAAGGTTGGCATGTAATTGCTGACCACAGTAATAATTTGTAATCAATGAAACTAGGCCACTTATCCTCTAACATAATCCCGATATCACGTTCGCGTATGTTCTAAACGATGAACTGTCGATTCACAACTTTTCTCATCAATAATTATTACGCTTCAGAATATAGAAACGCAAAAAGTGAAAACATCTTGGCTCTGCAGCATCCTCAATGTAGAACATCAGAAAATGATACAACAATACCTATTGTCTCGAGATACTGTGGACTGAATTGGGAAATTTAACCCTCTTGAAAACTTATCATTGTGTCTACATCTGGTTTGGAATTAATCCCTTTTAAATAAATATGTCATTCCTGAACCGAAGTTGGACAGTTGAATACGGATATTAAAATGACGAAAATTAATAACTAAGTAATTTATTTGTTAATACTTCAAGTTCGATTTATTTTTCCCTACCCGTGCTCCAAACCTGGTTGTATTCGTCCTATCCTCGTCACTTGTGTTCGCATTGTATTTTTGATTCTATCGTTCCATCGAAGTTCGAGAACGTTCTGTCCAGCTAATAGTGAAGAATAAATCGAATCCGCTATTGTGCACCATTCTTGACATCAGCCTTTTTCTCCCACCGCATCACTGACCGGGGATATTGTTCCGCATGTCTGAGCAACAAAACAAGTTAGTCGTCGATTCGCTGATTTTCAAATCAAACGGGTACAAAGACATACTCGAGACGCATCTTCGATTTTAGGCTTTCATCTTCTTTAAACTTGTTCATACAAGCTTTTGCCACTTGGTTAGGCTCGCGACATTTCCATGCAACTGAAAGTGTTTTTCCTTGTGCACATTCTGCGAATTGTTTGATTTCCTCGCTGCACGCATCAATCGCAATCTTCCGCAATTTCTCCACCAACCTGCGTTCCGCCTCCTTGCGAAGAACAGGCTCATATTCGAGGGCAGGTTCTGTCATTGTTCTTTTCTTCTTCGTTCTGACCTCCTCACAGGATGGTCGAGACTATAGAGCGACGAATTTGAAACGGAAATTGAAACATATTACACGTACTGTAAGAAGGCAGGCCATTCGTTCAAAACGCCTTGAATGCCCTCTGGGATCGATAGCGGAGTGCCACCGAGCACCAGGCGCAGTCGGATGGGTGACACAGTAACGAGCGGGGCAAGCGGTGACGAACCTGCACTCGGCGCAGGCGGTGGTTACGAGCTTGAGACGCCTCTCACGGTCGATCGCCTGTCTCCTCAGCCACGCCCGTATTCCCTATTCCATTTTCGCGACGCCGTTGCGAACGTGTCCCGTGCAAGCGGCAGCGTGTGACTTTTTGGTGTTTCTCCATGCGCTATACAAATAGAAAGAGAATCACTTTTGTTCGTGGCGGACCCGCTACCCCCAATCGAAGCTGAGTCGGCGCCTATCTGGCGTTCTAACCGTCTAGTGCTCGGTGTGTGTGTGTTGTGTCCAGCGTTTGTGTGTGCTCGACGGGGATGAGTGCTCCGTGGCTTGAAAGACTGCTTGCTGATACAGATGTTCGTCTTTACGCGCATCAAAGGTCCGTCCTTGCTTGTATTCGGCGCGGGTTTTCAATGCTGTACTCGCCCTTGCGACATGTACAACGCATTGCACGGACGTGATGTGCTTGTACCCGCTCATCCCAAAAACGAGCTTGGGCTGTCAATTAAGGCATCTCACAGTGCGGGTGGAAAAGACCGCGGCTTGTGGGTATTGGGTGGGTAATGCATGTATCACACACAAGTCACGCGCTTTTTCGTTTCGATAAAGGAGCATGATTCTAACCATTTGTTATTCTTTTACCCTTGCGTTTGGTAATGCACGTTTACACGCGCGCTCTAACGTCACATTCACATGCGCAGTTCTAACTAATACGTAGGTTAGGTGATAAAGCAATATTGTACATTAAAACAAACCGCAGCACTCTTTCGGTTGGCGATTACCAGAGCGAAAAGGAATAAAAAGCTATTACGGCACAGTCGTTCAGCATATCTCAACCTACAGATGGAAAAGTCCCACTGTGAAAACGGCAAAATTGACTGTATTAACAGTCTCCCTGTCAACTTCAAAAATCGAATCCGACCACGTGTTTAAGGCGCCACCCCTGGCATTCCATCCTTAAAGTAATCGAACATACTCCTTGAGAACCGCTGATCGGTAAGGGTGGCGCAGTTTGCGCAACGCTTTGCTCTCAATTTGCCGAACACGTTCCTTCGTCACCATGAACAATCGTCCTATTTCTTCTAACGTTTTAGCGCGTCCATCATCAAGTCCATATCGCATGCGCACAATGTCACGTTCACAAGGGGTCAGTGAATTCACGACATGTTCAAGGTCGTCTCGTAACAATGAACTTTCAACGCGGTCTTCTGGGCTCTCGTCTGGACTTTCAATAATGTCCCCAAGGCACAGACTCTCGTCCGTTCCTGCTATTGGGGAATCAAGTGGTATACAGGCCTGCATAGCCACTCTTGTTTTGCGTACCTTGAGCAAAGTCGTTCCCAACTCTTCGGCAATTTCGGCATCGGTCGGAGATCGCCCCAAGATCATGGTCAACTCCTTTGTGGCCCGCTGGATAGAGGTAATTGTGTCATACAGATGCACAGGCAGACGAACAGTCCGACTCTGGTCAGCAATAGACCGTGAAACGGCTTGTCGAACCCACCAGGTTGCATATGTAGAGAACTTGAATCCTCGCTCTGCATCAAATTTTTCGCAGGCGCGTATCAAGCCTAGTGTGCCCTCTTGAATGAGGTCGGAAAGTGGCAATCCACGGTTTAAATAGCGCTTCGCAATGGAGACAACGAGTCGCAAGTTACACACGATCATTCGCTCTTTGGCGCGCTCTGCAGAGTTGAATTTCCGTGCAAAGTCAGCACGATCCGCTTCGATAAAGTCAGCTAATTCATCAATGTTAGGTTCACGTCCCATCACACTTGCCAGAGCAGCGCGCTGTCGCTGCCACTCCATGAGCGAACGGATTTGTCTGCCCAGCTCAATCTCTTCGTCCGCCCGAAGTAGGCGGTCATGCGCTATAAGTTGTAGATACCACCGAACAGTATTATCACCAAAGCTACTTGCCGAGGGAAGGAACACTTGGTCAAGTGCCTTACTGTCGCTTTCTTTCCCCTCAGAATCATTTAACGTTTCCGCGGCTTTCGCACCACCCGCAGCCTTTCTTGGTCTTCTTCGCTTCGTTTCAGTAGCAGTAGAAGATTTACGCGGGCGCCCACGACGCCGAGGAACCGTTATCATGACTGGTGGCTGACGTTTGTCAACAGCGGTTGACCGTGAAGAAGGTGGCAGTGGGGCAGCAGCAACGAACGCGGACTCCATCGTGCAGAGAGTAATGTTCGAGCATCTGGCAGTAAGAAATCGCATTCAGTAGAGGATTAGAAGACGACAAATACGGCTGAGAAGGGGGCCTCTTCAACGTCACGAGGAGTCTAGCTCGTCAGATCGGTGCCTCTGGTGGGAGGGACAGTCAGATTCCGTGTTATGATAGGGCCAGGTCCTTTTGTGGTTGGGTTGAGCTCTGGATTTTTTTTTTGAACCGGCCTCTCCCGAGCCTCGTCAGTAAACGTCCTGGTGGCGGATGGAAAAATCAGATTCGCGCATTTTTGGAAAGGGTGATCATCTGACCTCAAGACACTTACATTCCCCTGTGCCACAATGCCGAGTAGAGGAACGTTCATGCTGACTGAGGATGAAACAGAGCTCATACTTGATGGCCTTCCGCCCCCCGGTGCTAATCCGACTTCTAACAAACTTCGAACTCGATTATCGAACTTTTTGAGAGAAATACGTCAGGCCCCAGATAATCCATCCCCACCTGATGTTCAGAAATCCCCTAAACAGTATCGAAATCCTGCATTAACTGTAGATGCTGCTGTTGTACGTGGAAGGAAAGAAAATCTTCAGTTGCTACTAGTAACTCGCGGAAGGCCTCCATTCGAAGGTCAACTCGCATTCCCAGGCGGCTTTGTTGATTACGGAGAAGATCCTCATTTGGCGGTCGTCCGCGAGCTAGAAGAAGAATGTGGAGTGAAAGGGAAGAACCCCAAGCTGGTGGCTGTGAGAGGTGATCCAGAACGAGACAGTCGCCAACATATCGTGACAGTTTGTTACCATATCCATGTTGATCATAGCGCAACCGTACTGGCAGGCGACGATGCAGCACAGTGTGGTTGGTATCCAATTGAAGATTTGCTCAAAGATGATTCCAAATTGGCTTTTGACCACGATGCACTGCTAAGACAATTTGTCACATATCTTGAGGTCAATGGGCTTCGCTAGTGTTCATCACGGCTGTACTTCCACCCCAAGAAATTACAACAGCTCGATACCCATAGTTAACCCGTTTTTGACGACATCTATTTCGTGAGACCATCTTCTCCATTCCTTGGCTTTTGACTACCAATTGTTTGACCCTCATACTCAAGAATTTGATGTCACTTTCTTGAACACCGTAATTGTTTTTCTCAATGGTAAATGTGGGTTGTAGTTCAGCCACAACTTCTTTCAATTCATTCAGAAATTGTTCACTGGTAATAGCCATAACCGCATCAAACCTTGGACTCCCAATACACGAACCGAAGTAAACCACTTCCGAACCCAGAAGACAATTTTCTTGGCGTACAATCTTAGTTGCGATGTTTCTACATAGAGACCTTTCAAGGTGCATGACACGACGTATACCAGGCAGTGTACATCTCAGTGATACAGTTGTGAGACAAGACAGAGCAGCATCTTTCAGCATTAGGTTTCCACTGAATGCTGACACAACAAGTGCTCCCAGTAAGACTCGCGACTCGTGAGTTTGAGTAGAACGCGAATTAACATCATCGAGAAGAACTGTACAATTAATTGCAGCGCATATCCATGAATGGGATATAGACGACTCCGGCGCCAATACAGAAACTAAATTTGCCCACTCTTCATTCGAAATCGGTTCCAGAAATTGCAGAACTCTCACATCTGCTTGCAGCAGGAAAACCAGTAAGCACGCACAAGCCCCTATAATGAAAAGTTCATTGTCTGACATCATGCTTCTCTCTCCAACAGATAAGCCCCTGAGCAGGTTGCATATTTGGGGGGCAATTTCAAATGGCCATTTCGGTGAACCAATGCAACCTGTTGTTTCCAGAACTCGTACAAGGTAACGGATGATACCAAGTACGATTGTACTATTCTCCATGACAACTTCAGTACTAATTCCGACTAGACACTCCAGAGATATTGTGATTAACCTGTCATCGAAATCATTAAGCATGTCTGTAATTAGCAAGAGAATTCCGGAAATCTGGTGTTCTTTCCAAGGAACACTAACATAATCTGACCACACAGAGCTATTCCATTTTCCCGAAGTTGCACTTTTAAACATCCGTAGTGCGTCCACAACAATATCAATATCAATGAGTGCGATAGCATCCGATGTGGAGTTTCTCGGAGCATTGCGAAACACAGATAATATCAGTTCCATCAACCCCTCACTTACTTCACGACTGACCAGCACATCAACCAAACTAGCTAGCTGTTCTTGAAGATATTTCTCTGCATTTCGAACAAACAAGTACGCATCTTCATCGCTTGCACTTTGTTTCAACTCGGTAAGTTTTTCGAGCACAACCCAACGCACATCAATGTCCGACTCGGGCGTGGTCAGGAAGGCAAGTAATGCTGGCTCTACTGAAATGTTAAAATGAACACTTCTTACTGCTTGTAACAGAAGTGCTGCAGGGATATCCACACTTGGCACACGCTGGTCGAATACTGAACATATACGAAAAAGCAAATACAAACACTGAATTTCATCTTCTTCAAACACCTGAACGTTGCAGATTCTTTCCTGCAACCCATCAACAGCCGTATCAACCCATTCATTCAGCCGAGAATTTCCAGTGGATATACTTTGCTGCAAGATTCGCATAGATAAATTCGAAGAGAAAGGTGTATTTGTACACCGCAGCATCGTATCGAAATCACAAAGGGATACTGGAATGTTCTTCAATTCGTTGTCCTCAAGATTCATTAGCTGAGATATGTATTTCTTGATGACCATCTTGCGATGTGCATCATTCTTTTCGTTTAGAAATCTGCCAATAGTGATGAAATCAATGGGACTGATGTAATACCAACACGATTCGACAATGTTCTGGCGTGCCTTACTATTATGACCGACGAAAAGAGCGTTAATCGACAATCCCAATTGAATTACTTCGAGAATATCTACCAGTGTTCGGGCGATATTGCAGTCTGAAAATGCTTCGACAAGGTGGTTGGCGACGAAAGAGCCAGCTCGAGTGAACAATAATTCGACAATCCTGATTCGAACTTCATTAATATGTTCATCTTTCCCGGTGAGCCCATCAAGTTGTCCTAGCATCCTAAGGATGGAACATGTTACAATACTCGTGAACCCAAGTCCCTCAACAAAAAGATAAATGATGTCAGTCAGAAGTGCAATGCATGGGAAGTTAAGATTGGCTCTCTCTAAAAACTTCAATAGTAGTTCAACGACTTCCTGAATGTCTCCTTTCTCCTTACTGTGAATGTACCTCATTCCCACACCATGAATGAATTCCAAAAGTGCCTTCGCCGTTTTCAACTCAGACAGTTCTGAAGTTCGAACTTGACCGACCAAATGCTGCAAAACAGTAATAGCGACGTTTTCTGCTTCATGAAGTACACAAGTAGAAGCAATATTCAATACAACATCGAACATGTATCGGCATCCCACTTGCTGATTCGCACATGGATTCGAGGTTACGACCGTGTTCAACGTCTTCATCACCGTCACCGTTATTTTACACCTTCTAGAATCAGAACATTGTGACCTGTGCAAGCGCCGTAAACTTTCGACGCAAAACTCAGGCAAGTTCTCCTCGATGAGAATCTTGCCAATTTTCGGGCTCATTTTGCACAGTATCGAGATGACTTCCTTTGCAATGATGATAGACTCATCTTCACCAGAGGTAAGTGCACATTTCAAAACGTGAACTAGAGCACCATCCCCATTGACGGTGTGAAACACGTTCCCATCCCTGTCCCCCCGTAAAAGAATCTCGCGAACGAGATGCAAAATGTTTTGGCGTTTGCTTGGATTCTCTGCAACATCTCTTAGCACAAGAGATACCTTTCCACCAAACGAAAGTATTGTTCGAGAATCAGAAATCAATTCCATTGATAGCAGTGCACACATGACGTTCGCAACCGCACAAATCAGGTCGAGCTGTTCCCATGCTTCATCGGTTTCTGACAGCAGTTCAATGGATTTATCCACCACAAGTTGAAATCTTCCAGAAATGGCGTACTTGCAGGATAGACGAAACGCAGAGATGTTGCCAGCTTCACGAAGCGGTGCAGAGTGCAAACATCGAGCCAAGAGACAGAACAGGATTGTTTTCACATTGGTAACATGAGTAGCGCTGAACGAATCCACTATAGACACCAATAAGAATTCGGTAAAGTTATAGTGCCCGACTCGTTCATCGCACGCGAAAACCGCAAGAATAATAATATCTATGAAATGGTCGGCGATACCAGCGTCAGGCCCTGCTTCCGCGAGAGCACTCAAAATTTGCAACAACATAGGTACGAAAACATGAGGTGGTTCATGGCAGAGAGCGTCGATTGATTGTTGTTGCTCAAACACGGAACGTAGACGACCCACAGCAGCGACGCGTACAGAGAAAATATTCGTTTCATCTGCAATGACGAAGAGTTTGCAGATAAGGCACTCCCGAATACGGGGAGCACTGAACAGCCACTTAGGTCCAGCACCAGGATGAATGGATAAGCATCGATTAGCGGTGATACATTCGACGTGCACCATGACTGGGCGCAACTTCACTCGTTCGTACCCTTCGATACTGCAGTCTCACAGGCCAGGTAAATAAGATCCCATTCGACATTGGGAATTGATATTTCGCGAAAACGCAGCGGACATCAGGACGAAACGAAAGGAAGCAGAATTAGAGTTCTGTTCCGTTGGTCAATTGATGTCGGTATCGCACCGCTGTATTGTTGTAGGAACTAAGAAGTCAGGGTAATATTTTGGAAACAGGGATTAATGCAGTACGGTCCAATCGTAATTTAATTTGCGGGCTTAACTCAAGTACAAACTACAGTGCTCACAAAGTTCATGCGGATAGAATGCGGATACGCAGTGAAGAAGAAAAGCGTGGTAGCAAGTCGACAGCGCTCAGGTGACCACCTTGAACCCCAGCGTTAACTGATCCGTGGTGGTTCACGTATAATAACCATTTGGATTGCTTAAATTCGCACCGCCCATAGCAAATCTTCGTTTATTCTTTCCATTCTTTCGCGTACGACGACGGCTGGCACGTTTGTTTGCCGCACGAACTTCGTCGTGTGTAGCTTCCTGCAGATGCCTATATGCAGTCGGGTTAGTGATAATGGTTCGAAGAATTGATGTGTATGCACTTACGTTTGGAAGAGAACCTCAATATTTCCGTCTATGAAGTCGCGCGCCTTCCTCCCAAGGAGGTCCATACGAAGCTCGGCCCCTGGACGACCAAGCTTCCGCACCATTTCGGCGAGCAAATCTCGTCGATCTGCTCTTGTTGTGTACCCATCGGGCATTTCTCCAATGACGGTGTCTCTAGTAGGAGGTGGCGGAAGGTCTGCTCTGTTCATGTACAATTGAGCAAATGGACTACTATTTTGCGTTCGCCCTTTCTGTTCTTTCATCTCAACAGGTCCTGAAACAGGAAATGAAGGAATTGGAGTTGTTCCTCTTGAACCATTCTGTTCACAAGCTGGATTCACATGGTCATCTATCACTTCGTTTTCTGCAGTCACCGTTTGGGTTGGTTCGAGCACAGGTTTGTCACTCAAGCTCACATCAGCCTTCGTAGGGTTAGCTGTGAAAGACTGGTCACTATTCTGATGCAACATCGTGCCCACCAAAAAATGCTGTTTGACCGTTAAGATTTGACGTCGAATCTACAGCGAACCCAGTCGGACGGTTGAAGTACATCAAGTTTTTCAAAGTAAACCATAATTCGTGTGAGGTCTGTGAAAATCTAGGGCACCCACACCACACCTACAGTCTCGCAATAATTCATAGAAAATAGTTCTAGGTGTAGGTGACATGCGAACCTTGCACGGTTGAGAGCGAGGGGTTTATCGATGGAAAGGCAGCAAGCTCAGAGAGTATCCTTGCTGTAGCTTCTACAAAGAGTAAAGAAAGTACATTTTACTTCCTACACTTCGTACTGTGAAACAAAAAGAACAGCTTCCGTAAACTTGTACTGCAGTTATGTTCACTTGCAGCAATTGGATCACATATACAGGAATTTGATTTATAGTACGTTGAAATAGATTAAGCATTTTCCAAAATGATGCAACTGTACCGTACAGATGCTCAGTAGGGCCAATCTCTAGACCAACTCTAGTTCAAAGCAGACAGAAAGCCGATTATCCTCGACGTTTTGATTCAATTTTTCCACACTTACGCAAGGACTTAATCACCATGGTTACAGGCACGACGATGTTGCAAATAAAAAGAATTTCATGAACCTAACCACCTTCACCTCCACTCAAGTGTCAAGGTTGACACATGCACTATGTGTCACCACCGTCCTCCCCATTTCCGTATATATCATTGCGGTCCACTGCTCTGCTCTGGCCAGACAAGAAGAATCAGAACATTGAAGTGCACGACGGCCCCTGTTTTGGCGTTGTCCTACGATGCCACTAGCGGGGTGACCTCGTGCTCCTGCTACCGCTATGCCGCGTCTACGGCTGTTCTACGCGACGCGTTCGAACTGCTGCGTGGCTCACCGCCGCTGCGTGCGGAGCTCGTGAGTTAACTGACTTTCGCATTGTCTCACTATCCGTTCTGCTATGCCACTTGGCTGTCATTTTACAAATATGAGAAACACAACGATGTGCTCGTAAGGTAGTTTCTAGACCACGTCAAGAAAGTTCATGATTGTGGTAAGATAACCAGAGGACAATGGTAGTGAAAGCTAATGTGAATGTTTCAGTGAAGTTCATGTCTTTATTTTCGTACCCCTGAGACATTTGAGGTACCTTTTGTCGGAATGTATTCAGTACTCTATTCAGTTTATCTGACTACGCGCTTACAGCTAGAGCCGGGTCACCTACACCGACGACGATGCGTGCCACCCAAGGTAGAACGAATAGAACAACCACGAATAAACGATCGAATTAGGTCGAGCCACCCAAAGCTCTCGCCACTGCGAACGGCTAGCCGAGCGAGCGCCGGGCACCCACACATCCGGGGCGGCACACACGAGGAACGAGCTTCGTGACGACTGCGTCGAACGCGGCCACCACCGCTATCGCAGGAATCCTGACCTCACTGTCCTGCAATTTAACACGCGCGCAAGACCCCGGAGCTTCGACATCAATATTTGAACTATCTATTACAACACACACGGGTAAACAATTGACTACAATTGGTTAACCTAAAATGAGGAAGTCGATCTTGTGATCATTGTATCCACACAATGATGCATCCCTATCCAATTGATCTGATTCGAAAACAGTTTTCAGAGATTCATGCAAATTCCACTTTCTGTATAGAAGTAGAACCGTATGCATAACATTCACA
>JAAUYH010221061.1_pt1 | contig 14453 bp, 11 predicted proteins | sample 7278061 | NCBI WGS metagenome assembly JAAUYH01 (sample SAMN14350203, study PRJNA611818) | marine sediment metagenome | isolation source: surface marine sediment (0.6m) | place: French Polynesia: Moorea | collected 2018-08
GTTGGATAGCTTCTTTGACTTCATTGGCTAGTGAACCAACAACAGGACGTTCTTCGGGGCTTAATTTACCCATACCTCGCAAAATTTGGGAAAGTTGACCTTTTTTCCCCAAGTATTTAACTCTTAGTTGCTCTAGTTCATCTAAACTATTTAAAGCTGTGATCGCGCTAACTGCTTCAGTCTGTAATTCTGTTAATTGCGTTTGAATAGAAGACATAGTCATTTTTTATAAGATTTAAAATGTCACAAGATTATCTATCGTAGCTGCTAAATGCAGATATCAGTTTAGCTAAATCTGGGGCATCAACACAATAAAAGTTGTCCCAGGAAAGTTACTATTTTCTGCCAGATCATTAGGACTAACTAACTCAATATTGCCTTGCATTTTTTGAATCAAGTCTTTAGCGATCGCCAATCCCAAACCACTACCAGGGATATCTCCTTCTCCTTGAATTCCTCGATAGTGACGCTCAAAAATCTGTGGTTGAACCTCTGGAGGGATACCATAACCTGTATCTTGAATTGCTACTCCTACTAGACCATCTTTAACCGTAATTTCTAGCTTTACTGTTCCTCCGGGGGGAGTATATTTAATGGCATTATCAATTAGATTATTGAAAACTTCTCTTAAAGCTTGAGGATTACCCTTAACTGGGGGAATATTAGCTTCTATATCTACTACTAACTCAATATCTTTCTCTGATGCGATTACCTCTGCGGTAAGTAGTAAAGGCTCTAAAATCTCTTTGAGGTCAACTGACTCTAAATCCTTCTTGCTATCAGGTAATAAAAAGTTACTCTGATTAGTAGTTTCTGTCTCTGATAAACGCACTGAAGTGGTGCTAAGAGTCACAGGAGTCGTTGAGGCTGGTTGCACCTCGTCAAACTCTGCTTCAACTTGTTGCAACAACTCCGACAGGCGATCGCTTTCTCTGAGGATACTCACAGCAAAAGATTGATTGCGGTCTCCAGGTAACAATCTTTTAATCAGTAGTTTACTAAAAGTTTTCAACGCCGTTAGAGGGTTGCGTAATTGATGTAACAAATCATCCAGACGGTCTTTTTCCCAGCGATTAACCTCTTGTTGCAGAGTTAATTGTTTCCGATACCATTGAGATTGACGATCCATAAAACGGGCGATCGCTAAAGTTGCAGCAATATTCTCAGCTTGTTTTAATTCCTTTTCCGACCAATCACGATCTTCTCTGGCAACTATCAATAAACCCATTACGGTATTTTCGTAAATTAAAGGCAAAATTAAGGGTTTATTCCCGATATTACCAGGCTTTTGGGGTCTATTACTCAAACTATCTTCCCTAACCTTATCGGGAAGCAAAAAAGTTGGATTATTTATTGGTTCAGAGATAACTTGTTGCCATATTTCTGGTAATTCGATCCCAGGAAGTTGCTGACAAAGCTCACTTTCAGTTTGTGGATAAATAATGAAAGGGAATAGCTTGGTTTCTCTGTTTTGTACTGATTCTTCTGTCCAAGGTACTCCGCCCTGAGCGGAATGGGGGGGCGTATTAACTGCCGAATTTACTTCGGCAGACAGCCCCTCCGGAGTCTGCTTGGACTTCGTCAGAGAGACCCCGCTGTCAAAGGACGGGGCTTCCTCCGAGTTCGTCAAATAAACAGCACTCCACAATGCTCCCAATCCTTGAGTCAATAATTTAAGTTGAGATTGACACAAAAGGTTGAATTCAGAACTAGCAAGATTGTAAGAGTGTGACATTCAAGAAAATGATTTTATTAACTTTTTTTATCTTATATATTTTCCTCACACAACGGTCAAAGTCTTTACAAGTAGTATTTTGAGTCATCAGTTTTGGATTTCCTTACCCTTAACAGACAGTTGATTTTTTTTGATTATCACGATACAATTTTGCTTAGTTTTGTAATCATAATTACAGCTACAAAAACAGAATAGGAGGTAATCGGGTTGGCAAGAAAACGCAAGCGTAAAAGTCGCCGTCGCCAAGAAGGACGCAAGATCTTAGAATTAGTGCCTCAATACAACATTGAAAGTGGTGATGATAAACCTGTGACTGCAGCCCGCAAACATATAGGCTCTAATGGTATTAAGCCTCCTGCACTTTTAGTTGTCAGAAGAAACGAACATACTACCGATCGTTTCTTCTGGGCAGATAAAGGTTTATTCGGAGCGCAGTACGTAGAAGAAAATCATTTTCTTTTTCCTAGCTTGCAATCTTTTGAGATAGCAGGAGGAGAGAGGAAAAAGACTGTAGCTACTGCTCACAGTCATTGAAAGTTAAATAACAAAGACGGAATAACAAGTATACCAACATTCGGGGACGTTTTAGCTAAAACGTCCCTTAAATTATGCCAACGCATCTAGTAGCCATATTTAGGAGTAAATCACCATCAAAACGAGTATTCATAACCATCTTTGGCGTGTACCTTTTTGAATTTATCAATAGTGCCTCCTATTCTTAGCCCATTAATTCTAATTTCTAGTCGTCTAGCGTCCTGAACGACAACACGACCAAACCAACTCCCTTGGTTCTTTCCTTTAAGAATTACCCTATAAGCTAAATCTCCAGTACTAAAACCGTTGTGATAAGTTTGCCGTGGCTTAGAACAAGGGAATCCATATTTATTCATCCGGCAAAGCCTTCGACTACCCCATCCTTTTGCTTTAATTAACAATGGCTGTAAGGTTAAAATTTCTAGCTTGGGTGTTTCTCCTACACAAGCAGCATCTAACCAATGGGTTTTAGCTAAACCCTGTTGAATACGATTAAACTTAGTTTGTCCTCCTGTTCCAGTAGTCACAGTTCGTCCAGTTTCTTTAAGACTGTTAAATAGTTTCCATCGAGTGGAATTAACCGCAGCAGCATCTTTTAACGGAGCTAAGAGATGATCTTGAATCCGTTTCAGTAAACTAGGCTTGCCCGAAAGAAAATCTTTAATATCTTGGTTTGACTTAGCTCGATTACAAGGAACACAGGCAAGGGTTAAATTTGATACTTTATTACTTCCGCCTTTTGACTTAGGGACTATATGTTCAACTTCTAAAGGAGTCTCTTTTGCTCCACAGTAAACGCAAGTCCGATTAAATTTCTCTAATAGATATTCTCTAACCTCATATTGGTAGAGAGTTCCTTTTTGATATTCAGTTCCAGAAATTTCAGGGTCAACTAATTTTTGAGGATCGAATCTAACTAATTCAGTAGCTATGGAGTCAATTGGACAGAATTTAATTAATCGCTTAACCCACGTCATTGTAGTTAAAACTCGATGCTCTAAACTGGGTGCTAGCCAACCATCAGGACGCTTGCGGTTCAAAAACCTTGGTTTTCTATATCTGGTTTGACGTTGACGACGGGAGCGACGAACTGCTCGTCTTGTCTCCAAGTCGGCTTTTATTTGTTCTCCTCGATGAGTTAATTCTGCTGCCCAAATAACTAGATTGTCTTGCAATATAGCCAAACCAGTGGTGACTGAGCCTGGGTCTATTTTTAATTGATAGGAGAGAGGTTTCTCCTTCACCTTCTTTTTTAAGATGATAGTAAACGGATATCTCCTGAATACCGATGCTTTGCCAGCCTTAAGTAGCTTTTTAGCTATTGTTGGCGTACAAGGATTAAGTTGTCTTTTATTGGCATCTAGTACCAACACATAATTAGACATTGGTGCGTCTTAACTCCATAAACTGGATAATGTTTTCCTCGTTAATGTTATTTAGGCTTGTTAGGACAAAAACACTGTTTATCTAAAAATTAACTGTTTAATCTTTGTCGATAGAGCTACAAGCTGGTAAGCACTTGCAGGTATCGTGACCTAAATAACGTAGTTTCCTAAAACTGGAGATACCTTTCTCTTTCGAGACTTAATCTCTGAATCACTCCATTTGACTAGGTTTTAGAGGTATCCCTATTATTCTTGAAAAGAGAGATTTTGTCGAAATTGGATCAACTCATCTCGATGACCAGTAACTGTAATTATATTTTGAGCTTGATTTCCTGTGGTACTGCTTTTAATACTTAGTAATACTTTTTCTAAACGTCCCGCCTTTTGCCAGTAAAATCTTCCTGCTACAGGAGCTAGTAACAGTATTAACCAAAACCAATTACTCATCTGGGGGAACAGCATAAATAAAACCAACACTAGACAAAATAAACCCAATCCCGATAGCAAGGTCAAAAAAATAGCCATAAACAGACTGGGTCTTACAAAGCCTTGAAATGTAACTTCATTAGTTACAGAATCGACTGCTAGGACTTGATAAGCTCGCTGATCAAAATAATTTTGTAATTTTGGTAATATACTATCTTCTGATTCAGAAGTTGACAATTCAATTTGTTCTGTACGGTCTTTTACAGAAGCGCGAATAAAGAAGACTAGTCCTACCATCATTAATGATGTTAGGAGAAAAGTAGAAGCAACAATTGGAGAATCCACAATTATTAATTTATGTTAAGTATCAAGATTTAGTTTACTCCATACTTATCAACTGCTTCTAGGTTCTGTCTGCATAATAGTTAGTGTAGTAATGAGAAGCACCACCAGAATGGCGATTAGCCTGGTTAGCGACTAAACCCAAAACAGGAACATTAGAGACTTTCAAATTATCTATATTTTGCTTGAGTACAGAACGATCAGTTTTGCCAATTCTTACTACTAAAACCACTCCATTAGTACGAGAAGCCAAAATTCTACCGTCGGCAAAACCTAATATGGGAGGAGTATCATAAATGATTAAGTCATAGTGGTGGTCTTGTTGCAATCTCTCCATCAATTCTTGCATCTTTTGCGAAGCTAACAACCGAGTTGGATCTGGTGGAATATCTCCTGCGGTAATCACTGAGAGATTTCCCCATTGAGGGATTGTTTGAATGGCTTGTTCCATATCTAAACCCATTGCCAAAATATTACTCAGTCCCTGGTCATTTTCTAATCCCATCCAATGATGAACTTGGGGACGGCGCAAATCTGCATCAATCAATAAAACTCTCTGTCCCATTACTGCTGCTGCTTGAGCTAGGTGAGAAGAAATAGTTGATTTACCTTCAGAGGGAACAGAAGAACTAACTACGATTGAGTTCAGAGAATTATCAGAACCTAGTAGTTTGATGTTGGTATTGAGAGAACGGAATGATTCTAAGAAAGGAGAAGCACTATAACGTCTCCTTTTATTTTGATTATTTGGTACTTGAGAGGATGAACCATTAGTTAATTCTAAAGAACTATTGCCAATTTGCAGTTGAGGAAGATTCAACTGACCACTATTGCCTTTGAGCTGTGTAGGTTGAAGGTCTTTCTGAGTCGGAATTAGACCCAAAATAGGCAAATTGACGCTTTCTTTAATCTCTTCCGAAGAATGAAACACAGGATCGAAACGTTCCGCTAATAAAGCTGCTCCCATCCCCATTAATAATCCTCCGATCACTCCTAGAGCCAGATTTCTAGGAACATTAGGCGATACTGGGTTTTCTGTAACCTTGGGTTGAGCAATGATTTGCCAAGGTAAGGCTTGTTGTGCTGCTTGTAATTCTAGTGTTTCTTCTGCTTCTAGGAAACGATTTAAGCTTGCAGTGGCAACATTTAGTTGACGTTGTAAATCGGTATATTTACGAGCAATTACAGGCATTTGCTCAATAGACTTATTAAGTTGTTCTATGGCTAAAGCCAAGGCGGATTCTCGAATTTCTAAAACTTTAATTTCATTAGCTGCTTGTATATACTTACTGTCTAGCTCTGATCTTAGGGAACTAGGAGAAGGAGCAGCAGCAGAATAGTCGATCCCAGAGGAAAATTTACCGCCTAAAACCTTTATGGCTTCTTGCTGTAATAAAGGTAGTAATTGGCTTTTCTTATCTTCAAGGTGGAGAATTAAGGGGTTTTCTGGACCAAATCTAGCGGATTCCTTGGCTAGTTGAATTTCTACTTCTTGGAGTTCGTTGAGTAGTTTTTGATAACGAGGGGATTCACCCAGATAGCTAGTAGCGATCGCTTCTTGGGGGGGCTTTCCTAATTGTGCTTGAAGAATATTATAAAGAGTTTTGGTTTCGTTGAGTCTTACTTGGGTATTAAAATACTTTTCTTCAAAAGCTACTTGTCTTTCTGAAAGGAGACTAGCTCGCTCTTTTGGATCTAATAAATTGTAGCGTTGGCGGAATGTTTGTAATTGTTCTTGTAATTCATCCACCCTAGCTCGGATACGAGGTAACTGTTCACTGACAAATTCAATACCTTGATTAACTGCTGCTCTTCTTTCTTCGAGAGAATAGGTAAGATAAGCTTGAGCTAAATTATCAATCACAAATTCAATTTGCTCTGGGTCTGTATTGGTATAGGATACCTTTAGAATCTTGGTCTGATCTACTTGTTCTATTTTTAAAGGAGATTTTTTCTCTCGAATCAAAGAGCTATATTCAAGATCGGGATAGCGAACAGCTAATTTTTTAATAATTGGCTCAAGAGTACTAGGACTTCGCAATACTTCAATCTGAGTTTCATAATCTAGACCAGTCCAGCTTCCACCCATGAGAGATAAAGGACTTTCTCCCTTTTCTTTAGTTACTGGTTCAACCAAGAGTTGAAAATTGCCTTGATATTTTGGTTCTTGAGTAAAAGTCCACAGCGCAGCAGTAATAGTCATCCCTGCTGCAATTAGGACAATGAGGCGTAAACGATGTTTAACTACATTAACCAACTGACGCAGATCGATACTGTCTTCATCCTCATCTCCAGTGTCTGGGCTAATAACTGGCATGGAGTATAGGTAAGTACCATTACCATGACCGTTACTATTGCCATTTTTGGAGACGGGATAAAGAGATTGCTCGAAACTTGTATCTGACATTTTTTACCAATCCTCACAATATCTGATGGTCAGATAGTTATTATTAACTAATTAGTGCCCTGATTATAAGGGCAGTATATTCCACTAGGTACTTATAAGCCAAATAACTTGAATATTGTTAAAATACACCAAATATCCTAAGTATTCCCAAAGTACCCCCGATAGGACCAAGAAACTTACCCGCAGTGTCTGTGACTTTAGTGCTTCCAGAGCGCCTGACCATTACAACATCATCATCTCTTAATATGGGGTTGTTTTCTTCACTGATTCCTTCGGAGAAGTCCACTTCAATGGTACGTTTATCCACAGTTCCATTGGGATTGAGTCGGACTAATTCTACTTCTCCTCTATCAGCACGTCGAGCATCAAAGCCCCCTGCTGCTAAGATAGCCTGGTTGAGAGGAGTATTGGGAGGAACTTGTTGGGCTCCTGGGTTAGCTACTTCTCCCACAACACTAACAGTAATTTCCGCCGGAGAAATAACACCTTCGGCAATTTTCTCTGCTTCTTTTGGAGATAGGGCTGTTGCTTTGGGAATGACAATGCTATCTCCTTCTTGCAAGATAATATCTTGCTCCTCATCTCCTGCTTGAATTAAGGCCCACAGGTCAACTTCTATGACTTGTTCTTGACCATCCCAAGTCTCACGACGAACTTCTACGTTTCTCACATCAGCTAGAGGTTTAATTCCTCCTGCAATAGTAATAGCTTGAGTTAGTCTTGGGGGTAAAGAGTCTTGTTCTTCATCCCCAATTTGTTCAGGTTCTACAACATGAGTACCAGGGCGATTGATTTCCCCTACTATGGCAACTGTAATTGGTTCGTCGGTTTGTAACCCAAAGTTGGTTTCAGATAATTGCTCTACTTCAGAAGGATTAATCTCATCCACCGTGGGAACTATAACCGTATCTCCATCCCGTAATGAGATATCTTGGTCTAATGCACTTTTAGTTAGCAAAGACCATAAATCGGAATAAAAAACAGTATTTCTCCCTTTGATATTTCTTGTAACTTGGACATTACGGACATCAGCAAGAGTGGTAATACCACCTGCTTTTTCAATAATATCTGTTACACTAGGGAATTCTTGACCAGGGTCACTTAAATCAAACTCATAAGAACCAGGATTATCAACTTCTCCTGAAATACCAATTTTGAGAGGACGAGGAGCAACTAACCCCACATTAATAATAGGACGTTTTAAATAAGTAGCATATTTTTGACCCACTAGCTCAGAAGCTTCCTTGAGAGTCAGTCCAGTAACTTGGACATTGCCAATAAGACGTAAACTCACTGTACCATCAACTAGAACTGGAAACTCCCCACTATATTCTGGTACTTGGAAAATGTCTAATCTAATGACATCTCCAGCCCCAAGAGTATAATCAGTATTACTGGCTGGAAGATTAACTGTTGTTTCTAGAGTTGGCTCTGTTGCTTCTAAGGCAATTAATTTTTGAGTATCTTGAGTTTTGATTTCTGCCTTTACTGATGTAGGCTGAATAACGAAGAATAAAGCTGTAGTTATAGCTGCTATTTTACCTGTTTGCTTTAAAAGTAGTTGATACAAAATAGAGGTCATATTCATAAAAGCATCACAATCTGAAAAATACATTATTGCATTATTGCGACTAGGGTAACATTATTATCTACTAAAGTTAAAATGTCGAAAAAAAAGAAACAGAAGTTCCCTTATCTAGTTGGTTCTAAATGGACTGCTCGACAAGCAACCTGGGGTTGGCGACACTTTCAAGTACTCAATCGCCAAAACCGAGGAAAATGGGTATTTGCTGAGATGGTTGCCTCTTGTGACCCTAATACTCGTTTTTGGATTAATGCACAACAGTTAAAAGATGAGTCTTTGTGGCAACCTGGATGGAAAACTTTAGCTGAAATCCGCAATCCTCAAGAACCGATTAATGATAACCTTTACCTAGAAAATTTCTAATTTTTCTAAAGATATAATTTTTGTGGTTTGTATAGCTTCTAAAAGCTAATTGTACGAGCTAAATTATAATATCATATTTTATTTTGGCTATCCTTAATTTCCCAAATAACTTTATTAATCAATGAATGGTGCTGGAAAATCCACCACCATTGAACTAGAGTAATGTAAATAATTATAAAAAAGTAACAATTTATACTGTTTTTTAGGATTCAATAGATGTATACGACTCCATGAGGTAAGGCTTATGACTCAAGCTATTGCTCCTAAAATTGTTGCTTCTGATAAATCCCACAAACAACCAACTTCTTTACTGGCGGATGCTAGTAAGAGATTAGAAAAAGCCTTACAATACATTTCTATTTCGGAAGATGCGATCGCTCGTTTGAGTTATCCTAAAGCCAGTCTCAGTGTGTCTATTCCTGTCAGGATGGACAATGGTTCGTTAAAAGTATTTACAGGATATCGAGTTCGTTACGATGATACCAGAGGACCAGGGAAAGGAGGAGTTCGTTATCATCCCAATGTGACTCTAGATGAAGTACAATCCTTGGCTTTCTGGATGACTTTTAAATGTGCCTTATTAGACTTACCTTTTGGTGGTGCGAAAGGGGGAATCATTGTTAATCCGAAAGAGTTATCGAAGGCGGAAGTGGAAAGGTTGAGTCGAGGATATGTCAATGAGATTGCCGATTTCATTGGTCCTGACGTGGATATTTTAGCCCCAGATGTCTATACCAACTCCACCATTATGGGTTGGATGATGGATCGTTACAGCACTATCAAACGTCAACTTACCCGTGGGGTAGTAACAGGAAAACCTTTAAGTTTAGGTGGGAGTCAAGGAAGAGATAAAGCAACTGCTACTGGGGCATTTTATGTAATCCAGATGATTTTGCCGAAATTTAGTTGCATTCCGCAAAATACTACTGTTGCTATTCAGGGTTTTGGTAATGCAGGAGCAACTCTAGCAGAGTTACTATTTGACGCAGGATACAAGATAGTAGCAGTTAGTGACTCGAAAGGAGGGATTTATGCACCTAATGGTTTAGATATTCCCAGTGTTCGAGAACATAAATATAGCAATCGTGAAATTAAAGCGGTATATTGTCGTGATAGTGTCTGTGATATTGTGGAACATCGCACCATTACGAATCAAGAATTACTAACTTTAGATGTGGATGTTTTGATTCCTGCTGCGTTGGAAAATCAAATTACAGCCGATAATGCTCCTGATATTAAAGCTAAGTATATCTTTGAAGTAGCCAATGGTCCAATTAGTTCTGCTGCTGATGAAATTTTAAACAACAAAGGGATTCATGTTTTCCCTGATATCTTGGTTAATGCTGGTGGTGTTACCGTTAGCCATTTTGAATGGGTACAAAACCGTAATGGTTGGTATTGGACATTAGAAGAAGTTAATCAACGCCTTAAAGACAAAATGGAAGCGGAAACCCAAAAAGTGTGGGATATTGCTCAAAGAAATCAGATAGATATCCGCACTGCTGCTTATGTTCACGGGTTAAAACGTCTGGGAGAAGCTATAGATGCTAAAGGCACAAGAGATTATTTCGTTAGGAATTAAGCTTCAGTGTAATTTCTCGCGCAGAGTCGCAAAGACGCAAAGAAAAGAGCGCAAAGGGATTTATCGGTTGTTAAGACATTTTTTTTATGAACGGGGACAATATTTTCCACTGACTTTCAATTCAATAATAACCAAATCCGCCAATCTCCCTCCCAACCTCATTCTCCCTCACCGAAACCTCCTTCGCGTACTTCCTTTGCGTCTTTGCGACTCTGCGGGAGATTCATTAAAACTAAAAGCACAAAGCCGAAGAATAATTATAATAGAACTTAGAATTCAACATAGGTATTCATTGAGTTAACCCCAATGCAAATTATTTAATTGATGAGCGTAATAATTGAACTTGGGAATGTATATCTTTGAAAAATAAAGATATTGATGAAATTTATTCTTTAATTGTAGTCGGAGGAATTGTTAAAATAATACCAGAATGCCTTTTAATATAAAATGAATCAAGAAATTTACGAAGTAGCTATTATTGGTGCTGGTGTTTGCGGAACATCTTTACTTTATACTCTGAGTAAGTATAGTAACGTACAGCACATTGCTATTTTAGAAAAAGAATCAGCAGTTGCTTTAGTTAATTCTCATAAAAATAGTAATAGTCAAACTCTTCACTTTGGCGATATTGAGACTAACTATACTTTGTCAAAAGCTCGTAAAGTTAACAAAGCAGCTAGCTTGCTTAAAAACTATTTACTAGAAAATGATTTAGAGCAAAAAATTCATACTAAATACCACAAAATGGTTTTAGCTGTAGGAGCAGAACAAACTGCTAAAATGCAGCAAAGATATGAGGAATTTAAACAGCTATTCCCTGATTTAAAATTAATTAATCGAGAAGCAATAAAGCAACTAGAGCCAAAAGTTTTAGAAGGAAGAGCAACTAATGAAATAGTGACTGCTTTATATACAACAGAAGGCTACACAATTAATTTTCAAAATCTGGCACAATCTTTTCTAGATAATGCTGTGAAAGATAGTAAAAAAACTATAGATGTGATGCTGAATCATAAAGTAATAAGCATTACGCCAGAAGATGGTTACTATGTGATTCAAACTTCAGGGAAAACTATCAAAGCCAAAACTGTAGCTGTTACCGCAGGAGCCCATAGTTTATTATGGGCAAAATCTCTTGGTTATGGTCAAGATTATGCTCTACTTAGTGTGGCAGGTAGTTTTTATTTTGCTCCTGCATTGCTGAAAGGAAAAGTATATACGGTACAACTAAAAAAATTACCTTTTGCCGCAATTCATGGCGATCCAGAAGTTGATAATCAAAACATAACTCGTTTTGGTCCAACAGCAAAAGTTTTACCAATGTTGGAGCGTCATAACTATGCCACGGTTTTAGAATATTTCCAAACCGCAGGATTAAGTTTTAAAGCGATCGCGAGCTTTGTAAAAATCCTTTCTGACTTAACTATTCTTAGATATATTATTCTCAATTTACTCTATGATGTCCCGATTCTGGGCAAAAGATTATTTATCAAGCAAGTAAGAAAAATTATTCCTTCTATTAAACTCAAAGACTTAAAATTTGCCCAAGGATATGGTGGAATTAGACCGCAGATTGTGAATCTCAATACCCAAAGTTTAGAGTTAGGAGAAGCTAAAATTATAGGCGATCGCATTATTTTTAATATCACTCCTTCTCCAGGGGCTTCTACCTGTCTGCAAAACGCAGAAGATGACACAGTAAAGTTAATTTCTTTCCTGGGAGATAACTATAAATTTAATCGAAAAGAATTTTTGCAAGACTTATCACCAGAAATAGTCACCAATATCTAAAATTTACAATAGGATTAGAGAGTAGAAGACAGGATGAATTTTCCGATATAATCCAACGAGTCAACTTGGAGAATTGAACAGCCGATGACCACCGCAGATATAGAGCAACCAGAAAAAATTAGATTACCCCGTACTAGCGAATCAGAATCCCTCAAGAAAATTCGCCACACCACATCTCACGTCATGGCGATGGCAGTGCAAAAGCTGTTCCCCAAAGCCCAGGTGACAATTGGTCCTTGGACAGAAAATGGTTTTTACTACGATTTTGATAATCCTGAACCATTTACCGAAAAGGATTTAAAGAAGATCAAGAAAGAAATGATCAAGATACTGAATCGCAAGTTACCAGTAATTCGTGAGGAAGTAACCAGAGAAGAAGCCAAAGCCCGCATTGAAGCATTAGGAGAACCCTATAAGTTAGAAATTCTCGATAGTATTGAAGAACCTATTACCCTTTACTATCTAGGGGATCAATGGTGGGATTTGTGTGCAGGACCTCATGTAGAATCAACAGCAGACATTAACCCGAAAGCTATTGACTTAGAAACTGTTGCTGGGGCGTATTGGCGAGGAGACGAAACTAAGCAACAACTCCAGCGTATTTATGGTACAGCTTGGGAAACTCCCGAACAGCTAGAAGAACATAAACGTCGTAAAGCAGAAGCCCTCAAACGAGATCACAGAAAACTAGGAAAAGAGCTAGGATTGTTTATTTTTGTCGATCCTGTGGGTCCTGGTTTACCCTTGTGGACTCCTAAAGGGACTATATTGCGATCGCAATTAGAAGACTTTTTGAAGCAAGAACAAATGAAACGGGGTTATCTTCCTGTGGTTACTCCCCACCTAGCCAGAGTGGATTTATTTAAAATATCGGGACATTGGCAAAACTATAAAGAAGATATGTTCCCCATGATGGCAGAAGATCAAGAGTCTGCTAAAGCGGAACAGGGATTTGTCCTCAAACCGATGAATTGTCCCTTTCATATCCAAATCTATAAGAGTCAGTTACGTTCTTACCGAGAATTACCAATACGGTTAGCGGAGTTTGGCACAGTTTATCGTTACGAACAGTCTGGGGAATTAGGGGGTTTAACTAGAGTTAGAGGTTTTACTGTCGATGACTCTCACTTGTTTGTCACTCCCGAACAGTTAAATGAGGAATTTCTCAAGGTAGTAGATTTAATTCTGGCTGTATTCAAGAGTTTGCAACTGAAGAACTTTAAAGCTCGTCTCAGTTTCCGCGATCCTAACTCTGATAAGTATATTGGCTCGGATGAACTGTGGGAAACTGCTCAAGATGCAATTCGTCGTGCTGTACAAGCTCTAGATATGGAGTACTTTGAAGCAGAAGGAGAAGCTGCTTTTTATGGTCCCAAACTAGACTTTATCTTTGAGGATGTTTTAGAAAGGGAATGGCAACTAGGAACAGTACAAGTTGACTATAATCTCCCCAACAGATTTGAATTAGAATACATCGCGGAAGATGGCTCCCGTCAACGTCCAATCATGATTCACCGCGCACCTTTTGGCTCTCTCGAAAGACTCATTGGTATTCTTATCGAAGAGTATGCAGGAGACTTCCCCTTATGGCTTGCACCAATTCAAATGCGGTTGCTTCCTGTGAGTGATGCCCATCGGGATTTTGTCCAGGAAGTAGCAACTAAAATGCAAGCATTAGGAATCCGTGCTGAAGCAGATAATAGCAGAGAAAGACTGGGTAAAATGATTCGCAACGCCGAAAAACAAAAAATCCCTGTAATGGCAATAGTAGGGGATAAAGAACTGGAAGGAAATACTCTTAGTATCCGTACCCGTGCATCAGGAGAATTGGGAGCAATAGCTGTATCAGAAGTAATAGATAAATTAACTAATGCTATTACTAATCATACTAATTTTTAACCCTATTAAAATTAATAACTTTCCGCCCCTTACTAGATAGAGTGAGGGGTTTTAATTATTTATACTATAATTTTATTAAAAATAAAAGACACAATTGATGTTTTTTTCTCGCGCAGAGACGCAAAGGCGCAAAGGAGTTAATCTGTTTGTGCCATAGCTAATGATGAGAGATAAATAGATAATTGATACTATCAAAAATTGTTTAATCTTGAAGCCAACCCATAAGTGTATCTGTGTTTATCTTTTAAATTAAAATTAGTTACAAACTAGGATAAATAAAATGCAATTACAAACTAAACCTAATTACTACACTCCAGAAGAATATTTAGCACTAGAAGAAGCAGCAGAATACAAAAGTGAATATCATGATGGAGAAATTATCCCCATGACAGGAGGAACAACTA
>JAAUYH010132041.1_pt1 | contig 14447 bp, 16 predicted proteins | sample 7278061 | NCBI WGS metagenome assembly JAAUYH01 (sample SAMN14350203, study PRJNA611818) | marine sediment metagenome | isolation source: surface marine sediment (0.6m) | place: French Polynesia: Moorea | collected 2018-08
ACAAAGAGTTAAATGGCAAGTATGTGGTGGTGGTTATGGTATCCACTGGGAAGAAATAGATGAAGATTTAAGTACCGAAGGATTATTAAGAGGCGCACCAGCACCCCGCAGCCAGTTTCAGGATAAATAATAATGTTAAGCGTGGCACAAAATAAATAAATCAATTTGACAAACATATATCTATGACACTTGCTGATGTACTTCCTGCTATTCGACAACTCTCTGCAATCGAAAAACTGAAACTAATCCGTATTTTGGCAGAAGATTTGAATGTAGCTGATAATATTGCCCCTTTAGAACCTTTTAAAACCTACGATCTGCCAACACCATATAATAACTTTGGTGCTGGTGCAATTTTGATGGAAACTTTAAACAAATCAAATGAAAATTGGTGATTTTCCAGTCACTAGATTAGTTTTTGCCTGGGTAAATCGCCCTAGCATACCTTTGATTTTAGGTCAGACTAATTTCTTTCTGGAATTTGATGTTTGTTTTTATCGTTCTAGATTAGAGTTTGAAATTAATCCTAAGGCTTAGTGAAAATAACTTTACGGTACAATAAGCGATCTCGGCTCTGCCGAGGCGCGGTGCGATCGCGGATCCGCGATCGCAATCTTTTCTGTTTCTATAACCACTAATCACTAACAATCTACAACTCATTATTTCTACTATCTAGTTAATCTTACATAACTACTTGTATGAATACTGCCGTAAAAAACGTTGCCATTATCGGGGCTGGACTGGGGGGATTAGCTTGTGCGATCGCTTTACGCAAACAAGGTCTTAATGTTCGAGTTTACGAGCAAGCGAAAGATTTTCGTCCAGTAGGTGCTGGTATAGGTTTGGCACCAAACGGTTTCAACTCTCTGGAAGCGATCGAGCCAAATTTAGTTACAAGTATTAAAAGCTCTGGTTGTTGTGTCAGCAAAAGTACTTTGAAAAATACTTTGGGAGAGACAATTAGCTCTGATCCAATCAACAGCATATTTTTGGATAAATACGGACACTCATTAGTGACTATTTGGTGGTGGAATTTACAGCAAATATTGGCATCTTTACTACCACCAGAAATAATTTACCTCGATCGTCGCTTCATTGATTTCCAACAAAATGAAGATGGTGTGGAAATATACTTTGCCAATGGAAAAACAGCAAGGGCAGATTTGTTAATTGGTGCTGATGGGATCAAATCGGCAGTTAGAAAAAAATTAACTGCTGAGGAGCAACTAAGATATCTAGGTAGTTTTTGTTGGCGAGCGGTGGTTCAATGCGATCGAAGTTTTATCGAACCTAATGAATTGGTTTTGATTCAAGGCAACCAACAGTTTATGTACCTTCTCAATCTTGGCGATGAAAATATAAGCTGGATAACTCGCGAATTATCTCCAGAATATCAACTCTCTGCTAATGCTGCTGAAACAAAATCTCGCGTTCTTGATGAAATAGCTGATTGGGCAGAACCCATTAAAGCAATTGTCCAAGCTACAGATGCTGAAAGAATATTAGAAGGACCAATATGCGATCGACTTCCTCTAAGTAGTTGGAGTAAAGGTAGAGTGACTCTTTTAGGTGATGCTGCTCATCCTATGTCACCAGCGATGGGACAAGGAGCTAATATGACTTTTGAAGATGCTTACGCATTAGCTAATTGCCTATCTAAATCTTCTAGTATTGAGAAAGCTTTCACTAACTACGAAAAAAATCGTCTAGAGCGTACCAAAATTATCCAAACCTATAGTGCTAAAAGGGAAATGCGCTATTACGAAACTGACGAACAAAAAGCGGGTAGAGAAACACCACCAGAGAGTCCGACAATTGATGAAATTCGCCAATGGCTTTATAGTTATAAACCTTTATAGAAATCAGAAGTGATTATCAAAGACAAACTGAATTTAAAATACCGCGGAATGCGGTCATCCGCAAGCCCCTACCCACTAACTAATTATTTTTTCATAACTACCTTGAATTGCTGTAAATAAAAACAATGCACGAATTACAAGCAATTATTAATGCTTTTGAGACAAGCCAACAAAAAGGAGAAACTACTTTTCTGGCAACTATAGTTAATACTGTTGGCTCTACTTACCGTCAGAAAGGAGCAAAAATGTTAATTACAGAAACAGGAGAAATGGTAGGAACTTTAAGTGGAGGTTGTGTAGAAAATGATATCTGGCAATATACTAAAAAAATAGAAAAAGAACCTCTGTTAATAAGTTATGATGCTACTTCAGAAGAAGACCTTATTTGGGGTTTTGGATTGGGTTGTAATGGTGCAGTACAAATATTACTAGAAAAGCTCGATCAGCTTAATTATCTCTCTCCCCTAAACTTAATTGCTCAATGTCTAAAAAATCAAAAACAAGGTGCGATCGCGACTATTTTTTCTGTAGAAGGTAAGATTGATTTAAAAATTGGCTCTCGTTTTATTATTTATCCTGACAATACCAATTACGACAATATTCAAGAGCAAGAGTTAAAAAACGCGATCGCTGCTGACACTATTAAGGCTAAAAATATTAGACAATCTACTGTTACTAAATACCAATTATCATCAGGTAGTGTAGAAGTTTTTATCGAAGTTATTCAACCTCCTACTTCTCTAATTATTTTTGGTGCGGGTCGAGATGCTCTACCTGTAGTAGAATTAGCTAAAGCGATAGGTTGGCAAGTTACTGTAGTTGATTGTCGCGCACAAGAAAAAACTCATCAAAGATTTGCGATCACAGATAAAATTATTCTCACTCGTCGCGACATTATTAGCCAACAGATATCAGTAGATGAAAATACCGTAGCTGTTGTCATGACTCATAATTATTTTGACGATCGCGATATTATTAAATTTCTTCTACCCACAAAAATTCCTTATTTGGGTGTGATGGGTTCAAAGAATAGAATCACTAAGATAATAGAGGAACTAAATCCTAATAAAACCCTATTAGAAAAATTATACAGTCCCATCGGTTTAGATATTGGAGCCGATACCCCCGCAGAAATTGCTAGCGCGATCGTTACTGAAATTCAAGCAGTTTTAACTAAACGTAATGCTGGTTTTTTAAAACATCGCTCTCAACCTCTCCATCAAAGATACGATATTGAACAAAAGCAAATCGGACAACCAGAAAAGGTCTTGAAAGTTGAACACAAATAAAGACAGAAAAAGTCCTATAGCTGCCATTATTCTTGCTGCTGGTGCATCGAGACGGATGGGTCAACCCAAACAATTATTACCCTATCGAGGACAAACTTTACTTAGTTATGTTACTAAATGTACCCTGGCTTCTTCCTGTAGTCCAGTAATAGTAATACTCGGAGCAAATGTCGAAAAAATAGAACCAGAAATAGTGATATTTCCTGTCAAAATAATTAAAAATACTCAAGGGAATGAAGGTATTAGTAGCTCTATTCGTTGTGGCATTGCCTATATTCAAGAGCAATTATCAAACCTAGACGGAGTGGTTTTTCTCACCGGCGATCAGCCTTTTATTTCAGCAGCAATTATCGACCAACTCATTGATGCTCATAATTTAACTAATAAACCAATAATCGCTAGTCAATATCAAAAAACTTTGGGCATACCTGCTTTATTTTCTCGTAGTTTATTCTCAGAATTAATGGAACTAAAAGGCGATCGTGGTGCTAAAAAAATAATCAATAAATATCCAGATTTAGTACAGAAAATAGATTTTCCTCAAGGCGAAATAGATTTAGATACATTTGAAGATTATCTGCAAATAATTTCCAGGGATGATATTAATTGTTGAATTTATAGCATTTTACATTTCAATAAGCGTACTGTTATAAAAGCAAATTAATACTTATTTAGTATCAGTGTGACTTAAAACAAGTATTGGACATAATTACTAGAGCGACTGCATCATAAAACTTGTAGCTAGATCGGCAAGTCAATGAAAACAATTCAGCTTGTAGATAACTTGGGTATTAGCAATCTCAAAATTGTCGAACAAACTCAACCTCAGCCAACTAAAAAACAAGTTTTGGTAAAAATTGAAGCTGTATCTCTTAATTATGTCGATTTGCTAGTTGTTAAAGGGTCGTTAAATCCTAATTTATCACTGCCATACATTCCAATCTGTGATGGTGCTGGTATTGTGGAAACAGTAGGAGAAGAAGTTACCGCATTTAAGACTGGAGATAAAGTAGCCACAACATTTATTCCTGATTGGATAAATGGCAAACCTACCAAGCAAACAACTGACTATACAACTAGACAAGGTTTAGGTAATATCCCAGGTCAACTGAGTCAATACAAATGTTTTTCTGCTAACCAAATTATATCTATTCCTCGCAATCTGACTACTATTGAGGCTTCTACTCTACCGATCGCAGGTCTTACCGCTTGGAATGCTTTAAGTTACAGTAATTTAAAAGCCAATGATACTGTATTGTTACATGGAACTGGTGGAGTATCTATATTTGCTCTCCAATTTGCCAAGGCACGAGGGGCAAAGGTAATTATTACTTCTAGTAGTGAAGAAAAATTACAGAAAGCAAAGCAATTGGGGGCAGACTTAGTTATTAATTACAAAGAAGATACCAATTGGGAAACAACCGTATATCAGATGACTCAAGGGAAGGGTGTAGATGTAATTGTAGACACAGTAGGAGGGAGAAATTTAGATCGATCGCTTAATGCATTACGAATGGGCGGTTATATTTCAGTTGTCGGCTTATTAGATGGTTTTCAAGCAAATATCGATGTTTTAGCCTTAATGCACCAACAGGCAACCATTCGCGGACTAGAAGTAGGTGGCACACATCAATTTGAGGCAATGAATCGAGAAATTGAAGCTAAAGATATTCATCCTGTAGTCGATCGCATTTTTCCTGTAGAGCAAACTCAAGAAGCCTTTGAATATCTCGATCGAGGTTTGCACTTCGGCAAAGTAGTTATTACTTTTTAACAATATATAGTATTTTCACAAAACCAAAGACTAATAACTAATGACCGATATCTTAAATTTACTCTTGACTTAGAGCGCACTCTAAGTTCTAAGGTATTGACATGGAAGACAAACTAACCATCGCAGAGGTTGCCTCTTTATCTGGACTGAGCGTACATACATTACGTTACTACGAGCGAGCGGGATTACTCGAAGCAATTGGTAGGGATGAAAAGGGACATCGTCGCTATTCTGCTGAGAATGTACAACAAATTCAGTTTCTCAATCGCTTACGAGCAACGGGAATGTCTATCCGTCAGATGCAGCAATTTATTGGTTTATTTCGCCAAAAACCAAACGCAGTAAGAGAGCGCCGACTAATGTTAGAGCAGCATCAACAACAGGTAGAGGAACATATTCTTCAACTCAAGGAACATCTAGAAGTAATCAACTGGAAAATTCAACATTACAAAAAACTAGAAGCAGAGCAAAAAAACGAATTTGATCTTCTCAATACGAAACAGGAGAAAATTGATGAAAACTAGAAAATTAGGCAACCAAGGACTCACAGTTTCAGAATTAGGATTAGGCTGTATGGGTATGTCCATTGCCTATGGTAGTAGTGACGAAGCAGACTCTATTGCCACAATTAATAAAGCCTTAGATTTGGGTGTAACTTTTCTCGATACTGCCGAAATGTACGGTACAAATGAAGAATTAGTAGGGAAAGCGATACAGCGCGGTCTTGGGGGTTTCCCCCATAAGCGACTGTATCAAGAAGCAATTTCTTCTCGACGAGATGAAGTTGTTCTAGCAACTAAATTTGGCATTAAATACGATCCAGCCACCAATACCTTAGTTATGGATGCCAAACCCGAAACAGTCAAACAGTCTTGCGATCGATCTTTACAAAGATTAGGCGTAGATTATATCGATCTTTATTATCTCCATCGCGTCGATCCTCAAGTGCCTATCGAAGATACGGTTTCCGCAATGGCAGAGTTAGTTAAAGAAGGTAAAATCCGCTATTTAGGGCTCTCGGAGGCAGCACCCGATACAATTCGTCGCGCTCATAAAGTTCATCCTATTAGTGCTTTGCAGAGTGAATATTCTCTTTGGAGTCGCGATCCCGAAGGGGAAATTTTGCCTACTTTACGGGAATTAGGAATCGGTTTTGTACCCTATAGTCCTTTAGGTAGAGGCTTTCTCTCTGGCAAAATAACCAGTCCCGATGATTTTGCTGAGGATGATTTTCGGCGTACTCAACCCAGATTTACGGGGGATAATTTCTACCAGAATCTAAAATTAGTCGAACGTGTTAAAGAAATAGCTCAAAATAAGGGAGTTACACCAGGACAACTAGCCCTTGCTTGGTTATTGGCGCAAGGAGAAGATATCGTGCCAATTCCTGGTACTAAACGTCAGGCTTACTTAGAAGAAAATGTAGGCGCAGTGGATATTGTCTTAACTCAAGAGGAAATGGCACAAATAGAAGCAGTATCGCCTAAAAATGCCGTCGCTGGTGAAAGATATTCAGCTTCTTTAATGACTACTGTTAATAAATAAATATTGCTTAGTTAAAAACCTTATAAGGGCGATTAGCCAATCGCCCCTACATCTAATTTCTGATTTCTGACTTCAACAATCAGTTAATATTGTGAAAATCAACAAAAGATTTTACTTCACTTTCTGTTTGAGCATTTTCCCATACTTTTGGTTTAATGCTAATTTCGATCGCGACAGCGACTACCGAAGGTCTCGCGCAGTGCCAGCTTACGCCGATCGCGAACTAACAGCAAGTCAAGGATTAGCTCATTTTAGTAAACAGAATAAAGTTAACATTCAAAATAAGATCGAGTTACCTCCTAACTTTCAATATCCTAATGGAATTGCAAGAGCTAGGGATGGAACACTTTATGTTGGTTCAGTTGTGAGTGGGCAGATTTTGCAGATTTCTCCTGATGGTAAAATTACCACCTTTTTTCCAGGCAGTGAGGAAGTTTTTGCAGCTACAAGTTTACGACTGGATCAAGAGCGAGGAATTCTTTGGGGAACTTCTCCTGATTTTCTGGGTGTGCCTAATGCTGAGGGGGAAATAGTTCGTCGTCCTCATCGAGTTTTTGCCTTGGATGTTCGTACGGGGGAGGTCGTTCGATCGCTTTCTATGCCTGATAATGGTTTTGGTAATGATATAGCCCTAGACAGTGATGGGGGTGTTTATATCACCGATAGTTTCCAGCCTCGCATTCACTATCTCGCTCCTAATGCCAATCAGTTCCAAACTTGGATAGAAGATGAATTATTCCGCCCTGAGTCAGAACAAATAGGACTGGCTGGTATTGCTCGTAATGACGATGGTATAACTATCGTTAGTATGTACTCCAGGGGAGATTTACTAAAGATAATTCCTCAACCAGACAATTCCCTGAAGGTAGAGGTAATTCCTCTGGAACGCAGATTGGAAAATCCCGATGGAATGCAGTTTGCTGCTGATGGCTCACTGTTACTTACCGAAGGTGCAATGGAAAGTGGCAATGGTCGTCTTGTCCGTATTGATGTCTTGTCTCCTGGTACTGAACCCAAACCAATCGAAACTTTAGCATCGGGTTTTGACTTACCTGTTAACTTAACTACCTCAGACAATAACGTATGGGTTACAGTGTCTCGTCTGCGTCATCGACTTTTACCAGAATCAGAAATAGAGATACCCGATCGATTTTTTATTCGTCATTTTGTTTTATAGGGAGAAGGGATCGGCTTAATATTTCCTGTTTCTAACTTGAATCTCGATCGAGCTACTTTTAATCCTTAACTACCAAGTTATCTCGATGCACTACAGTTTCTTCAGTTTCGTAACCCAAAATTAGGGCAATCTTGTCTGAATGATGTCCTTGAATTTTCCTAACTTCTGTACTGTTATAGTTAACCAATCCTCTAGCAACTTCTTGTCCTGACTCATCACATAGTTTCACCGCGTCAGAGACAGAAAAATCTCCTTCAACATTAGTAATTCCCGCAGGTAAAAGAGATTTTCCTTTCTGGCAAATTGCTTTGACTGCTCCTGCATCCAAATATAATTTACCCATAGGTATTAAACCATAAGCGATCCAGCGTTTACGTGCATTCTCAGTGCTATGTTGAGGCTCAAACTGAGTACCGATCGCGCTTCCTGCTAGAATCTTACTGATATTCTCTGGCTGTTTTCCTTGAGTAATAACTGTTCTAACTCCCGAAGCGGTAGCAATTCTGGCAGCAGCTAGTTTAGTTGCCATACCTCCTGTTCCCCATTGAGAACCCCTTGAACCAGCTTCTACTTGTAATTGTTTGAATTCAGAATTATTCACTAATTCGATAGGTTTTGCATCAGGAACAACCCTAGGATCGGCAGAATAGAGTTTATCTACATCAGTTAGTAGAAATAGCCAATCTGCTTGAGTTAAGCTGGCAACTAGAGCCGAAAGAGTATCATTATCGCCAAATTTTAATTCTTCTACAGCAATAGTGTCATTTTCATTAACAATGGGAATAACACCGAGTTCCAACAGCGCAGCAAAAGTATTGGAGGCATTAACATAAGAAGTACGCTCCATCAATTCACGGCGAGTGAGCAATACTTGGGCAATGGGTTGAGCTAAATTACTAAAGAGGTCATCGTAAATACGCATTAATCTACCTTGCCCAACCGCAGCTACAGCCTGTTTTAAAGCAATTTTCTTGGGTCTTTCGGGCATATTTAGCCTAAGACAACCTACTCCCACTGCACCAGAAGAAACTAAGATCACTTTATGTCCATCCCGACGCAAACTGCACAGAGTTTCGACTAAAGAAGCAATAGTCGCGATCGCAATTTGACCAGTTGCTTGAGTAAGACTAGATGTACCAATTTTAATTACGATAGTTTGCGGGGACATAATAGGGAAGTCAGAAGTTAGGAGTCAGGAATTAGGAGTTCGGAGTTCGGCTCGCGCGTTCCTTAGGGGAGGAAGCCTCGCCAGGGTCGCTCGGGAGTTCGGAGTTCGGATACAAAAAGTTAAGACTTAAATATAGTACTAGAATATTGGCAGGAAGGTTAAAACTTCTGTCTCCTGTACATTCAGCTTTCCAAGGAGCAGACTCGATCAAACCTAAATCAAGATTCCTGCTATACAAGCTGTGATAAAACAAGCGATCGAACCAGCAACTAAGGCTCGTATACTTAATTGAGCTAAATCTTTTTGCCTTTCAGGAGCGATCGCACTAAGTCCACCGATCTGAATACCGATCGAGCCTATATTAGAAAAACCACAAAGAGCATAGGTAGCAATAATTTTAGCTCGTTCTGAAATAGCAGGAATATCGCCAGAAATCAATTCTTGTAAATCTAAATACGCTACAAATTCGTTGAGAATAATCTTTTTACCTAACAAAATAGCTACATTATGGCAGTCAGCCATAGGAACTCCCATCAACCAGGCTACAGGAAACATAAGATAAGCAAAAATCCCTTCTAAAGATAAATTAGGAAGTCCTACTTGATTTCCTAATACAGCTAACAAGGAATTACATAAAGCTAATAATCCTAAAAAAGCAATTAACATCGCTCCTACATTGAGAGCTAGTTTCAGCCCTTCGATTGTGCCAGTAGTAACAGCATCAAGGGCATTGACATGATGTGATTTAGGTAGAGTTTTAATCTTACCTTTAGTTTCAGGTTTTTCTGTCTCTGGATAGAAAAGCTTAGAGATGGCTAAAGCTGCTGGGGCTGACATTACCGAAGCAGAAAGTAAATGTTCGGCAGGAATTCCAAAAGCGATATAAGCAGCCATCACTCCTCCTGCAATAGTAGCAAAACCCCCCGTCATTACTGAATGTAGTTCTGAGTTAGTTAATTTGGATAAATAGGGTTTAATTAACAAAGGTGCTTCGGTTTGCCCTACAAAAACATTGGCAGCAGAACTTAGAGACTCCGCCCCCGAAGTTTTCATTGTTTTCATCATTATCCATCCCATCATGCCCACAATGCGAGGCAAAATATTGTAGTGGTACAGCAAAGATATAAATGCAGAAACAAAGATAATTGTTGGCAAAATCTTAAAAGCGATGAAATGTTCTTCAAAACCATCCCCAAAAACTAATTTTGCTCCTTCATCAGAAAAATCTAAAAATTTTCTGACAAATGCTCCCAGAAATTGAAAAATGGTTAAACCGATCGCACTTTTGAGAATCAATACTCCTAAAATTAACTGCAAAGAAATCCCCCAAAGAACCGTGTGCCAAGGAATAAGTTTACGGTTATTAGAAAATATATAGCCAATACCAATAAAGGCAATTAAGCCCACCAGGGAAATCAAGCGATAACTCATATCTGAGGGATTGATCCTAATCTTTTAACAAATAGCTGAAAGCTAATAGCTTATTTAAGAGTTAATCTCAGGTTAGACGTTTTTCCCCTTGAGGTAGTAACAAATTTAACAATACGCCGACGATGCTAGATAGTCCGATCCCTTCCAAAGCAAATTGTCCCGCTTTAAGACTCATACCTCCCACTCCTAGGATTAAAATTGCTCCAACTATAACTAGATTGCGGGGTTGTAATAAATCTGCTCTAGTTTGAATCATGCTGTTCATTCCAATAACCACCACAGTGCCAAACAGAACAATTAAAATACCCCCCATCACAGGTACAGGAATAGTTTGTAATATGGCTCCCAATTTACCGAAAAAAGAGAGTAAGATGGCTGTAATTGCCGACCAAGTCATAATAGCAGGGTTAAAAGCTCTGGTTAGGGCAACTGCTCCTGTTACCTCTGAATAGGTGGTGTTAGGGGGTCCTCCTAAAAATGCAGCTAGAGTTGTAGCTATGCCATCTCCTAGTAAAGTTCGATGGATGCCTGGATCCCGTAAATAGTTGTTTTCAGTCACTGAACCAATAGCCAACACATCTCCAATATGTTCGATCGCAGGAGCGATCGCTACAGGTAAAATAAATAGAATTGCTGGTAAATGAAAGCTTGGTGTAGTAAAGCTAGGAATTTCTAACCAAGGAGCTTTACCCAGAGGAGTAAAATCTACTAGACCTAGAGGTAAAGATACTAAATATCCTGCAACTATACCCATTAATATTGAGATTAATCTTAAAAAACCTCTGGCTAAAATTGTTGTCAACATAGTTGCCAATAGAGAAACCATAGCTACCCCAATAGCCGTAACCTCACTATATCCTTCGCTAGCTTCCGAAGCCATGTTCACGGCGATAGGAGCTAAACCCAAACCGATAACCATGATTACGGGACCAGTTACGATGGAAGGTAGGACTCTAGCAATTATTCCTGTACCACCCCAGAAAATAATTAGGCTCAAAACTAGATATACTATTCCCGCAGCAGCAAGTCCTGATAAAGTTGCAGGTAAACCATATTTATCAACGCTAAAAGTAATTGGAGCAATGAAAGCAAAGGAAGATGCCAGGTATACAGGAACTTTTCCTCCAGTTACTAATTGAAAACACAAAGTTCCTATTCCAGAGGTAAAGAGAGCAACATTAGGGTCTAATCCCGCTAGAATTGGGACTAATACCAAAGCTCCAAAAGCAATGAAAAGCATCTGTGCGCCTACCAAGAAATCCTGGAGACGAAATTGATAGGTGGTAAGAGATAGACTTTCTTGAACTGTTGCCTCTGATGATTGGTCTGAGGATTTGGTCATATTGTTGTTATTGGTTAACGTGGAATAAGCTAATAAGTTACATGGCGTAATAAGCCGTGTGTCAAGGAAAAATAAATTATTAGTATTATGCAGTTAGTCTTTGGGAAGTAAAAGGGGAAAAATTCAGGTATTTTTGGCAGAGTTTAATTTTTGTCTATCAGTTCTATTTATCCCCGAAAATCTTGATAGGAACAGATAATTCTTTATTCTCTATAGTTTCTTGCCAATTATTGACCAAAAGGCTCTAAAAATCTGCTTGAAAATCCTAAACTATTTCATCTTATTGTTGAGTATCAAATTTGACGATAATTTGATTCAAGCGATCGCCTGAATCGTAAAGCTCACATTACAATTCTTACTTGAATCATTATCTCTATCTTTTATTATGGTCTTAGAATCAATTTAAACTGCTTGATTATGCGTAATGAGTTCACGGCAATTATTGAAACTGCTGCCGAAGGCGGTTATTTTGCTTACTGTCCTGAAATTCCTGGAGCTAATGGACAAGGCGAAACTGTTGAAGAATGCAGAGATAATTTAATTCAAGCGATCGCTTTAATACTAGAAGATCGCCGAGAAGACGCTTTACGTGGTGTTCCCAAAGATGCCATTCGCCAAACTGTCTCAGTAGAATGAAACGTAGTGCTTTACTCAAACAAAAGACCACAAAGGAATATTTACCATATGAGTAAATGACCTTTAACAGTGATTTCGTAAGTTTGAGGGATCGATTTATGGAAACACACGCTTAAAAATTCCCTTTACAGAACATGACTAAGTATCATTCCTGCTGTCACAACAATGGCAAGGCTACTACAACCAGCACCCACACCCCGTAAAGGTGCAAGAACATAGGTACTTTTACTTAGATCATAAGCATGAGTAATTCGACCTAAAACAAAGACGGTACCAAGAATAATGACTTTGATTTTTCCTGTGCCAGTTAATTCCAGTAAGACAAGTAAAATAAGAAAAATTGGTGCATTTTCAATCAAATTTCCATGTACACGAATTTGACGAGCTAAAGCTTCATTTCCACCATCGCCAATACCAGTTTTAGTCTTCAATCGCTTTAAACCAACTAAAAAACCGAGAAATATTTGTAAAAATGCCAGAATGCTGGCAGTAGTTGCGGTAATAATCGGAAAATCCATACTTTATCTGTTGTTTGTGCTTTTATGTTTTTAGTATCTCTTTGTTGATGCGAAAAGAGACTAGCCAAAAGTTTGGTTGTAAGTAGGGTTTGCTGAATAACTTGACAAGTATAAATGTACCGTGAATCGAACCAGTCTGACCTGAGTTCAGAAAAATGAGCTTACCCTGATATTAAACCCTACTTGCTAACATAAAAACTTATCTTTTAACCAAGCTAAGCTGATTCTTGTCAATTTTTTTCCCTTACTTATTCAGCAAATCTTATATATAAACGCCTCTGGAATTTCTTGTTAACAAATAGACAAAATCATTCTTGAATTCGATAGACACAGCGTCTTTCTCCAGCAACGATATGTTCTGTTCTGGCTATATCGATATTTTCTCCTAAAACAGTTTGAAATATCTCTTGTTCTCTCTGACATAATCCCGTACAAGCGATCGCAGCAGCACAAATGGGACAATGGTTTTCAATCAACAGAAATGAACCATCATCAAGAGACTCAATCTCAGCCATGTATCCTTCGTTAGTTCTTATCTCAGCTAAGGTTCGCAACTTTTCTGGGAGTGGATCTTGAATATTTATTTGTGCTTGATATCCAGCAATTTGATGACGAGTCTTGACATCTAGTAATTTGGCTAATCCAGCTTCTCCAAAAGCCTCAGTCATAGAGTCGATCAAGTCAATAGTTAACTCTGCATAACTATCAGGAAAGAGACGATTAGCTGTAGAGGTTAACTGCCATAGTTTAGCAGGACGACCCATGGGACGAGATTCTTCTTGATAAGTAACTAATTTTTCTTGAGAAAGTCCATAAAGGTGCTGGCGTACCGCCATAGCAGAAATGTTCAAGCGAGAAGCTAATTCTTGTGAATCCATTGCTCCTTCTTGCTTGAGTAAGTTAATAATTGCCCGTCGAGTTTTAACTTTTGCTATTTTTTTTGCCATATATACAAACTAAAGAAAAATCTTTACAAAGTCAACCATAATTAGCTAAGATAGTTTTTAAAGAAAAAACTTTAGAAAGTGAGGAACGACTATTATGCAATTCCATCGCTTTGAACACGTTAACCAAATTTGTCAGGACTTAGAAGGAACTCGCCAGTTTTATCAAACCCTCTTCCCAAACTGGCAAGTAAGAGCAGAGGGAGAAGAAGATGGCTGGCATTGGATGCATTTTGGCGATCGTCAGTTTTATTTATCACTCAATCAACCACCAGAGTCAGATGAAATCCAAAAATCCACAGGACACATAAACCATATTGGCTTTGTTATCGACGATAGTGAAGCGATGAAAACTTTATTAGATGAGAAAGGTATTCAATACTACACTTATAAATCACCAGAAACAAAATGCCGTATCTATGTCAGCGATCCAGATGGGACTGAATTAGAGTTAGTCGAATACGAAAAAGATTACGCTTTGAAGTAAGGAAGTAAAGTTATGAATACAAAGAAAGTAGCGATCGTCACTGCTGCAAGTCGGGGTATCGGTGCTGGCTGTGCGCGAGAATTGGTAGCAAGAGGATATACTGTCTCTTTGATGGCACGAAGTGAACGGGTTTTAGATTTAGCTTCTGAGTTAGGCGGTATTGCTATTCAAGGCTCGATTACTAGTTACCAAGATTTAGAAAAATTAGTTACAACAACAATAAGTAGATTCCATCGCCTTGATGCCGTAGTCAATAGTTTTGGCGATCCATCTCGAC
>JAAUYH010077354.1_pt1 | contig 14442 bp, 16 predicted proteins | sample 7278061 | NCBI WGS metagenome assembly JAAUYH01 (sample SAMN14350203, study PRJNA611818) | marine sediment metagenome | isolation source: surface marine sediment (0.6m) | place: French Polynesia: Moorea | collected 2018-08
CGACAGATCGACTTTACAGGCAATTTCTTACCCCCAGAGTCCCTGGGTACTAAAGCATCAAAGATACTTGATCCTTTGTACGTTCGAGATTTTACTGGCACAACGAAAATTTCTGTACCAAACCCCATATCGCGAGTTGTCAAGGTTCTGCTTTGCACCAAGTTACAGCAATCTATAGCTAGATTTCTGGTGCTTGGAAAAATTATACATCGTCTGAAACCATTGGTATATAAAGATTTTGTATCAAACCTGTACAGCCACGACCAATAAGTTATCCCGCTCGCTTTCATCCCCTCTCACTCATTTAGAAGGGAATTCCCGCTCACATTTTTAAAAAGAAACTCTGAATTTTGTTGTCTGATATGGAAACGTGAAGAAAAAGTTATGTATATCAATCAGACAAACCGTTAAATTTACCCTTGAATTCTATAGTTCTCATGGTTAGTAAGCATATGAAGCTCACAAATAAGATCAAACTGTTAGCAATGTCCTCTATTATTGCTGGTAGCATTTTTGGCATTTCTGGAGTTAAAGCCGTTCAAATTGGAGAAACAGAGATAGACCAAAGTCAAGTTGTTGCGGTGGCAATACCTGGTAGATTTTATAACTTGGCTGTTATTGAGCAAATTCCTGGGAAACAGGCTTGTTGGCGAGAAATGGGTTCACAGCCTACTATTATTGACCCCTTATGGACAACTTTCGACTTTACAGGTAGTTGTCGTCGCGCTACAGATAGTAATGGCTATTCTGTTCGTCTAGATGGACAAGATACTAGTCAAGACTACAGTTTAGATGTGGTAGCAAAAAATGGTGAAGTGCAGCTAGTGGCTGTAAATCGTCAAGATCGATCGCGGACTGTGATCGGAAAAACTTTTGGTCAAGCAGAAGGACAGTTTTTGAAAATTTATCTCAACCCTGGTTGGGAATTTACCAAAAAAACTGCCGATGAGAAAGTATTAGGTCATTTTTACTTAAGTGGCGATACGGCTGCGATCGCAGCAGCAGGAGATAATCCACCACCACCACCACCACCACCTGCACCAGTTACTTTCCCTGACACCAGAGGAGATATCTATCAACAAGAAATTGAACAAGCTGTGGCTTTAGGTTTTATTGCTGGTTTTAATGATAATACTTTTCGTCCTGGACAATCCCTGACTAGAGAACAAATTGTCTCTATGGTAATTGGTGCATTAGATACTATTCCTGATATGCAAATTCAAGTTCCTAACACCACTACTACTCAACCTTATCCTGATGTAGTTGCTTCTCGTTGGAGTGCTGCTAAAATTCAGTGGGCTAAAGAACAGCAAATTGTCAAAGGCTATCCTGATGGTTCGTTTCGACCAGAACAACCTGTAACCAGAGCAGAATTAATGGCTGTGTTAGAAAATACGGCTAAATACGTTAAAAATCAACGAGGACAAATTCCTCAACTAGATACTTTTGGAAATGCCATGGCTTTTGCCGATATTTCGGGTCATTGGAGTCAAACTTTAGTTCCTAAAATGTCTGCTTTTTGTGAGGTCGCATCCCCTTACAACGAAAGTGGTAACTCTTTCTTCCCTGATAACCCTTCTAGTCGTAATTATGCTGCTGCTGCTACAGTGAGGATGCAACAATGTCTGCTTAATCCCACTGAACAAGCCAATAATTAATTTTCAAGGAGTCAGCATTGCAGGGGGTGTGTGCTTTTTTCAGAGGGTCGGGAGTGTGGGGAATGGGGAGACCCAACTCGTCGCTTCGCGATTGGTGATTGGTGATTGAAAAACTTGCTAAAAAGTTACTTCATCCTTCATCCTTCATCCCTCATCCATCATGAATCCCTTATTCCGAAGCTGATTCTGATTCTGCTAACCTAGCTTGGATTTGGTTCAAGATTGTCGCTAATTCGGTACGTTCTGGTTGCAATTGAACTAATTTGGTTAGAGGGTCAACTGCTCCTTCTAAATCGCCCATTTGGAGTCTTATTTGGACTAAATTAGTCAAAATAGTTGTATTTTCTGGTTCTTTTTCTAATAACTTTTCATAGCCAATAGCTTGAGTTTCTAATCTAGCTGTTAAGTTATCTCTACTGTTAACTGCTGGAGCTTCTGTAGGAAGGTTAGAATCTGCTATGGGAGTAGAAGGTCGTCGCCAAAAACTACCCACCAACATAAATACTGTAGAACCAACAAATGCTGTGCCAAATAATAAAACTAAACCGCGCTGTAGAGACTTTTTTGCCACTTTACTAACCCCAATAATTAAAAGCTACAATACCGCTCCAAAAACTACCTAAACTCATTACTGCTAACAACAATTGAGATAACCATATATTTAATCCCAGAGCTTGTAAATCTAGTTTGACCAATATAGCACTAGCTAGTAACACAAAAAATCTCGCAAAATAATCAAGCCACTGAACAATAATGGCGAAAGCCAAAGCTCCAAAGAAGATAGAGAAAAAGGCTCTCATCTCCGATTTTAGCCAACTGTTCAAGCTAATTGTCATCAAAGCCACGGGAGTAGTAAAAACAATTGCAATCAACAGCACCCAAATTGTACCAACACCATAAACAATGGTACTATTTTGAGATTGTAATAGTCCTTGTGATATTGTCTCATCTTCCATCATTTTCGTAACCCAGGAAGCATAAAGCCAACCAAATACCCCATAGGTCATGAGTAGAAGAGTTGTAGAAATCCAAGCAGTTGTTGTATACCGAAACATTAATTAATAATAGGCGACCGATAATGAATAACCGACGCAATGTTCGCCTTCTACCCATTATCTGTCACCTATAATTTTTTTATAACTTTTGATCAACTTTCCCTAATCCGTGATTTAGGACATTGCTTGAATGATGTAATCAAAGTATAAACTGGCTTCCTCCGCATCCTCTTTAGAAAGAAGGGCGACAGAAGCATCTCTTAAACAACGAATTGCATCCACCATTCCAGGGACAGGAACATTAAGAGAGTTGTACATCTCTCTGACACCAATTAACCCAATTTTCTCAATGGGTTCTTTATCCCCTGCTAAAACACCATAGGTAACTAGGCGCAGATACCAGCCAAAATCTCTAATACATTGATTGTATTGTTTTTGTCCGTAGGCGTTTCCTCCTGGGGAACGATATTCGGGGTGAATTCGGAATAGTTCTTTACCAGCTTTGTCAACTATTTTCTTTTCGTTTGCTGCTAATGTCTCAGCAATACGCACTCTTTTTTCCCCTGTGGTTAAAAACTTTTTGATTCCTTCGAGTTCTCCGCTACTGGGGTAGCGCAATTCATCATCCGCTTTGAGAATAACTTGACTGACTATGGTCATAATATGGTTTTTGATTCAATTAACTTCAACAATTTTAGTATCTCAGTAAACTGTGATTACTTAAAATATCTTGCCATTCCCTATGGGATAAGGGTTGGGGTATCAAACTGATTTTAAAACAATCGATCGCAGCTTTGGTTAGAGCTTCAATGATAGTTACAATTGTGCGATCGCATTTTCTCGGAATTAAATCTAAAATATTACTGGGAGAGGGTTGTTTAAATACTTCCTCAAATAATTTTGCATCAGGATTGAGCATCATTGAACCATGTTGCAAAATGGCTCTACGTTTTCGCAGTTGCGCGCTACCAATAACTTTTACTCCTTCTGTTGTCACTAAGTCTGCTTCTGTAGCACTAGCAAAGCAATTATCACTACCTCTATATTCTTTACTTGCACCATATTCTAATTCTACTCCTAGCGATCGCCATCCGGCAATTAAAAATTGACAAATATACTTATAAGCTGCTCTGCGATTTCCCGAATTAAGGGATGTTACTACACTGTAAGTCAAATCCCCCTGATGTAGTACTGCATTACCACCTGTAGCCCGTCGAACAATATCTAGCTGCTTTCCTTGCCAAGTGATATTGTGCCAGTATTCAGGATAATCTTGCTGATGATATCCCAAAGAAATAGCTACTGGTTGCCAGGTATAAAATCGTAAAGTGGGGGGGTGTTTTCCTAAACGATGTTGCTCTAGTAACCAACTATCTATCGCCATTTGCACTTCTCCTGACGCTTCCAACCAAGGAATTAAACGCCAAGTATCATGAGTTGCTATGCAGCTAAATTCCATTTATCTAGTAAGGAAGGAGAAACATTATCAGTTAAATCTTTTCAGCTAACAAGATTAATTAGAATGGGCGCAAAAGTTCTGAATCCTTATTCCTTATTCCTTAGTCCTTTATTTAAACTCTTGTTGTAAAATCTCGTCATTATCATCCGCAATGGTAGCAACGAGGGTAATGATTCGAGAAATTTCTCCTGGGGACATATCCGCCACAGTACGCTGAGAAGAAACCACTACAGTATTATCGTGAATGCTAAAACAAGTTTCAAAAGTACCAGACCAATTCATTTCCAGAAGTCTTCGCATCAAACGAGATTCATCTTTTACTGGAAAGCTTAATACTGTCGCCCACACCGTCAATAGATCATCATCACTTTCCCCTGTCAGTTGCACAAAAACTTCCACACTGCCATACTGAAATTTCCAGAGACTACCCTCATCAGTATGGTTAACCATTGCGGTATCCTCTTCATCCAAGCTATATATGACTGTTTCAATTACGTCTTGATGAGTAGAAGTTGTTTCGATTAAATCTTCAGTTTGTTCTAGTTCTGTAGTAGAAATTTCGCTCATGATCCTAGTATTTCCGTATTTGATAGAGGGAATATATCATATCAGTATCTCTATCTATTAACTTTATCGTTATTGCGTTCAATTTTGATATTATACAAAAAATAGCTTAATTAACTAAAAATACAGCATATTTAGGGAAATAAACCTAAATCCTCATCAGCTTGATTATTTCCCCTACTATGGAACAAGCAACTTTTAGTAGAAATAGTAGCAATGCAAGAGATAAGATTATAATTGATAACAAATCTAACAATGATCCTAACAAAAAACTTATAGCTAAAAAAATTAGTTGATTCTGACTATAAATAGGTAGAAAAGCTAGAAAAAAACTTATGCTGTTCTTGAAAAACATTGTTACTGGATAAGATTTCTGCTTGTTCCAATAATCTGAAATTTACTCGAAACTCATATCAGAATCAAATTGAAGACTTACTATTATTATTAAGAATAATATCCCGAAGATACCAGAATAACTGGGAGCATCCCATTTTTGCCCATAACACTTTCAATTATGCTTTGAAACCCTAGTATTCTCGTTAGTTTGCTCGATGGATTTTCCAAAATGGGATGCTCCCGAATAACTTAAAAATTTAAACATAAAAAACAATCCGATATCGAGAAAAGTATTTAATTGACTATTCAAAACATCAATTAAACTTAATTATTGTTGAGAAGCTATTTCAATTTTATCTAGAAAAAACTTGAGGAACATGGAGATAATAATCAACCAAAAAATATATTTAACATAATCTAAAAAAGATATCTTTGAATTATTTTGCTGAGTCATAGTTTTGACTTCTTATCTTCTTTATTGAATAGAGATTAAGTTGGGCTTTTGTAGAATCTGTAAGAATTTCGGCTTTACCCCTCAAACTGAGCAATTAAAAGCAAGTTCTAATGCTGGTATCGAATTATTTTGATAGTTCATGTTAGGCTTTGTTTTTTGTGTTTCCACTCTTTAAGCCCGTTGTACTGTTGAGATTTATGCAGTTTTTTACTCACAGTTAGGAACTCAGATTAAATAAAATTACTTACACATTTTTCTTCTCTGGAACGATCTCTACCTACTACCTACTACCTATTCCCTATCCTCACCATGTAATACCAATTCCATTTAATTATTTAGAAAAAAACTTATCAGAGCAACCAATGTTCAACTTTCTGACCCCTGACCTCTGACCTTTTTTCTAACCTAAAATGTAACTATTCAAGCGGACTTAACATAACTTATCGAAGCATCCACTACATAGCCCTAGATTTGAGATTAGCAAAAAAAATAGAGGGGGGATTAATTTCCCTCCTCTTGTCTTGATTTTGTTGTTGGTTGTTTGAGTTTTCTTTGAGTTTTTTCCGTAGTAGCTTTTGTTGCTTTCTCAGTTGTCTAGCTCTAGCGGAACCCCCTTTCCCTTTGTGGTTGCGTCCTCGCTTTCTTGGAGACTCCCACCTTTTGAGTCTTTCTACCATAAGGTTTAACCTGATTTAATTTTTAGCACTAGTGCCATTATAACCAGAACCGTTAGGGGTTAACACTTTATTCAATTTGCCACTGCGATAACCTTCCAAATCTAGGGTTACAAAGAGAAAACCTAACTTCTGAAACGCAGTAACTAATTCTGGTAAATCAGTATTGAGGATAAAATCTTTAATCTCTTCTGGTGGTAATTCAATTTTGGCGGTGTCTTCTTGCGATCGCACTCTCAGATTTTTATACCCAAGTTGACGCAGATAGATTTCCGCTCTTCCTACTCTGTGCAACTTTTCTACAGTAATTTCTTCCCCATAGGGAAAACGAGAACTCAAACAGGGTTGGGCTGGTTTATCCCACCAGGGGAGTTCTAGAAAGCGAGATATTTCTCTAACTTCCATTTTAGTTATCCCTAGTTCCGCTAAAGGCGAGCGCGCTCCTCGTTCTTTAGCTGCTCGAATTCCTGGGCGATAGTCTTTGAGATCGTCTCCATTTATTCCATCTATCACGTAAGAATAGCCTCGTTTTAGTGCTAGGGGTTTGAGGGTATCATGGAGTTCACTTTTGCAGAAATAACAGCGATTTACAGGGTTAGAAGTATATTGGGGGTTATCCATTTCCTTGGTTTCTACCAATTCGTGTCTCATCCCAATTTCTAGTGCTTGTAATTTTGCTGCTTCAAGTTCTTCAGGAAGTAGGGAAGGAGAAACTGCGGTTACAGCCAAGGCGCGATCTCCCAAAACATCATAAGCAACTTTGGCAACTAGAGTACTATCTATTCCCCCAGAGTAGGCAATTAAAGCCTGTTCCATCTCGACAAATAAATTTTTAAGTTGTGCTAATTTTTTTTCGATGTTGTAAACTTCCATATCCTGTAGGAACATTTCGTGAACTACCCGCGATAAATCGCGAGCTTCCTGTTTCTCGCCGTTGCCTCCCACAAGCAAGCTTGAGTTTGGTCGCGCAAGGGGCGATTTCAAGTTAATGATTGGAGCAAAACAGTTAAATTTATAGGTGTGTCGCCCCTTCGCGCACAGCGTCCAGTGGTTTTGCTTCACCATTTCTGGTGGCACTGACACTCGTAGCAATCTGGTTGCTACCCAGGCAGACTCCCTGATTCCCAAGGAGTATATCTTTTATTTGGCTACCATACGCTTGGAGACGCGCGTTCTATTCTTGGCTACCAGTGGCGTAGAGGGTGGGGAAGGGGGCGCAAAATAGGTAAGTTATTGGTTTGACCGACAAATCAAGGTTAATACGCCCCATTCCCCCTCAGACTGAGATCGATGGACTTGCACCAGGCACACTTCTGAGAAACTATTTAGCAACTATAGCCTAGCTAGACAGCAACAAAATTATTATATTACAACTTGAATTTTTGCTGTATAAAGTTTTTGTATTGTAAGGATGAAGTTCGATTTCATCCCTTCGTTAAACCGAGGTACTTCCCGCTCACAGAGTTAAGGCTTTTAGTAGTTTAATATTTCCTACTGAAAACTATAACAATTTAGCATCTCGTTTTAGCAATCAATTCAGGGATACTTGTTGAGATAGGCTTTTAGACTTTTGTGATAAATCTGAGTTCTTAATTCCCTCGGTAGTTGTTCCTTCCAGTAGATTCGGATTGAGACGATAACCCACATTCCTTACTGTTTGAATAAGATGGGGTTGTCGGGGATTAGATTCAATTTTTTTCCGCAGAGAAAGAACGTGAGTATCTATAGTACGAGGATTATCAATAGCATCAGGCCAAGCTCGACGTAGTAATTCCGAACGGCTTAAAGGGGTTCCTTCCGCTTGTGCTAATACATAGAGCAGACTAAACTCTTGGGGAGTAAGTTCGATAAATTCCCCTCTTACTTGAATTCGACGCTGTACCAAATCAATTTTCAAATCGTGATAGTCTAGATACAGAGGAGCGCAGTTCGCTCGCATTCTTCTGATTAGAGCTTCCACTCTTGCCAAAAACTCTTGCATCCCAAAGGGCTTAGTTAAGTAATCATCCGCCCCTGCTTTCAGCCCTCCTACAATGTCTCGCTCAGTGTCACGGGCTGACAACATTAAAATCAAGGGTGTACGCTGACTATGTAACCATTGACAAAGTTCTAAGCCATCTCCATCAGGAAGATCCGAGTCTATAATTATTAAAATAGGTTGATATTGGTAAAATACGTTGCGTCCTTGCTGCAAACTAGCGCACTGTTTTACGGTGTAACCAGCCTGTTGCAAATGCCAACCCAACAACGAACGTAAATGGGGATTTCCTTCTACTATTGAAATAAGTATCGAACCCACTTGACCTCATAGTTTATCTATATCTGTGTTCCTCTTGGTCTAAAGGCTATCAGAGCCATTATTAATCTTTTGTAACACTCGTTACTAAGATCGAGAAAAACCTCTTGAAAAATCAAAAGTATCTGTCAAACAATGGCTTTCCCCCACAAAAGTTGCACCTTTTCCTAAAAAAAAGGATTCAGGAGTGATAAATTAGGGATTGGGCTTGAAACAACACCATAATAAACTGTTTCCTGTTCCCTTTTTCCCAACGATCTAGTACTATAGAACTCACATTTAACAGCAAATGGGGGTAATCTCTCAATACTAGTAGAACTTTCTCAGAAATATAGTGCTTTTCCTCAGTAAAATAGAGGAAAATACACCACAATTAAGACACCTGCTCCAAAAATTAATAAATCTTGTAGGGAGTGTGGTTATCTTTAGCCATAAATAATTATTTCATAAATCAAGTTGGGAAAAAAAGATGCTTCAAAACAGTCAAACAATCCGTCATTATCAAAAACTTACCGATTCCATGGTCGATCTCTGGGGTAGAGGTTACAAATTTGAAGAAATCAGAATGTATATCAATGGATACTTATCTTGTCTCAGACAAACTAATACCATTGAACCTTATCAAATTCATCGCTTAGAAGACGAAACAATGCGCTTTTTACGCGACCCTTCTAACTTTGAATTATCTGTTCCTTAACCAGAATCAGATTATCATTGATTCCAAGAAGCAACGGGATAAGTACTAAAATAGTTAAATGTAAAAATTTGTAACGGATAAGACTTTCCGTTAAGGAGTATTTGAGAGAAATTGTTTGTTCTAACTGGATATGAATATTTCCTGGGGTTTCTGTTAATTTGCAGTGCCGTACCTGCTCTGGCACTCACTGCTTCTAAGTTGCTCAGACCTCGCACTGGGGGACCAGAGCGACTCACTACCTATGAATCTGGAATGGAGCCTGTAGGCGGGGCTTGGATTCAATTTAATATCCGCTACTATATGTTTGCCCTAGTTTTCGTAGTTTTTGATGTAGAAACAGTGTTTTTATATCCTTGGGCGGTAGCATTCAGTCGTTTAGGGCTGCTAGCTTTTGTAGAAGCTCTAATTTTTATAGCCATTCTTGTAGTGGCTCTAGTATATGCCTGGAGAAAAGGAGCGTTGGAGTGGTCATGACATCTAACATATTTGAACAAGAACAAAAAGCTAAAATACTTAATCCGATTAATCCCACGCGGGTTACTCAAGACTTATCAGAAAACGTCATTTTAACCACGGTAGATGACCTTTATAACTGGGCAAAACTATCAAGTCTTTGGCCCATGCTATATGGTACAGCTTGTTGTTTTATCGAATTTGCTGCTTTAATTGGCTCTAGATTCGATTTTGACCGTTTTGGTCTAGTACCTCGTTCTAGCCCTCGTCAAGCGGATTTAATCATCACCGCAGGTACAATTACCATGAAGATGGCTCCTGCTTTAGTTCGTCTCTACGAAGAGATGCCAGACCCCAAATATGTCATCGCTATGGGTGCTTGCACTATTACTGGAGGAATGTTTAGTGTAGATTCTCCCAGTACAGTTAGAGGGGTTGACAAACTCATTCCAGTAGATGTTTATATTCCTGGTTGCCCTCCCCGTCCCGAAGCTATTTTTGATGCCATCATTAAATTGAGAAAGAAAGTAGCTAACGAGACTCTTCAAGAAAGGGCTGTCATGGTAGAGCAAACTCACCGCTACTACAGTACTACTCACAACATGAAGGTAGTTGAGCCAATTTTGACAGGAAAATATCTCCAATCAGAAACTTGGCAAAATCCACCCAAAGAGCTAGCTCAAGGTATGGGAATGCCTGTCAAGGAAGCCTTACAAGAAGCACAGTCAGAGGAGGTATAAAGTGGCAGAAGAAATAACTCCAGAAACTACTGAAACTTCCAAGATAGTTAAAGCAGGTCCAGTTTCCACCTGGCTCACTGAAAATGGTTTTGATAATGAAGCTCTAGAAGCAGATACTAGTGGTGTAGAGTTAGTCAAAATTGAAGCGGATTTTTTAATTCCTATAGCTAGTGCCTTATACGCTTACGGTTTTAACTATCTCCAATGTCAGGGAGCTTATGATGAAGGAGCAGGAAAAAATCTCGTTAGCTTCTATCATTTGATCAAAGTTAGCGATAATGCTGATTCTCCTGAAGAAGTCAGAATCAAAGTTTTTCTCCCTCGCGATAATCCTAAAGTGCCTTCTGTCTATTGGATTTGGAAGGCTGCGGATTGGCAGGAAAGAGAAAGCTATGATATGTACGGCATTGTTTATGAAGGTCATCCCAATCTGAAACGTATTTTGATGCCTGAAGATTGGATTGGTTGGCCCTTACGTAAAGATTATATCTCCCCTGATTTCTACGAATTACAGGATGCCTATTAATTTGGGGTATCTTTGAGGTTAAAGGTTAAAGATTAAAGGTTAAAGGTATATTTTATAGTCATTATAGATAGTGTCTTAAAAACAATCCTTTTCTCATTTTCTCCTCCCCCTTTAACCAACAGAATATTTTTCAATGAGGGAGTTTGCTAGAGGTGAGCTTCTATAAGCTTACCTAAGCATCAATAACTACTCTACCTCTTGCTTTCCCAACACAAGTTAGAACTTGATCCTCTTCGCATTCAAAATCACCATCATATACTACCTCTCCTTCTATTTTTGGCAATTTACATTGACCACAAATCCCCATTCCGCAACCATAAGGTAGGTCAATACCTTCAGCTTGAGCAACTTCTAAAATTGACTCACCTTCTTCACCAGTAATTTCTTTACTAGACTGAATAAACTCGACTACAAAATAAGAAGCAACAGGCTTTTTGGGAGGATTGACAACGGCTAATTTTCCAGCCTGTAACTCATTAGCAGAACTAGGTAATTCATGATAATTGTGACCATTACTACCCACTGTAACTGGGAGGGGAGAACCAGTTAACTCTGGTAAATCGATTAATTCTGTTTTTGTCTTAGGAGATGAAGTTACTTTCTTAGTAATACCAAAACTTTCCTCATAGTAATTTTGCATCGGGAAGTTAAGTTGCTGCAATATAGATTTTACCGATGCCATGAAAGGATTAGAGCCACAAACATAGACAGTGCGTTCTTGATAATCAGGAGCGATCGCGGGTAAAATAGAGTTATTCAGTCTTTCAGTATATCCATACCAAGTTGCTCCCAGTTCAGGACGAGTCAGAGTAATAGCTAGCTTGAAATTAGAATACTTAGCAGCCATTAATTCTAATTCTTGCCGAAAAATAATATCTTTTTGGCTTCGCGCACTGTGGATAAAAGTAATATCAACAACAGACGCTGTATCACAAACCCAGCGAGCCATAGACATCATAGGAGTAATACCGCTACCTGCGGAAATCAGTAACAATTTAGGAGAAGGATTGGCAAAGTTAGTAAATTTTCCTACAGGTGGGCTTAATTTAATCTTGCTCCCTACTTTAATGTTGTCGTGTAACCAGTTACTTACCAAACCTGGAGGTGCATCTAGTTTTTCTGGTGGTGCTTCAACTCGCTTAACAGTAATATCAAGAGTATGAGGGCGAGAAGGGCTAGAAGATATTGAATAAGAACGCTTAACGAGTTTATCAGCAATCTTGAGGTTAACAGTCACAAATTGCCCTGGCTGATAATTAAATAATATCGGGGGTTCAGCAACAAAGCTAAAAGTTTTCACATCGTGGGTTTCTTCAATTATCCTGACACAAGTAACTTCTAGTTCTCCTTTTGTCCAAAAAGTTAAGGAACTAGGATTAATACCAGCTAAAGGCATATATTCTTCAGGAGTCAGAGCTTTGGTTTCAGGTGGTTGAGGTTGTACATCTCCAATTTCTTTAATCCAGATCAGATAGTTTCCTAGAGTAATTGTATCTGAAGCTTTGAGAGGATAATTTTGATTAACTTTAATTTTTTTGTTATTCAGTAGTGAGCCGTTACGACTTCCTAAATCCGCATAGTAATAGTTGCCTTGATGATAAGCAATTTTTCCGTGAATCCGACTGACCATAGTGTCATTTAACACAATACAGCAACGCTCATCCCTACCTAAAAAACATTCTTGATTCAGGGCTTTTTGTGGCTGAATAGTAATCGTCTTGGTTTCTAGGGGATTTTTTGTATTAATCGCAATTACTTCTACCATAGTAGTTCCCTATATCTTTAATTCATAAATGTAAATTGCTACTACTTAATAGGGTACAAATGACCGATTTATGCTTATGCCAGTTTAGCTGCTATAAATATAAAATAATTTTAGGTTGGGTTAAACCAAGTACAACTCAGCTTCTTCAATAAATTGGAGATTTTATTTAATTTTATGATGCCAGTTTTTTTGTAGTCTAACTTACCAGAGGTGTCTTGCTATATTGTAGGGTAGGCAGAAGGCAAGATTACAGTTATAGCAATCGAATGATAGATAAGGACATCTCTTAATTTCTCTGCGCGGATGCGCCTCTGCGCGAAATTATTTCCTATTGTCCTAACCTTTACTTTGACTGCTATAAGATAAGGATATTTGGCAAAGATGCCCACCAAATCTAAGATCCATGAGATGGTAAGACTCAGCATAATTAGGAAATTGATATCATAGTAGCAGATATTAATCTAAATTTTAGAGTTCATTTCATCCACGGATCTAATTATTAAATTTGCTAATAATAATCACTATGAAAGCTAACGTCAAGCTTCTTATTATCTTAACAACTATATTTTTATCAATTCCCAAAATAGTTTCCGCACAAAATGTAATTTCTGATACAGTAAATCAATGTGATTTGTATTCTGATGCTGATTCTGAGTTATTCAAAGATGAAACCAAAGAAGATACAGCAGTTAGCAACCAAAATATTGCTGTTGCCGGTATTAGTGTACCTAGCTTATGGTGGGCTAGAGAACAATTCGATCCTTTTGGTGGCAGACTGATTAATAATTGGTTAGCCTATCCTCAACTAAAACAAATTGATTTAACTGTTGACTGGCAACTTTGGACATTTTTAGATTATCTGGGACGTTATCGTTTTCTTAATCAATTTGGGACTGTTGCTAGAGAATATGGTTATGATTTACGGGTTTTTAACCAACAGAAACAGTGTTTAGGTATCTATGAGTATAATCCTGCTAGCAACCCTCCTAGATGGGAAATTAAGTTAGAAAGTTCAGGACAAGATAGCTTACAAGTTCAACCAACAGATAATTAGAAAATCTGGTAGGGGATACGAAGGATGAAGGACTCAGAAGTAATAAGTATTACTTCACCTCCTCTCCCCAGTCTCCCTAATCGCGAAGCGACTACCGAAGGTCTCCCCAATCCCTATTTCCACTATCCCTCTTAAACTAGAGCAGCATTAACTGCATCTGGGTCAGCATCTATTCTCAAGACCACTTCATTCCCATTAACATTAGGGGTTTTATATTCCCACCAAAGACCGTCGTCTTTTTCTTGTATGTCTTGGAATGACTGAGCTGATTCTACTGAACCTAAGTTATACTGTCTTAGATCGAGTCGATCTATTCCTTCTTCAAAGCCTACAATCGTAGCATTGTAACCATTTCTGTCGTTTACTAAGACAAAGGTATCTTGCTGTCCATCGGCTAAATTAAACTCGGTTTTTTCATCTTCGTTGAGTTGAAACGGCTGATCTTTGAGAAGCTCATTGAACCTCCCGTCGGTAAACCGAGGGATTCTCGCTTCTCAACCTCTTAACTAGACATGACTTTAACCATATCCCCGTCAGAACGATTCCACGAGCATTTTAGTTTAACGTTCACGGGCGCACCGACCGCAAACGGATCTAAATTCTATTTAATTTTTTTTTGGCTCTACATTGCCGGCTTACCTAATATACCAGTCGCGTCACCATTAAAATTTCTAGGGCGATATTTGTGCCGACGATCTGAGGTAAGGGATTTAATCCCCAATTATTTACTGCGCTTTACCGCTTTTAGTATTGTACTACAAAGCTTTGAAC
>JAAUYH010182121.1_pt1 | contig 14440 bp, 10 predicted proteins | sample 7278061 | NCBI WGS metagenome assembly JAAUYH01 (sample SAMN14350203, study PRJNA611818) | marine sediment metagenome | isolation source: surface marine sediment (0.6m) | place: French Polynesia: Moorea | collected 2018-08
CTGTTTTCTGAAGCACGAGCCAAGCCGAAAATTGCAAGTAGTAATGTAGTAGCAATTGAAACCTGGGTAGCCGAATGTCAACTTGACGAAAGGATTAAGAGGCGAGGAGTTGCGTTTTTAGCATTCGGCATCTTCTTGATTTTCGGCGGTATTGCTCTCGAGGTGTTTTTCTACTACAAACTCAAGTCGATCAAGAAACGGTATGCTCAAGCGCTTGAAGAACAAAATATACTAGTTCGAGCAGAAGAGGGAGCGAGCGAACTACCGCAGACACTGATTTCGACCGATCACGAAGGGCAAGGATTTATTTGGTATTGGGCCAAAGTGAACGAATGGCACAAGAGTCAGAAGCAATACTAACCTTGCTAGGGTACGTCTCAGTCGTGCTTCCCGATATCAAACAATGCGACTGCTACGTTTGTAGCTCTAGGACAGAGAGAATCTTACGCACTCGAAAGCACCATTCACTGCCGGTAAGACAAAAAGGGATAGGTGCTCCTGATCAGCATGTTTTCGTCCATTTTAGAGTCACGCCATGACGAAGCACAAGAAAAAACTGATTTTAATGAGACCGGAATGAACCTAAGTAACCATGAAAACAGAATCTCTCATTTTGTGGTACTGTACAAAAAAATGTTGCCGGTTCTCTGATGTACTTTACATGAATAATTAGGGCTTGAATGAATTTTGACTCTCATTTAATCGACTTAGCAAACGAATTATACGAATCCAATCTCAATTTTCTTATACAGGAGCCTTACCTTTTGATAGTTCAAGATAAAATTCGAATCCATTCTGCACTTTATTCCAATTCCAAACTTTTTTCAGTCGTAATCTGTCAGACTAACGCTCTACTATCGTGTGTTAAATTCTGAATGAAGGCTCATTAGATTCTTGTATTATCTTTTCTCTACAGAGCAAAGAAAAATCGTTTTCATATTCTAATTAGCTCAAAAACTTTTCAGTTATCCAGATTCTCCCTTTATTTAGGATTTATTCTCTCGCAGTGCGAGCTTAGGAATATTTTATTCGATCGAAGTCGGATGATTGCTGTATACAGACTGTTGCTGAATCTGTTTCAGAAAGTTAAATGGAAGTTTTGAATCGTGGAAACAGTACTTTGCTAGTTTTTATCAATTAAGAATTTTTGTGATGTATTCATAGAGCTCAATCCTCAGTCATTCATTCATATACACGAAGAATTAGATACTCGAAACTTATACGAAACATGATTTTCCCACTTACACCTGACGCTGAATACAAGTAAAAACCCAGGTGTAGACAAATTCGAATTATCAATGGAACAGATCACTCTAGCCCAAAAGAACTCTTGAACCCACAAATTCGGAGGCGTGCTAAAACTGCTTCCATCATCAACAAGCCACTCAAGTGCTTTGTTAGAAGTCACTTCATCTATGTCATATTCCACTGGAGCGGTTTTCATTTATTCGAAATAAGTAATTAAATTCATTTCTTGTCTATCTGTATGAATACTCTCAATTTTCTTTTTAACAATGGATATAGTCAGTGTTTTCATCACACTTCACTACTGCTAACGATTTTAGGACCTATTGTTGCACGCAAAATACTGAAATTTAGGCACTCCTTCTCGCAAATAATTATATTTGTTGCTTGCACTATTTTCTCTTAAAGAAGAATCATACTAGAGTGCAGATAATCTGAGAAAGCTAAGGATCAGTATAATTGATTAAGCGGGCTACATGAATCCACTACATGTGAATCGTATACTCCACTCACACGATGCAGTACAGGAACACGCACACAAAGTCATGTCCTATTTTAACTATTCGATATCCTGCGAAAAGCTAAAATGATAGCTATTCGGCAACCAAAAATCAGTTTTGGTGTATTTCAGTATTCAAGCACTATTTAGAATTCATAAAATCTGTCGCGAGTTGAAAATTAATTCTTCATGCGAAGGAAGTTAAGTCCTACTGAGCCTGAGGTGGTTCACAAATCATGTCTACATTTCAAAGAACCAAATACAATTACACTAGTAGGAATAAAATAATTTTGCTACCAGGGTGTTTGTCTGGATTGCTCAAAGTTCCAATGCGGCTCTGAACCTACATTTAACAGCGGATATATCCAAACTACAGGATAGGCGTTTACATTTACTTTCAGCGGCTAGATGAAACACGAAACATAAGCTCCCATAAATCTCTTGAACTTACCCCACTTTGTTACTCATTAAGGAGACATTTAAACTGATTAGCAAGATTGAAGAGAATTTTTTGGACTTCAAGTTCATTCTCTAATCATCAAATTGTTCCATATGGCTATTTTTTGTCTTTGACCAAGCTGTACCGGAAATACATAAGCTATTATTGCCATTCAGAATCGAGATTTAACTTTTCTGGTACGTCAAATTGTGTGTTAATACTGATGTAGGCACTATTATTAACAAAAAGTTCTAATAACATACATTCCACCTTGCATAAAATGCAGAATAATTTCGATACATAATTCTATGTATCTAATCTTAGTTTGCGTCAACATACATTAAATACTTCGAGAATCAATGCATTCAATTGTATCAGTTAATGACTTTTCGAGTAAGTAAAAAAAGGTAATCAATAATATTTTCGAAGCTACAGTTCACAGAAGTGGCTTAAGGAATCGATATATAGCAGTTAGGAATTCATCGAATACAGCAAGTATGCTCTTCTATTCATGTTAGTGTAGATCTCATCTAATCAGAGTCATTTATAATCGCGCCATCGTACTGTTTCCACAAAATTGGCGCAATCAGGCCGTGATCTAGATTATGAACATTTAATCCGCCGTCTATACACTCCTGTTCGGAGATGGACTTAATTGCCTTCATGAATCACATCCTTGTGCACGTATGCCATTCTTTGGTCCGTTGTATCCCTTGATACCTTGCTTCCTAGAGGGCATTATTCAGTTAAAACACAAAAAGGTCTTCGTGTGGCAGTTAGAAATCCATAAAAATAATATATATATATGATAGCGAATATCATTACACACTTAAATATTGTTGGACAAGCGTTAGCCTCACAACTGCATTCGGTCCACATAAAAATGAAACAGAGTTAAGATCAATTCTACACTTAGTTATAGATGATGTCTCACGTACTTCGCCACCAGGAATTCATCCGCAGAGGTATTGTAAATACATATTTACTTTACTGTAACTCGTGAATTTAAAGTATTAATAACCTGCGCCCGGAATCTCACTGTCTCAATTAACAAGACAATAATCTGTTTCTATAAACTGAACAAGAAAATCGCTCGGATTCTCAAGAATTTAAGATGACTAAAAGTGTAACTTTCTTATCTACTTTTCGGTTGAAACATCTTCCGAATCTTTTCAAAATAGTGTATATCTTACAGTGAAATAATTAATGGCCGTTGTTTGCATTTATATAAGCTTTGAATTCCGACGATTTATGATCAAGAATCGGTCAATGACCTGTACACCATCGTAAAGCAATGCGACCCTGTTCGGATCTCGGTCATTGGCGAAGTTATGCAAAAACCATTGCTCAGCTTCAGAAAATACAGTGATTATTTTTAGGTCTTGCAATAATCATAAAAATATCGTTATCGTCAATGATGGATTACAAATGGTTATTCTCAGAAAAAAGCCAGTTTTATTTCTGTTTCTTCTTTTCCCGTCGAAAATTTTTTCGAAAACATTATTCAAAGAATTTTCTTGTTGAATGTTTTACTGGGCTACTTTATACTGATAGCTCGATATCTCTACATTTCGAATCAAGCGTCCAATGCCGCAGTCAGTCTTTCTGAAGAAAATGTTCATCTAGAGTGGATTTGGGAACGGATTTCTCGCTTTTATGCCCAAATAGAGGCCACGTGTGTATTTAGAATGCTCCGGACTAGAAGCATTCACGATCGCTTAAGTTTAGTTGGAAAATCTGACTTACAGAATCGATGGAGGTCAAACTAAGGATTGAAAAACGATAAAAAATTACACCTATTCCTCGCAAATGTTAAGTAAGTATCTTACACCGGCATCAGGAAATGCTGTTCGGTGGACAATTGTTCATAGTTTGGGTAGGAGAGTACAGCAAAGCCAATTTCTCAGGAATGTTTTCGTTATTTATTCGATAGAAAAAACAGTCGATAATCGGTGAAGAGAATAACCGAAATTGAGTCACGAGAGTTCTACATTCTGGATAACATAGAAAATTACGCGTTGGTCGTTGTAATTCTAAGTTCACTCAGTTTCTCAAAGTCGTGAAGCATGCTTTATCCAACCTACAATCTTAGATCGAAAACGTAATTGAAGCATTGTTGACTTCTCGATATTCTCAGCTGGCTCTTTTAATAACAGTAAGACATGAAGTAATGATTGAATAAGGCAGCCCATTGTATCTGAGAAATTTCGTGAAATAATTTAAAAAAATGCAGTTGCTCACTTATGCGTACTATACGCAAAAGGGCAATTGTCCATCAGATACATATCTTTATCAACTACATCATGGATGAGAGAAGCTATTATCAACACTAGTACGAGCGGGCATCTGTTGGTCACGACAGTCCCCTTGAATGATGTCATTCAGACAACCAATACAAATCTCATTTGAGATTTCATAATTCCTAGCAGTACTGTAGGTATCAGTATGTTGTACTGTAGATCAATGTATCATCTGTAGGTTTCTACTGTTACTGGTTGGGAGGCCTGGTTTTCGGTTGTCCGTCAGCGGGCAAACGACGGATATCGAAGAACACTGAAAGAAACATACAGATGTTTTAAATTTACTGTACTTCCGCAATGATGGATGATTTAGAAGGCAAGATCGGCGTAAGTTAATCTGGAGATATAGGTATAAAATTCATGCAAGTTATGTAGGTGAAAGCTGGGAAAACAGAGCACAGGATGAGTGACCAAGTAAAATACATTTACTGTACGAGAGCACAAGTACAGAGCGAGCCATTGTGCGAACGGCGCTGACAAAGACAAGGACATAAATATTGTGCTGTACTGTACTTACTGTGCTGGATGTGGCAAATTTACTGTCCATAAATTTATGTGGCATTAACCTCGACCCTCAATTAAATAACATCTTGATCTAATGTCTGGCAAAATTTGGCAACCCCTCTGTGTGTGTACGCACCACAACTGAAGCACAATAACCTCAAATTCGCATGAATCCCTTCAATCTCACCTCCGTAATTGTATAACAAAAACGAGCAGACTCGCACTGTACGAACAGCAGGGTATCCCATTCGATCGTCCCAAGTATAGTAGCGGGTCCCTGCGAACGCCTCGCATGAATCAAGGTGTGTACGATGTGTCACATTTTGAGCAAGACCAGCTGCACAATGTCCGCGCGCAACGCAGTTGAAAGCGAAGCGAATCCACACCATGTCCACAAAGCGAGTCTGCAACCGGCATCATGATCTAGCACGCATGCATGGTCAGCGGCGGCAGTAGTCTCGGGTGAGTGCAGAACCCAGCCCACACTGAGTGCAGTCCAGTACGGTGCTCGCGCAAACAAACAGCGGAAAAGCAAGTTAGAAAGCGCCACGCTGTGTAGAAAAAACACAGCAAATCAGAAAATGCCTTGCAAGCGTTGTGGAGCAGGGAACCCAAAATATGGAAATTTCTATGTTACGGCAGGCGATCCAGCAATGTTGCGCGCTTCGTATCATACTCGCTCAGCGCCTCAAAGTAGCGACTTCATTTGTTAAACTCCATCACAAACCGGTTCAACAACTCGGCCCACCACCACCACCACCGCCACCACTATCACCCACCTTCACCACACTACCATTCTTCAACTCGCAACGGACAACCACACGCACACACACAATGGCGCAGTTCGACACACCCATGGCGCCCTACACCACCGCCCCCAGCTATCCATCGGAACCCACCGCCGCAACCACCCCCGACTTCCTCCTTGACGTCACCCGCGTTTTGCAGGGCGTTGACGCCAGCGTCGCCGCCGCCGTCGCTACCAACCACACCAGTATCGCGCCCTCACCCGCATCCCTACCGGGCATGCTGGACGCGTCGGCGTACGCGTCAGGCCCCGCGTCGCGCCGTCGCGGGATCGAGTACGCGAAGCGAGTGAAAGACAACGCACGAGAAGAGTTCAAGGAGAAGCGACGTCGTGAGTTGGAAGCAAGCGGAGAAGGCGAGCGTATCAAGCGCCGCAAGAAAAACGACACGTCCATGTCGGAGGACCAGAAATACCGCCGTCGCTTGCAGAAAAACCAGGACAGTGCCGCGGCGGCACGACACGCCAGTGAGTCGTATCTGACCGAACTGGAGCGACAAGTGAAGGCGTACGACGAGGACATGACCAGGATGGAGGACAAGGTGCGCGGCGTCGAGTTCGAGCGGGACGAATACGCCCGCATCAACACCGTCCTGATGGAGCGAAACCGCAAGCTCGAGGCCGAGATGGCACAGCTACGTGAGGCGCTGGCCGTGGCGCAGACCACGAAGCCGGTGGCCATCGACGAAATGGCGTCCTGGAGAAATTCCGACAGCACCGCGGCAACGAACGTGCCCCCCACCCCGCCCGCCGTCAAGAACATCTTCGACGAGTACCCCGCACCCAACTACAACTTCTCCCTGGAGGGCAAGTTGGTCCATGTGCGCACCCCCGCCGCGTTCTAGACGCAGCGCCCTTCTCTACTGCTTGTGCCGCCTCTTGCTTTTTGGCTTTGTCTCTACGTTGTGTAAAGTACTTGTCGATGTTACTGTGTTTTCAAACTTCGGGCGTTCTAACTTTCTGCTGCATGCTAGTGCCTGTATCTCACACTAAACTTGATCTCACGCTAACTCGCCAATGCTAACTTAGGCTTTCTCGCGCATTCCATGTTTATCCTCGTATTTCATCGCGGTCATGCTGATCTGAGTCATCATCTAGTTGCTATTTTTTACTCATCTGATGCCCAACTCGATGCATTGTCTGCAGCATTTCGCAATGGATGGGGAGGGAGGACGCGGCGTACAGTGGAAAAGGCGAGCAAGCTGAAAAAAATAAGTGGCTTGTATCACAGCAAGGATTTCTGCTTTTGCGTTGCTGCATCTGCCGTATGCTGTATGTTTGACTACTCTGCGGTGGCGCAAGGGAGTGGCGCATTCTGAAAGCGATAGACTTGAGTGGCGTTCTATCAGTTGTGATATGAGGCTACTGTAATGAAGCCGGTTTGGCGAGACGCAGGTTGGAACACACTGACAGCAGGAATTCGTACCTGTACCTCGCGGCTTCGTGATTGTGATGTTGATTGAGGCCTCGGATCCGCGCCAGTGCGCGGCCATTGGTCCGCCGACGTGGCTCCCCCACTTGTTGTGCACGCTCAGTCATGCCCGTGCAGATGGAGGGACTGGCGGCGCATTGTTAACGCGTTGCTGCACGCGCGCATCGAAGCAAGTGAGATCGAATTCAAAAAGGGCGGTCAACGGCTGGTGTTGTCGGTGTGTTGACAAGTGATCGTGCCGTTGAAATGTTGTCGGAATGTTGTCGCTTGTGTGTTGTTGATTTTCTACAATCAACGATGATCAAGTGGATTGTGCGTCGAGCTTAGCGTGCACATCTCACCTGTTCCTCCTCCCCGCCATGCTGCATCGTTCGACAACACACTAGAGGACCCCCTTTATCAGGATTTCCTTCGCCACAAGAGACACCTCAGCATTCATCAGCATATTTCAATCCCGCGTGGTCTCGCGCACGCGCCTTGTTCGCCTGTAGTAGGTAGTAGGTCTGATTTTGTAGGAATGAAACGAATACGATATTGTGTCGAGGGACTAGTAGTGGTAATTGTTACATATTAGCTGAACAAAAGACTAATACGTACGTCCATGGTCTAAATTCTAAAAGAGGAATGGGATCGAGATATGAGGACCAACAAATCAACGTAGGCGGAAACAAAGTGCGACATTTAGGATCCCGTTTACTTGCTTGCGCAAGGAGCAGTAACTGCTAAAGGAATTATACGCAGCCAAGTACGCGAGAAGTGCAAAATTAGCCAAACCTTCGACGTCTCGTAAACTAGGATGAGCGCGAGACTTAAGTACCGTCAGCTACTTGCGTAGAATCGGATGTCGGCTGCGGGGACGTTACGGACCCGCGAAGTGTACGTTATAGCACTCAATTTTCTAGTACGGGCCTACGACATCGAGATCAACAGGTGGAGAGGCGCGTACCGATCGCAACGAAAGTAGAATTGATTCCTCTGTTTTCTTTGTTGAGGAAGGCCAACGCTGCATTTGTAGATCGATGAGGAGGAGCGTGCTCAACTCTCTGCTGTAGCGATAATGCTCTCGAAACATTAGACTAGCATAGATTCTGCTGTCATTGAATACGAGAAATGGGTGATGTATCGTCCTTTACTCTGTGGGATGTTTCTAACTAACAGTAAGTTTCCAATCGTTTAGATGGCGCAAATTTGTTTCATGAGTTTCTCTTCCGAACCTCAATTTTCGGCTACCTATCGATGAATACTCTTTGACTGCCTACTATATCTCACGAAATGACTAGTATTATACAAACAAATTTGGATGAATTGAAATTCTCGAAAGACATGTAATCCTTGTGTAGGATGGTTCTCTGTAGAACAGTTGTAGAGACTTCGCGTGCGTGTTCGGAATTAGAAATGAAGTAGAGAAATTGGAAATTCGTTGAAATCTAAAACTCAAGAACGTAACAAATTCGCAGACTTTCATCTGTGTGTACAAGAGTCTTGTGCACACTAGAATGATAAGTGATTTTATTGTGACGTCGAGTTTTTTGGGATTCCCGTTTCTGTAGACTGTACAACACAGCACGAAATACTGCCTACTCTTTGATCATTGCCATATTAGAATGGGAATGAAACGAAGCGGCTTACGAATCAAATTGTAGCCATAATAGTCTGAGCAGCGAAGAAAAATGAGGTACGGAATTTAAGCTACATCTTCAGTGAGCTCATATCGGTCAATCACGAATCAACCCACTGCTGTCCGATTCCATGCATTGGAGTTGTTAACGTTGATTGGTCGTACTGGCAGACATCAGCTGAGCTTACAAATTTAGATCGAGTCCTTGCTTAATGTCGATTGGAAGTGAACGTAAGGAACTGAATGTTGACGTAAGGTTGTCAGCTGTGTGTTGCCGATTTTCGCATGCAACAATGAGCTTGGCGTGCAACTCTCTGTCCGTGGTTCTTGTTGACGTTCTATTTATTGCCACTGCATTACACAAATGAATCTACCGTTTTCTCGGTTCCCATATAAGTCGGCAATTCCACTGACCAGGTTCAGCTCACTCGTCATCGCTATCGACACCAAAATTATGAACAGCCTGATCCAAACTTCTACCACTCCGATGTCTACTAGCGACACTTCGGCCGACGCACCATTCCCACGCGGCCTGGAACACGCGCGCCGAGTTCGTGACGAGGCACGAGAACAATACAAGATGATGCAAAACCTCACCAGGATCAAGAAGAATGACCGGTCCATGAGCGCCGAACAAAAATACCAACGCCGATTGGCGACGAATCAGGCTTCCGCAGCTGCCGGCCGGGCCGCGCACGAAGCATATCTCGCCAACCTCGAGTTCCAAGTACGTGCATACGACATCGACATGACGAACATGGAGCAACGTGCAGCACGTGTACAAAGGGAACGTGACGAAAGTCGACGCCGAAACATCATGCTCGTAGAGCGAGGTCGACTGATAGAACAGAAAATTGAGGAAATGCGAGCACAACTAGCTTTGCTTTCTACACAAGCAGAGGTTACACCGCAGAATCAAGTCACAGTACCCCTTGACTATAGCCCTGTCGATCAGAGGTTCGATGAACGGGCTCAATTATTGGATTTCACATACTCGTTTGACACCGACTCGAAGGGAACCGAGCAAAAATCATTCGAGCAGTTTGGTGTCCAGAATCCGTTTGACAACTTCCTGGTACCACAGTTCGACTTTCGTGTGGTGCTCGACGGCTGCTAACAAACTGCCTTTTGATTGGTGGATCAGCCACGAACAAATCATAATAAATTCGCTCTGAACACCTAAATCGATCTTTGTCCGTAGAAATACGCTACAGCAAATAGTTTTATGAACAACTTACTAAACAAATGAGTTCCCAGGGTGTGCACATCGTGGTACTGCTGGAACTATGGGTGCACCATGACATACACTTTGCTGAAAACGACTTATGAAGGTGTCGTTCGCCGAATGGAGGATGGGGAATGATGGATTTCTTTATGAAGTTTCTGATGATAAAATTGGAAAACAAAGAATCACATCTGATCTGTAGTGAACGAGTGCAAGTACATTACTGTGGCACTGCTTAAGCAACACTCCGTGTGTCAGGCCCACATATGCGAAATGAGGTGAATATTTGTCATTGGAGATTGCCAAGAAATTCGAGAGTTGCACCCTATTGTCGCTTTGCTGTTGTCGTTTTCGACACGAAACAAGGTGGGCTGATAGTGTGCTTAGAGCATGCGATGCGTGTATAACCTGTTTTTTTCGATGTCCAATTCATCGTTGACGCATCGCAGCGCAGCGACTGCCGTCAACATTTTCGCAAAATGCAGCCTTCCTACACTGCGGTCAACGTGAACATACAGCGCCACAGTCACCATACAAAATCACTCACCAAACCAGCGAGGGCCTGCACGTGAGCATAAGTAGATGCAAGAGCTCCTTGGCTGCATGGTGTGTACAGTCGAAAAACAGAGGTCAAAATGTCAACTCGATTGTTGGTGAGGGCCGCTCCAAAAGCGCATCATATCTGACGTTGCATTTAAGGACGAACTCTATGCAGCCAACGCTTTCCTTTCTAATATTTACGTTAATGAATTGTGAAATCGGGTTTGCACCACGGATCGATTGTGCTTCAAGGATTTGGAAATTCCCGCCCTCATCTGAGTTACGCACAGTAATTGGCAACGCCAACAGGTAGTCCCGCGATTTAACGAATCCGAGGCTGTTCGTGGATTTCGCAAGCGTGGTTAAATCCAAACCAACTACGTCTGCAACGTCCGAGACAACAGCGTATTCGAAATGCAGATAGTGCATTGTAGACAGGTGAATTGGGATTGCGTCCAAATGGGGGAAGCGTCCTTGATTGTCGTTGTTGTCGTGTTACCCCGTGTTGTCGTTACCGATTTAAATAACGTCACCGTGACTTGTTTCGACACAAGCGATCTGAAAACAAGGAGCAATTGCTCCTCGTCAATCTGAATCTTGAGAAAACGCCTCCGTCAAAAGCATTGCTTCGGTATCATAGAACGAACGATGCATGGAGAGAAACACACATTTCGCCGATAAATCAAATGGCTGTACGACGGCAAACTCTCGTGAACGCTCACCAGATGATAAAGCAGCAATGGGACTGTCGAAAACGTCGAGCATGCAACGGGATTCCACTCGTCCAGTACATACGCTTCTATGACCTAGCTCTTCGCATGCACGTGAAGGCTTTGCGAGGGAAACAAATCATGCAGCTGTTAGGTCACGCTATGCAGTATCCATGAATCGGCTTAATTCATCAGTTTTCTGTGCTTCAAATGAATTGCAACACACCATAGCGGTCTTACTATTGATGTTTTGAGCACTCAGGATAAAAAAATCAATTGCGCAATCTGGAATCTACTCGGGGAACTTATTGGATTATTAGTTCCCAAACTTGAGAATTAAATTTAGGTAGCCCGAATGAAGGAAATCGAGAGTGTTTTACCTACCGTAATACAATTCGTTGGATTAGCTCTTGCCCATTGATTTCCCGTTGCATTTATGGAGAACAGTTATGACCGACTGGTTTGTACTGCGACTGCGAGGTTCAACCATCTCGAGAGCGTCGGCAACACCAAAACCAAAAGCGTGGCCGTGAAAAGTCGCATTGAAAATGTGTGTCCTTGTTTGTTTGTACGGATCCCTATGTCGAACTTTTAGAATGTCAAAGATGAAGAATAGTTTCTTGATTAGGCAGTGATCTCATACAACATCAAAAGGATAGCCGAACGATTAAAATAACAAATGTGTTCACTTCAGCCAATTATAACATTAAAAAGGGACGCGTTGCGCAACTCGCTATCCACAAAGCACCGACGAAGAGTCGTGCCCACTTTATAGATCTTGACTTCTTTGACTTGGTTTCTCCGAATAGATGCACCCTGTCTGTGTTGCTCATCTCATGTAGATGACGGATATCTTGTCATTTCTCGATATCAGATGTCTCATTGATTCGTGACGTATTATACAGTTTGTGCCTGAGCACGGAGTGTAGTTTGATTTTCATTAACTTTATAGAGCGCCATCGAAATACAACACGGTCATGGTGAATGGAATTGCTGTACTGTACCTCAAATGTGTTCACTAATGGTGGAGCAAAATATCTTGGAGGTCTGGTACAAACACTCCACTCAAAACCAAGAATTTCGTACTTTACATACCTGACACCATCACATTTTTCACAATAAACCATGCCATCTAAGTGTCTAAATCTAATGAGAAAGGAAATTCAATGTCCGGTATAGGTAGTTGTTGATGGCTCGCAAAATCGTTGTTTCGGTCAAGAAGTGCCGTTTCAACATTCGTCGGTATATCGAGTTGAGCTCGCAAATGTTGGATCTCCGTTTGCAACCTTCGCGAGCGTTCGTTGAGCAACGCGTTGAACTCTATATTCTTATTCCGTTGCATTTGGACTTGGTGCTCACGCCGCTCCATGTTGGTCATGTCAATGTCGTAGGCTCGAACCTGGAATTCTAGATTCTCCATGTAGGCGTCATGTGCGTAGCGCGCCGCGGCGGCGGATTCTTGATTCTTCTGAAGCCGCCGGCGATACTTCTCGTTGGGCGACAATCTCGAGTGGTTCTTCTTGAACTGCTTCGTAATGCTAGGCTGTGCGCAGAGTTGTTGCTTGCGCTTATACTCCTCACGTGCATGATCCTTGATTTGACGTGCGTGCGCGAGGCCGCGAGGGATTATCGCGGTAGTGAGAGAGACGGGTGATGCGGTCATTGTAAGGAGTGGCGGTGTGAAGGTGTGAGAGTGTGAAGGTGGGATGCATGTGTTAAAAGGGGTGCGTATTACAATGCGGATTTAATTAAAGGTGTGTGAAAATGCGACAGTTGTAAGCGACTGGTGACATTACCTACTTACTTACTTACTTACTTTCATATTCAGGAAACATTCGGACATCATCGCGTGAATTGAACACTTGACGTGATCTACAATGCACGATGCATGTGGATGGTTGGTTCTCGTTTGCGCGAATTGGCACTCCGTAACGTGTTTCGGCGGGAGTCGTCAAAGTAAGGCTTTTAGCAGTTTGTTTGTTTGCTGTCATGAATAATAACGAGGTAGCTGGTCGAAGACACAAAGGTTCAAGTCTATCTAAATTTATAGTGCGATGGAATAGCGAGTGATTCCTGGTTGGGTGAAGCCAACTGAATTGGTAGCCATGTTTCAGTTTCTCCATGAAATTATGGGTATTCAAGGCATTTTTATAGCAATTAGTTTCGTGTTGAAGATCCAACAAATGGATAAAGGCACCACCTTGGTACATAGATACGCGAACCAAGTTCATGAGTTCGCGTGCTGCAACTTTCGGTGTGCAACTTTAGCCAGATTTGCGACCTTCCTTTGCACGAATCCAACCTGAAGAACGATTGGCAATATAAAGACTTTCATATGTGATGTCAGCGCCAAACGTAATACTGCAGATAGTCCAGAGAAATGCGGATATCTTTGCTGTCGAGCACTTTCACCTCTTTCCAGACGAGCGAGCGATAATAACTTACACTATGGGACAGGTCGAAAATGTCATTGGCTGAATACGGTACGCTATTCTCGACAAATCTCCTAATCATCCCAACATGCAACCGAGAAACTGCTATCTCTGCTTGTCTGGGAACAGTTGTTGATATCTTTGTGGTCTTTGCGATTACAGCATTTCTGTTGGTACGTTTGTACTGGACCAAATAAAATACCGACACTCGAAAAAATACGCGATGTCTTGCTCAATTCTCATTTGTTTCTAATCTTTTTACGTCGTTCGGCAGCAAACTCGACCACGAAACTCTTGGTGAGCAAGTAAAATAGAGAGCGACAACGCCTTGCGAGATATTTCAAAAACCCTTAAAATCGACCACGATATCATCCGAAACATTATTACGACAGGCCGCGAAATAGAAAAGCGGCACTCTCTGTACGCATCTATTCAGGGAAACCTAGAGCACTGAGAGTTATCCAGAAGTAAGTTCAGTCTGTCTTCTAGTGTTCTTTTGTGCTTTATCACAGATAAGCTTGAGGATACTCGCGTATCGCGAGTATTTGTACCATTTCGAAACAAATCGAAAAAAGTGCCTAACTATGACCGCTACGAGAAAAACAAAATATCACAAGTGAATTAGATATGATAAGCAAACCGGTGTATTAGATTGAGCAAGGAGCAATGAGCAAAAGGTGGCGTTCCGAAG
>JAAUYH010223134.1_pt1 | contig 14435 bp, 14 predicted proteins | sample 7278061 | NCBI WGS metagenome assembly JAAUYH01 (sample SAMN14350203, study PRJNA611818) | marine sediment metagenome | isolation source: surface marine sediment (0.6m) | place: French Polynesia: Moorea | collected 2018-08
AAGGCCCATTGCACTCATAGGTGCGCCTTCCGGCTCGGGGCCCACCAGCGCGGCATCGCCCGCGCCATGCGCCTTGCCAAAGGTGTGACCGCCAGCGACGAGCGCCACGGTGACTTCATCGTTCATCGCCATCCGCGCAAAGGTTTCGCGCATGTCGCGACCGCTCGCGAGCGGATCGGGATCGCCGCCCGGACCTTCCGGATTGACGTAGATCAGGCCCATCTGGATCGCGGCCAGCGGGTTTTCGAGTGCCATTTCCTTGTCGGGCTGGATACGGGTGGCGACGCCTTCATTCACCCACTGCTCTTCGGTGCCCCAGTAAACGCTTTCCGGCTCGAAAACGTCTGCTCGGCCGCCGCCAAAGCCGAAGACCGGGCCGCCCATGCTTTCGATGGCGACGTTGCCGGTGAGGATGAACAAGTCGGCCCAGCTGATGTTCTTTCCGTACTTCTGCTTGATCGGCCAAAGCAGGCGACGAGCCTTGTCGAGGTTGCCGTTGTCCGGCCAGCTGTTGAGCGGAGCAAATCGCTGCTGACCCGATCCCGCGCCGCCGCGACCGTCGCCGGTGCGATAGGTGCCGGCTGCGTGCCACGCCATGCGAATGAAGAACGGACCGTAGTGACCGTAATCGGCAGGCCACCAATCCTGGCTGTCGGTCATCAAGGCGTTAAGGTCCGCCTTCAGCGCGTCGTAGTCGATCGTGTTGAAAGCTTCGGCGTAGTCGAAATTCTCGCCGAGCGGGTTAGCGCTGCGACCGCCTTCAGTGAGGATGTCGAGCTGCATGACTTCGGGCCACCAGTCGCGATTGGTGCGACCGAACAGTCCGCGTTGACCGGCATCGCCGTGGAACGGGCAACCGCTCATTTCACCTGTTTTGGCATCCATTGGGGTAATCTCCTCTCATGAGCCTGGGGATGAGACTCGGAGTATCCGAGTTTGATGTCAGGAGAATGATGGATGCGGTCTAATCAGTCCAATCGATTAATATGTGCTGATTGATTGAGAGAGTAGATTATGGACCCGCGCTAGGGTGCCGGGATCAAGTGCCGCTCGATGTTACTCGAATTCGACCGAAAGAAGAGTGAAGCGCGCCTCCCCGGTTGCGGCCACGCCGTGGCTTCTCAACAACGGCGTTCCGAAAGCGAAGCCGAAGCGTGCAGTCCTCGCCAGTGCGGCCTCGTAGGCGTGCGAATGCTCGGAATTCGGTCGGTGCGCGACGTTGGTCCAGCGGTCGTCGAAGCGGATCGAGATCGTGTGCTCGCCCGGTTTGACCGGCATCAGGGTATGCCGGGGGGCGTACCAACGATAGGAGGCGTATTTGCCTTTCGCGGTCCAGTTGTCGCGTGCGCGCTGGAAGTAGAGCGAGATGGTGGGGGCGGTGTTCGGATCTTCGACCGCGACGAAGCGTGTCCCGGGCGCGGCATCGATCCGATAGCGGACCGTGACACGCTCGAACCGGTTGAGGGGATAGACTCCAGTGGTCAGCGCATCCCATTCGCCGCGTCCCGCGCGCGGGAAGTCGACAACGAGGCTCCCATTTGCGCCGGGCGTCGGGGTCGCTGGCATGTTGACCGAGTAATTCTTGCCGCGCGCCCACGGCCCGATCTCCCACTCGCTGGCGGGCGGCATGGCGGCAAGTGCGCCCGCAGCGCTCGCGGCAAGTCCAACAACGATAAGGCCGAGCTTCCTGATCATGAGGCATCCATAGCGGGGGCCGGCTTCCATCAGGTTGAACGGCCGCGTTATCTGAAAGTCAGAATTGTAACCGGATGCAAATGCGAGGCGGTCAATGCAGCTTCAACTTGGGCCTTACGATCCGGTTCACGCGGCCGATCGCCATCAGGCCAAGTCCCTTGAGCCAGCCATGAATGCCTACCAGGTGCATGCGGTAGAGCGAAGTGTAGATGAACCGTGCCATGCGTCCTTCGACCGCCATTGCTCCGCCAACAAGGTTGCCCATCAAGCTGCCCACGGTCGAGAACCGACTGAGCGACACGAGCGAACCCTGATCGCGATACACAAAGCTTTTCAGCCGCTTGCCCTTCATGATCCGGCAGATATTGTCGAACACGGTGTCCGCCATCTGGTGCGCCGCCTGCGCCCGCGGAGGCACCGGGCGATCCTCGCCGTCGGGCGTGTAGGACGCGCAATCGCCAAGCGCGAAGACACTTGGATCGGTGACGCTCTGCATCGTCTCGGATACGATGATCTGGTTGTTGCGATTGGTTTCGAGGCCGAGCCGGCTCAGGAAATCCGCCCCTTTGACGCCTGCCGCCCACACCATCAGGTCGGCCTCGACATCGTTGCCTTCGGCGGTGATGAGGCCCCACTTCTTGGCTTCGACTACCTGCGTTTCGGTCCATACTTCAACGCCCAGCGTCTGCAATTCGTGGGTCGCCGCATTGGAGAGTCGTTCGGGTAGGGCGGGGAGGATACGTTCGCCAGCTTCCAGCAGGGTGACTTCCAGGCGACTCTCGTCGAAGACTTCCAGGCCATAGTGCCGCAGCGCGGCGGCTGCGTTGTAGAGTTCGGCTGCCAGTTCAACGCCGGTTGCCCCGCCGCCGACTATCGCCACGCTCACCCGCTCGTCTGCCTCGGGATCGCCCATCATGGCGCGGCTGACGCGCAGGCAGTGATTGAGCAGCTTGGTGCGGAACTTGTCCGCCTGCTTGCGCGAGTCGAGATAGAGGCAGTGCTCGGTTACGCCCGGCACGCCGAAATCGTTCGACACCGAACCGACGGCGAGGACGAGATAGTCGTAGCGCATCGTGTGGCTGCCAACCATTTCGTCGCCCTGATCGTCGAGCACCGGGGCGAGCCTGATGGTCTTCGCCTCGCGGTTGATCGCTTCAAGGCTGCCCTGGAAGAAACGGTATCCCCAGCGGTGGCAATGTCCGCGATAACCGACCTCATCGAGATTGGCGTCGAGCGATCCCGCCGCGACCTCGTGCAGCAGCGGCTTCCAGATATGCGAGAGATTCTGGTCGACCAGGATGATGTCGTGCTTCTTGCGTCCGAACTTCGCCCCGAGTTTCCGCACCAGCTCCAGCCCGCCGGCTCCGCCGCCGACCACGACAATCTGCGTCTTGCGTGCGTCCGGATTGACCGGCGCGGCAGGCAGCCCGTCTGCTTCGCGCACGCGCTGCTTGTAAAGCGCGGCTGAGGCGTCGAGGCGGGGATGGATCGTCATAATGTCGTGGTCTTGTTGCTCTTTAGCACTTCAACCAAGCACTTGCGATTTGGTTGCGCCACATTCGTATTCGGGCTTGATCTATCGTTCCGCAACTTGCGCACGGTGCAGCATCTTTTGGTCTGCCAGAACCAACGCCATCATCGCCGCGACCACCGGTGTACCGCGAATGCCGACGCAAGGGTCGTGGCGGCCCTTGGTGCGAACCTCGGTCGCTTCGCCGTCGGCGGTGATCGAAGCGACTGGGGTCAGTATCGAGGAGGTCGGCTTGAACGCCACCCGGCACACCACCGGTTGCCCGGTCGAAATGCCTCCCGCGGTCCCGCCTGCATGGTTGCTGGCGAAGACCGGCCTGCCATCTTCTCCCGGCGACATCGCATCGGCGTTTTGCTCGCCGCTGAGCCGCGCCGCTTCGAAACCGGCGCCGATCTCGATGCCCTTGGTGGCGTTGATCGTCATCATCGCGGCGGCGAGGTCGCTGTCGAGCTTGGCATAGACCGGTGCGCCCCATCCTGCGGGCACGCCCTCGGCCACGCATTCGACCACGGCGCCAAGCGAAGAGCCGTCCTTGCGTGCCGCGTCGACCTTTTCCTCCCAGCGTTTGGCGGCCCAGCTGTCGGGGCAGAAGAACGGGTTCTTGTCGATCTGTTCGAGGTCGATCGCGTCGCGGTCGATTGCATCGCCGCCGAGCTCGCAGACATAGGCGGTGATCTTGACTTCGGGGATGATCAGCCGCGCGACCGCGCCTGCGGCAACCCTGGCCGCCGTCTCGCGGGCCGACGAGCGCCCGCCGCCGCGATAGTCGCGGATGCCGTATTTCGCGTCGTAGGAATAGTCGGCGTGGCCCGGGCGGTAGCTCCGCGCGATCTCCGAATAGTCCTTCGAACGCTGATCGGTATTCTCGATCATCAGGTGGATCGGGGTGCCGGTGGTCGTGTCTTCGAACACGCCCGACAGGATCCTGACGAGATCGGCTTCCTTGCGCTGGGTGGTGAACTTGCTCTGGCCGGGCTTGCGCGCATCCATGTAGGGCTGGATGTCCTTTTCCCGCAGCGTCAGCCCAGGCGGGCAGCCGTCGAGCACGACGCCGAGGCCCGGCCCGTGGCTCTCTCCCCAGGTGGTGAAGCGCAGCACGCGTCCGAAGGTGTTGAAGCTCATGGACGCTGCAATTCGCGAATCTGGGGCACTTTGTCCACCTCCGATGACGAGCGCCCGGCAGCACTCGGTTCGTCGCACGTGAGAGGCACATGGACCGCATGTGACACGGTCCTGAGCCGAAAATCCATTCGATCGCAAAGGGGCTCTTTGATTGGATTGTCCGTTTGAACTGAGGGAATGGAGCGTCATTCATGCAATAGCATTCATAAACAGACGCGTCCGGGTAGGAAAACCATCGGTCGCGTAGCGACCCAAGGGCGACCGCCCGCCCGCAGCGACGCAACCTTCAGATCGCATGAGCGAGGAAATCGCACACCGGATGGTGTGCGGAAAACAAAGACTCTACACTGGTGCGTGAGACTGGTTTGGTTCAAGAACAAACCATGATTGCAAAGCTCTCAGGCCGCCTCGACGAAACCGGTGAGGACTGGGCGATCGTCGACGTGCAGGGCGTCGGTTACCTCGTCCATTGTTCGACCAAGACGCTCGCGGCGCTGGGCGATGTGGGGGAGGCCTGCACCGTCCACACCGATTTGCAGGTGAGCGAGAACGATATGCGGCTCTTGGGCTTTGCCGAAAGCGCCGAGCGCGACTGGTTCCGCCTGCTGACGACGGTGCAAGGTGTGGGCAGCAAGGTTGCCCTGGCGATCCTGTCGGCGCTCTCGACCGGCGAGGTGCGCGATGCCTGCGCGGCCGGCGATGCGGCGACGGTGGCGCGCGCCAACGGCGTGGGCCCGAAACTGGCCGGGCGGATCGTCAACGAGTTGAAGGACAAGGCCGGGGCGTTACCTGCTTCCGGGCCGGGCGGCGGCGCGGCGGGCGTGCCGGTGGGCGCAGTGGCTCCGGCTGGAAGCTCAAGCGCGGATGCGGTGAGCGCGCTTGAAAATCTCGGCTTCAAGCCAGCGGTGGCGGCGCAGGCCGTGGCCCGCGCGCAGGCGGAGCTGGGCGAGGATGCGGGCGAGGGCGAATTGATCCGCGTGGCGCTGAAACGGGCGGCGGGGTGACTACTCTCGCGCAATCTTGTCGCAAAGGGCGCAAGAATCTGCCAGGTGATCGTCAAATGCTGCCTTCAAGCAATCGGTATATTCCCGAACAGACATGCCTTCAGCCCAACCAACCTCTCCACGCTCGCCTTTCTTCCACTCGGCGACCGCGATTGGATAGAATTCGGACATATCTGACCAGTTCGAGTAGATTATGTCGTGAAATTCGCAACGCTCAAGCGCGCCTATGCTGGCGAGATAGTAAGCCGCCGCTTGATGATTCTCTTGGGCTTCAATCCACGCGTCTTTTGACCGACCCACAATTAAATTCCTTTCGTCCTAGAGGTGGTGCCGAAAAGGTGCCAATTCAAGCAACTTGGGATCGAATTCAGCGCTGCGAGCCAGGTCAATGACTACCCGCACCGCCTCCTGCCGTTGCGGCGCTCTTTCCGCCACTTGCGAGGGCGAGCCGATCCGCATTTCGGTGTGCCATTGCTTTGCTTGCCAGCAGCGCAGCGGATCTCCGTTTGGCGAGCAGGCGCGGTTTCCGGTGGACAAGGTAACCATCGCCGGCGACAGCACCGAGTGGGTGCGAACCACCGATGCCGGGAACCTGACGCATTATCATTTCTGCCCGACCTGCGGCACGACCGTGTGGTACATGGGCGGGCCGATACCCGACGCGATCGCGATCCCGGTCGGGCTGTTCTGCGATCCCGATTTCCCGCCGCCGCGCCACTCGGTCTGGGAAGCGCGCAAGCATCCGTGGGTCACGATCGACGCAGACGTCGAACACATGAATTGAGAGAGCCACATATGAAACGCCTAGCCGTCCTCGCCGCCAGCCTCATTCTCGCCGTGCCCGCTGCCGCGCAGAACCTGTCGGCGTTCAATCCCGGCCCGGTCTTCACCGAATTCGGCCCGCATGCCCCCGTCGAAGGTCAGGACTTCGCTATTCCCGAAGAGATGGACCTTTTCATCACCTTCGACGTCGCCAAGCCTGCGGAGCAGGACAAGATCAACCGCACCGTCGAAAGCGCAGCGCGCTTCGTCAACATGCACAACGCAGCCGGGGTCGATCCTGCGCGGGTGCGAGCGGCTGTGGTGGTGCACGGCAAGGCCTCGCTCGACTTGCTGACCGATGCGGCATGGGCGGCGCGCGAGAAGGACGGCAGCAACGCCACCGGCGCAATAATCCCGACCCTGCTCGACAATGGCGTGCGCATCATCCTGTGCGGGCAGAGCGCCGCTGCCTATGGCATCACCAAGGCCGACCTCGTCCCCGGCGTCGAAATGGCGCTCTCCGCGATGACGGCGCATGCCGTGCTGCAAAGGCAGGGCTATACGGTGAATCCGTTCTGATGAAACGCGCCGGAATAGCCTTTGCGCTGTTGGCGGTCGGAGCACTTGCCGGGGCCTGGATCGACGACTGGTTCGATATCGATCGTTGTCTCGATCGTGGCGGAATGTGGGATTACGAGCTAGAGACCTGTCGATACGAATGACTGACCCAATCCCCCTTCACACACCCGATCGACAGCCCGACGATCCCGATGTCGCTTTGCGGCCCAAGTCGCTTGCCGAATTCATCGGGCAGGAGGCTGCGCGCGACAATTTGCGCGTGTTCATCGAAAGCGCCAGGTCGCGCGGAGAGGCGATGGACCACACGCTGTTCTTCGGACCGCCCGGGCTGGGCAAAACGACGCTCGCACAGATCGTCGCGGGCGAGCTCGGCGTCGGCTTTCGCGCGACATCCGGGCCGGTGATCGCCAAGGCGGGCGACCTCGCCGCATTGCTGACCAATCTCGAGCCGCACGACGTCCTGTTCATCGACGAGATCCATCGCCTCAACCCGGTGGTGGAGGAAGTGCTCTATCCTGCGATGGAGGACCGCGCGCTCGACATCATCATCGGCGAGGGGCCGTCCGCGCGCAGCGTACGGATCGACCTGCCGCCCTTCACGCTGATCGGTGCGACGACCCGGCAGGGCCTGCTCACCACGCCCTTGCGCGACCGTTTCGGCATTCCGGTGCGGCTCAATTTCTACACTCACGACGAGCTCGACCAGGTCGTCTCTCGCGGAGCGCGCCTGCTGGGCCTCGATATCGATCCGGACGGCGCGCGCGAAATTGCCCGCCGTTCGCGCGGCACCCCGCGCGTGGCGGGCCGTCTACTCAGGCGTGTGCGCGACTTCGCGCATGTCGCGGGCGAGGGCCGGGTGACGCGCACCATCGCCGACCAGGCGCTGACGAGGCTGGAGATCGACCGGCTCGGTCTCGACGCGATGGACCGCCGCTATCTTTCGATGATCGCAACCACCTACAAGGGCGGTCCGGTCGGCATCGCGGCGCTGGCAGCGGGCCTTGCCGAGCAGCGCGACACGGTCGAGGAGGTGGTCGAACCCTACCTGATCCAGTTGGGATTGCTGGCGCGCACCGAGCGCGGACGAATGCTCAACGATGCGGGGTGGGAGCACCTGGAAATGACTCCGCCAAAGGCGTCGAAGCGGGACGGCGGCCAGACTGGATTGTTCGACCGGTCGGACTAGGCCCCGTTGCGGTCGGGCTCAGGTCCCGGCTTTGGCGCTACCGTTGCTCTGCTGCATCTCACGCGTGACCTCGACGTTGTGGCGCCGTTGTTGTTCCCATTGCTTGGCAGTGGAGCAAACGCGCTTCGTGAACCGGGTGCCCCGCTCGGAAACTCGCTTGCAGACGATCTTGTCTTCCGGCCTTGCTTCGGCGGTCCCCGCGCCGGTTTGCGCTGGCTCGTTACCTGCTCCTGCGCCTGGAGACTGAACCGTCAGCGCGGCTGCAAGAACGAGAATGGCGGTCGTCATCGTGCATTTCTCCCCTTTCCGACGACTTCAACATGACACGGCAACAGCCGGCAGACAAATGCGGACGCGTTAACACTAACGATTCGACTAACACTGCCCCTTCGTTCGGTGTCAAAACGGGACAGCGACCCTGAAATACCGGGCATTTCACGGGTTTGGGACGTCTAGCCGCGTCTGATCATGGTTAACCGCATTGCTCAAACGCCCCTGACAACATCATGAGAGGATTGGATTTGGTGAAGATGCGGGTGGGCCGTGTCGAACCGCCACTGGCAAGTAAGGTTTGGATTTATGTCTCTCAAACTGGCTGCAGCAAAGCTATCGGCAACCGCCGCAGGCGTCGCTCTGATGACGGGCGGCGCGGTGCGCGTCGCCGAGCCGATGAACACGGACGATCCGCAGTTCACGACGGACATAGACGGCAAGTTGGTCGAGACCGATCCGGTCCTGGTCAAGGCGCCCAAGCTGATCAAGACGCGCGAGCGCATCCTTCCTGAGCCGGAGGACCGGCGTCGCCGGATCGTCGAACGCACGATCGAATGCCAGCCGCTTCCGGCTGGCTACGGTCCGGTCGGACCGGACGCTATCGCTGCCGCGCCGCTGCCCACCGGCGCGACGGCAGCCTATTACGATGACGCGGAATGCCCGCCGATCGCCCAGATCGCCTATGCACCTGCACCGCTGCCCCCGCTTCCGCCCATCCAGGGCGGCGGTGGCGGCGGCGCGCCGATCATCGTCGGCGGAGGCCTCGGCGGATTTGGCGGCGGATTTTTCGGCGGCTTCTTCGGCGGTGGCGGCTCGTCCTCGGGCGACGTTTCCGTATCGACCACCACTTCGGGCGGAGGCACCTCGACTTCGGGGGACGTCAGTTCGACTTCGGGCGGCGAAGGTGGATCGTCGGGCGATATCAACATCGACATCGACATCGACAATTCTACGACTTCCGGCACGGTGACCTCCACCTCGTCTTCGGGCAAAGTCTCCTCGACCAGCTCGTCTGGCAAGGTCTCTTCCACGACCGGCGGGATTTCGAGCACGACCACGTCCGGAAACGTTTCAAGCTCCACGGGTGCCGTTAGCTCGTCTACCGGCGCAGTGAGCACTTCAACCGGCGGCAGTTCTTCGACGTCTTCGTCTTCGAGCTCGTCTAGTTCTTCCTCGTCGAGCAGCAGCTCGTCTTCCTCGTCCAGCTCGGGCGGTGGCGCGACCAGCACGGGCGGCGGATCGACCGGCGGTTCTTCGTCGGGATCGTCCTCGGGCAGTTCCAGCTCTTCGAGCAGTTCTTCCGGCGGTAGCAGTTCGTCCGGCGGCGGCACCAGCGGCGGCTCTTCCAGCTCCAGTTCGGGTTCCTCGTCGTCGAGCAGCAGCTCTTCGTCTTCGGGCGGTTCGAGCACCAGCGGCGGTAACACCAGCACCGGTGGAATGACCAGCACCGGCGGAATGACCAGCACCGGAGGTTCGTCCGGCGGTTCCTCGTCTTCCAGTTCGTCCTCGAGCAGTTCCAGCTCGTCTTCCAGCTCTTCGGGCGGTTCGACCAGCGGTGGCAACACCAGCACTGGCGGCATGACCAGCACCGGAGGTTCTTCGGGTGGTTCGTCCAGCTCGAGTTCCTCGTCTTCCAGCAGCTCCAGTTCGAGCTCGTCCGGCGGTTCGAGCGGAGGCACAACCTCCGGCGGCGCGACCAGCGGCGGATCGTCCAGCTCATCGGGCAGTTCCAGCTCCTCTTCGTCGAGCAGCAGTTCCGGCGGATCGAGCACTTCGGGCGGCACGACCACCGGTGGCGGTTCCTCGTCCTCGTCGTCCAGCGGCTCCTCGTCTTCGTCGAGCAGTTCGTCCTCGTCGGGCGGCGCGACCAGCGGTGGCAGCACTTCGGGCGACATGACGAGCAGCACCAGCTCTTCCTCGTCGTCGAGCAGCTCATCGAGCTCGTCGTCGTCGGGCAGCAGCACCGGCAGCTCCAGTTTTGGCGGCAGCACTTCGACGTCGAGCGGATCGAGCGGCAGCAGTTCTTCGTCGTCTTCGAGTGGTTCGTCTTCGAGTTCGAGCAGCTCCAGCTCCTCGTCGAGCAGCAGTTCGACTTCGGGCGGCACCAGCTCGGGTACCGAAGTGCCGGCCCCGCCGATGATGGTCCTGTTCGGCCTCGCCGCAGCGGCGATCCTCGGGCGTCGCAAGACAAAGCCGACCAAGGCCGCAGACACGTCTGAAGTCTGAGTCAGGCGAATCAGACCAAGCCGGAAAGGGCGGCCTCCGCGACTGAAGCGGATGCCGCCCTTTCTGCGTCTACGATAGATTCCGTCAGTTCGTTTCCGAAGTCACCCAGTTCGCTTCTTCGGTCGGCAGGGTTTCGCCCAATTCCCACACATTGGTGTAGCCGTATCCGACCAGATTGATGAAGGTCGGTATGTTGAGCGCGAGCGGTGCCTTCTTGAGCGCGACGGGCGGTTCGTTGTCGCTGAAATTGTTGTTGCAGTAGATGTAGATTGTGCGGTTCCGATCTTCGCCGATCACTTCGCGCAGCTTGCCGGCCGTGAAGTCGGAGAAGGGCAGGTTCACCGCCCCGGCGATGTGACCTTGCGCGAATGCCGCTGCCGATCGGGTGTCAAGCAGGAGCGCGCCTGCGCTTGTGGCCCGCTGGAAGAATTCATCCCGGCCGAGCAAACGTTCGGATCGCAGCTCGGCGACATTCTCGGTGAGTTCAGCGAAGCCTGCATAATCGACCTGATCGCTGGGTTCGACGGGTCCTTCCGCGTTAGCGGTTCCCGCAGCCGCCCAAAGCAATAAGGGCGCAATCGCGATCAGACGCATGGCAATCCTCCTCAAGCTTGCGAGGAGGGCGTCCCATATCGGCCTTGAAGCGGCGCTGAACGCCGCGTTCAGACGGGTGGAAGCCGGGAATCAGGTCCCCGGGACGTCCCCCGGTTCGAGGCCCTTGCCGCGGCGTTGCAATTCGCGGGTCGTGTCGGCGCCACGATTGGCGAGCGTTTCCCACTGCTTCTTCGTGCCGCAGATCTTCTTCTTGAACTTCGATCCAATGATGGCGGTACGGCGACAGATGATCTTGTCATCGTCATCCGCGACTTTCGCCGTTTCTTCCCGGGCAACCTGCTCTACCCTGTCTGCATCGACGGCCGTTGCCTCGGATGCGGCGTTTTCATTCACGGGCTGAGCCTGGGCTGCTGCCAGAAACGCTGCGAGAAGTCCGATAGTCTCAATCATGATGCTAAGCCCCCTGCCGGTTCCACGATTGCTCGATTATGCATTCGTGCCGGACGCACGGCAAGGGCCCGGCAATGAAGGTCCGAACTAGTTGACCGGTTCGTTGCCCTTGCCGCGTCGCTGTAGCTCGCGCGTGTCCCTGGCACCGCGGGTCGCAAGCGTTTCCCATTCCTTCTTGGTGCCGCAAATCTTCTTCTTGAATTTGGATCCTGTGATCGCGGTGCGACGACAGATGATCTTGTTCTCATCCGCCTGCTCGGCGGTTTCAGCGGATTCGGTCTGTTCGGCCGGGGCGGCGGGTTGGCCCTGCATGGCGAGCAGGGTGGCTGCAATTGCAGTTGCGAGTTCCGTCATGACAGTGTTTCCCCTTGATGTAGCAGGCGACTTTGCGCCTCGTTCCCTTAACCGACGCTTATTGCAGCGCGAAAATGTGACGCTGGCAATTCAGTATGGGCACAAACGACCTATTCGCCTCGTTCAGCGTCGTTCCAGGCGATGATTCCGCCGCTGAGATGCCGGGCCGGTTGGCCGGTACGTACGGCCAGTTTCTCTCCGACGATCCGTGACCGGCGGCCCGAACGGCAATACAACACCACTTCGCGCCCGTCCGACAGGTCGATCGCCGAAGGATCGAAGTCGTCCATAGCGATATGTTCCGCATTCGGGATCATGCCCTCGGCCACCTCTTCGGGGGTTCGCACATCGATCAAGCGGACATTACCTTTGGCCAGCATCGATTTGAGTTGATCGACGTTGAGATCGATCACCGCCTCGTGCGCGCTACCGGTTGCCGCCTTCGCGGAGGCGATTTCGAATCCGAGCGGAAGCGGCGCGCTTTCCTTGTCCTTCTTGCCGTCTTCAGGAGCGCAGGCGGACAGCGCCAGCGCCGCGAGAGCAAGCGAAGGCACGCCGCGCATCGCCTTAGGCCGCCAGTTTGCGCAGCACGTAATGGAGGATGCCGCCATTGCGGTAATATTCCATTTCGTTGGCGGTATCGATCCGGCACAGAGCGGTGAAGCTGAAGGCCGAGCCATCCGCGCGCGTAACATCGATCTCGACATCCTGGCCGGGCGTCAGATCGGCGAGACCCTTGATCGAAAAGCTGTCGTCCGAAGTCAGCCCCAGCGAGGTCCGGCTGTCGCCGTCCTTGAACTGCAGCGGCAGCACGCCCATGCCGACGAGGTTCGAGCGGTGGATACGCTCGAAGCTTTCGACGATCACCGCGCGCACGCCCAGCAGGATCGTGCCTTTGGCCGCCCAGTCGCGCGAAGATCCGGTGCCGTATTCCTTGCCGCCCACCACGATCAGCGGGGTGCCATCGGCCTTGTGCTTCATGGCCGCGTCATAGATCGGCATCTGCTCGCCGCCATAGGTGGTGAAGCCGCCTTCGACGCCCGGAACCATCTCGTTCTTGATGCGGATATTGGCGAAGGTGCCGCGCATCATCACGTCATGGTTCCCGCGCCGCGAGCCGTACGAGTTGAAGTCCTTCTTCGCGACCTGGTTGCTCTTGAGATAGCTGCCGGCGGGCGAGTCTTCCTTGATCGCACCGGCGGGCGAGATGTGGTCGGTGGTGACCGAGTCGCCAAGGATCGCCAGCGGCTTGGCATCGACGATGTCGGTGACCGGAGCCGGGGTCATCTCCATGCCTTCGAAATAAGGCGGGTTGGCAACATAGGTCGATCCGGCGCGCCACTGATAGGTGTCGGACGGCTCGACCGTGATCGCCTGCCAGTGCTCGTCGCCGTCATAGACATTGGCGTAGCGGGTTTCGAACATCGAGCGGTCGATATTGGCCGCGCGGTGTTCGGCGATTTCGGCATTGGTCGGCCAAAGGTCGGCCAGCATCACGTCGTTGCCACTCTGGTCTTGGCCGAGCGGGGTGGTGGTGATGTCCTCCGTCACCGTACCCTTGAGCGCGTAGGCGACCACGAGCGGCGGCGAAGCGAGGAAGTTGGCGCGCACATCCTGGCTGACGCGGCCTTCAAAGTTGCGGTTACCCGACAGGACCGACGCGGCAACGATGTCGTTGCCGTTGATCGCCTGGCTGATCGGCGGGGCAAGCGGGCCGCTATTGCCGATGCAGGTGGTGCAGCCATAGCCGACGAGGTCGAAGCCGATCGCGTCGAGATCGTCCTGCAGGCCCGATTTCTCAAGGTAATCGGTGACGACCTGCGATCCCGGTGCGAGCGAGGTCTTCACCCACGGTTTGGGCTTGAGGCCTTTTTCGACCGCCTTTTTCGCCACCAGTCCTGCAGCAATCAACACGTCGGGGTTCGAGGTGTTGGTGCAGCTCGTAATGGCCGCGATGACGACGTCGCCATCACCGATATCGTGCTCGGTATCGGCAACATCGACGCGGACTGGCGCGTCTTTCTTGTAAACCTTGGCAAGGTCGCCATTGAACAGCTCGTCCACCTCGGGGAGGATCACGCGGTCCTGCGGACGCTTGGGTCCGGCAAGGCTCGGGACGACGCTGGCAACGTCGAGTTCGAGCGTGTTCGAGAACACCGGCTCATGCGCCGGATCGAACCACATGCCCTGTTCCTTGGCATAGGCTTCGACGAGCGCGAGGCTTTCCTCGCTGCGACCGGTCAGGCGCATGTAATCGATGGTCTTGTCGTCGATGCCGAAGAAGCCGCAGGTCGCGCCATATTCCGGGGCCATGTTGGCGATGGTTGCGCGGTCGGCGAGGGTCAGGTTGGCGACGCCTTCGCCGTAGAATTCGACAAAGCGGCCGACCACGCCGACTTCGCGCAGCATCTGCACGCAGGTCAGCACCAGGTCGGTGGCGGTGACGCCCTCGGCCATGCGCCCGGTCAGCTTGAAGCCGACCACTTCGGGGATCAGCATCGAGATCGGCTGGCCAAGCATGGCCGCTTCGGCTTCGATACCGCCGACGCCCCAGCCCAGCACGCCGAGACCGTTGATCATGGTGGTGTGGCTGTCGGTGCCTACGCAGGTGTCAGGGTAGGCCACCAACGCACCGGTTTCGTCCTCGCTCGACCACACGCCGCGGCCGATATATTCGAGGTTCACCTGGTGGCAGATG
>JAAUYH010174679.1_pt1 | contig 14433 bp, 7 predicted proteins | sample 7278061 | NCBI WGS metagenome assembly JAAUYH01 (sample SAMN14350203, study PRJNA611818) | marine sediment metagenome | isolation source: surface marine sediment (0.6m) | place: French Polynesia: Moorea | collected 2018-08
CTAGAACTGAATTATCTCTTCATTCTCATGTTCTTATTTTTCTTTACAGCTGCCGTCTCCTAGGCTCGTAGTTTTTCTATTTTCAGTTTCTGTTAAATTATTCTAAATACAGAATCAAAATGGATGCCACTCACTAATTTAATTTTTTTCAGTGAAATTTTCTGATGCCTTCCTCAAAATGTGGAATTTGTTGAATTTTAACAATAGTACTCATATAAAGTCCTACTCTTACGCAACTACATTAAGCATAAAATTTTCGGCTTGCTCATCCCGAAAAATTTGCAATGAGTGCAGATTGGTCACTACTGGCTTGGAACGCAGGCATGCTTTCATGGCATAGAATAGGACCAGAAATTACCGAGTGTACCCAGAATTATCAACTCCCGACAAATATGTGGAAATGGAAAGATAGCACTTGTTGAATAATTCATAGAATCATTTCAAATGGCATCTGTATTACTGTAAACACATCGAAGGAAATAACAAATACAAGAATAATTTATCCATCCAATTGATCAGATAAATAAAAGAGAAAGTTGTGTCAAGAATGCTGTAAGAATTCGCGGTCGAAAGCCATTTTTAATCTTTTAACTCGCTATTTCTGGCGTGATTGCGTATCTGAGCAATTTGCATTTTAATGTAACTTTTCGAACTTTCTCAGCACTGCATGGCATTATTACTGGGAAATGCTCGATCAAATATACAAGCAGGTCTACATAATACTTTTATCTCTTCCCACTGATTTTCTACGACACACCTTAAAACAAGACTGCTGAGCATGTATTAAAAAACAAGTGTGATTAAAAGGTCTGATTGTCATCAATTTGTAATGTAGTAAAGTTCTAGCACAGAATTTTTGAATTCTTGGGCCAAATAAGTTTTCTAGAGCAGTCGAAATAATAAATCTACCATTTTCAGTCTCTTTTATGCAATTTACTTTTTGGGCTGATTATTCATGTCTTTCAATTTTAGAAAATTTGATTTTAACTAAGATGATGGCTGTAATATAGGGCAAAACTAGTAGCAATAATTCGGAAACGATAGACAAATCCTAAGTATCGTTTATGAATTATACATATATGCTTCCAATCTGTTAATTTTCGTATGTTCAGATTGTATGGAAATTCTGTACCCGTTCAAGATTTTGGCTACTTACATCAATTGCTGACATTTTCCAAACCACATTTTTAAGTCTTTTGTAATTACCACTAATAGAATGTAACTCTTTATACTGTTTTTAAGTGCGATAGCATTGATGTAAACTCAGGAAGCATCTTTCAGTTGTTTCTATAGAGCTTTTAAGCCAATATCCTTGTTCTTGATCCTTCATTTGGTTGAAAAGCGGTTCCTCACAGAATTGTAATACAGAAAGGTAAATTCTCATCTAAAATCGACGAACTCTTATTTCTCATGAATCACTGTCGTTGTACCTGAATTGGTTTTTTGGCTGAATAAAACAGCTTAAAAATATTCTATTTAGTAGAAAATTTTGTTTTAAGTAATATTCCAAGGCTTTTTCCTATTTAGGAAAACTGAATGTAATTCCCGGTACTTTAATGCCTTTAATTATTGCAAAATCGAATACAAATATGGTTTAGATTAACTATATGTCAGCAACCCATGCCAAATGAAATTTTTAAGGAGTTCTGTTTGAGGCAGGTTTGATTTCTATTTAATTTACTTTCTTCTCAAAGAATTTTCTTGGTTTGAAAACTGTTCTTACTTTATTGGCATGGTTGCTCTTTCACCGACGGTAGTCTTGGTCGTTTTAAGCTTGTATTCTATTTGTTTGGGTATCTTGGTATATGCAGCTTTATTTGGTTCATCTTCTGGGCATGAAAATGGTTCGTTTTAAAGCCTCTTTTTTGATTATCGAGGTATGATATTTCTAACGAATTGTAAGAAAAAAGTTGTTCAGGACGTATAAATCTGTTCTTCACAGAAACAGTACCGAATTATTCATTGAGATATGCTCAACTGACTCTCAATATCGTAAATATGGATGCAAGCAATTTAGGCTATGCCTTCGAAAAGTACATTTTGCCGATTATATATCACTCATTGTTGTCGCTTTGTTTATGGGTCTCGAAAGCTTACATTGTATCTCGATTAGATGAATTTGGTATCTTTTCGCCACATTTTTTTGAAGAGAGATGCCATCGATCACAAATATTTTGTATATCATCTTTCAGAATATTACCGAATATTTCATTTCCGCCTTCTGCATCAAATAGAACATTGTGTTTTTATGGTTTGATTGCTTTACTAACATGGACGACTGTTTTTCTTTCCGATCCTGGCACTATCACAGAACAAACAAAACAGAAACTCGTTCCACTTTATTCATATGATCACTTTATGTTTCGAAGAGATCGTGGAAATTGTAAAGCTTGTTCTACTCCCCGACTACCTCGCAGTAAGCACTGTAACATTTGCCGACGTTGTGTGGCTCGATTCGGTTCGTTAAATTTAATTTTCAGAATTCAATTCAAATTCAAACTAACAGCTTTAATTTCAGACCATCACTGTGGCTGGGTGGGAACATGTGTTGGTATTTACAATACTAGGTATTTTCTTCTTTTCCTCGTCAGTCATGTCTGGATGTTAGTGCATATGACTGCGCTGGGAATGTGTGTAATACGTGAGTCTGCGTTCCGTCTTATCGATGAAGACTATTTTTACGCTGAAACGAATGAGCCCATAAGTAGTTTCAGCTTGCAAGTAGCGATTATCGCAGAAAGCAAACTAGTTTTTGTAATATTTGCTTTTTTAATAATGACTGTCATTATGCTGATATTTTTCTGTTACCATGTAAGTTTGGTTTGGCGTAACAAAACAACAAATGAAACGTTTAAATGGGAATCTCTACACGATGTTTGTCGGGAAGTGCAAAAATCTTCGAAAGGTAAGACACTGCGTAAATTATTTGAAGAAGAAATGATAAATAATCTTGTTTATAAAGTTCCGAAATTCGGTAAAAATGATTTTCCGATTAATATTTACGACAAAGGTGTGGTTAATAATTTTTTGGAAGTTCTTTGGCCAAACAGATTTATTAGAGGACGACAGCATCATTGAAGAAATCTGTAGAACGGCAAAATAGTTTTCTGTTATTCGAGGAAGAATCAATGCCTGAATAAATGTTTCGAAAGCAAATACTGCTCCATTTTGAAAAATAGAAAAGGAATAGTTGTTCATGAATAGCTGAGGAAGTACCTCTAAAGAGGAATTCAGAAGGAAATAGTATGGTACTGGCAACGGAGATAATTTCAGTACTTCGAGTTAGTGCAGGTCATTTTGTTGACAAGAACATGTTTCAATTGGCCCTTGTCCCGAATTTTGATCAAGGTTTAATGTAGTCGTACATTATTAAAGTAAATCATGAAGTTTACATCAAGTCTCAGTCCACTAACAGTTTACAAGGAATCTTTATCGTTGCAGTTCACCTCGTCTCCTTCATCTTCTGGTCGATAAACTTTGCCGCATCAAGCGTAACTGCATCGAGTGCGGAATTCGCTGAATACTTCTGTGTACTCGCACCGAATACTTGCACTAGTTGTAACGCTTCATCATCTTCGTTGATTATCACAGCAAGCGCCTGCAGTACATTCTTCACCGCTTGGTCCTTCAATTCGTCCGTATCTGGTTGCAAAACTTCACATAATGCGCTCGCTAGCATGGTCACGTCGTCGAATGATAATGCCTCTACCTCTTTCGGTCTCCGCGCATGCGACCCAGCTATATTAAGAATCAACGCTGCACCAGCGGACCGCACTGCTTTGTGTGGATGCCGTATCGAATCGGCTGCCGCTGTGAAAACAGCCTCGCGCTGTGAAGCGTCTAACAGTGCAGATTCACCACCCGTAAATGCGAAGCAGTTCACTGCTGCACGCATTGTCATCATGAACGCCGCTCGTGCTGATGGACCAGTATTTGTACAAAATTGTTTTGTGAGTTGCGGCACACCTTTCGCCACTACAACACACTCATCTGACGACTTCAGCGCCGCCAACCGAATGAGGTCCAATGTTGGGAATGCGATATCAGCGCTCTGAGATTGGACTGCCTTCAAAAGCTGTTCTGCGTTCTCATTTCCAGTCATTGACGGTACAAATTCCTTCAACTTTGTTACAACTGCTGCACGATTTGAACGAGTTAGAGTTACCGGTGTGGCCCACATTTGACGAGTACGTGTTTTCTTCGATGCTGGGAGATTGGTAGAAGATGAAGTGGTAGGAACAATAGATCCAGCAGTATTGCCGCCTAAATTCATTTCATGTCCCAAACTTTGGTCACGAATCGAAGCCTGGGCAGATTGCATCACTTGTCGGAGCATAGGTCCCAGAGGCGAATTAAGCGCTTCATTTGGCAAGTCCAAAACATACTGAGGGATATGAACCCCAACCAAAAACATAGCGCATGCATCGGAAAAGTTATTGCAGTTGTTTTCGAAGAGGTCGTATGTTGACATGCTGAATCGCGTTTGAACCGAGCGCAAAAATGCAAGGAAGTCTTCTTGTGTCTTTGAAGTAGTGCCTAACTTTTCGGTTCTTACTGGCATTCCATAAGGTGTTGTACCCGGCGCATCGCTACAGATACCACCCCCAAAATAGTATTCACGTCCGAAACATATCAATCCTGTGTGCCATATCCCATCAATTTGTTTTCCAAGCAAGCCCTGCGAGAACTGTGTGGCCATACCATTCGACAAGTCGTATACCGCCACTAGCACGTCGCTCATTGTGTCTTCGCCTCACCTTGGTTGTTTCTTCCACTGTTCAGGTGTTTGACGAGGTTACATTCCACGTTGGTATAACGCGTTAGATATGTTAAATATGGGTTGTAGTCTATTTTACAAATATTTTTTATTCAACGTTAGGTTGCTTGGATCAATTCTTGATGGCACTTGGTATCGGAGCGGGCGAGTGCAGCTGCTCACCAGGGGTTGTTTTTTTCGTTCGTCGACTCCAGCACCCGGTGGATCGGTTGCCGAACTCGCTTTTCACGTGTAGTCGAATAACTAATTCTTTGCGCAATTTGCCTGTCTTGTGTTGAATTGGTATCTCCTGACTTATTCTTGTTTGGTGTGTGGTGAGCTAACTGGTGCGCCGTAGGCGACGACGATGGGAGTGTCGCTGTACTTCGAACCAATATATGGGGTGAATACGAATTCACGTGCTGTCGCTTCCATCCTTACCATTGATGGATACAAAATTTTGCTCGATTGCGGTTGGGCTTCTTCGTTTGACACATCTCTTATAACTGCCCTGTCATCTCGAGCGAATACAATTGATGCTGTGCTTTTGTCTTTTCCTGACTTACCTCATCTCGGCGCACTTCCCTATCTAGTTGGACGATGTGGGATGGCAGCGCCTGTGATTTCAACATTACCGGTGTGGCGAATGGGTCAAATGTTTTTGTATGACGCATATCAGTCGGTTGTCGCGAAACGTGAGTTTGATACGTTTAATCTGGATGATGTGGATGCGGCGTTTGAAGTTGGTAGTCAGGATACAAGATATCATCACGTCAAATATCAACAGCGATTTCCACTTGGCGAGACCGGTATCACAGTCACTCCTCACCCCGCCGGTCACATGCTTGGCGGCGCTGTATGGCATATTTCCAAAGGCACAGAAAGCATCGTGTATGCGACAGATTTCAATCACAGGCGTGAGCGACATTTGAAACCCATTTCATTCACCACATTCTCGCGTCCAAGTCATCTAATAGTTCCCGCAAATCGTGTTCGCGCAACTCTTCGAAATGGTCCAAACGACCTAGCCCAATGTGTTGAAGAAGTTGTTGGTCGCGGTGGGAATGTATTGATTCCCGTAGACAGCGCAGGTCGTCTTGTTGAACTTGTTGTTATGTTGTATGACGCGTGGCTCAAATCACCTTCGCTATCTAAAGTATCTCTTGTCGTTCTAAATGAATTTGCAAAACGTATCAATGACTTCACGAAGTCTATGATTGAATGGATGAGCGATGAAGTGGTCAAACGTTTCGATGTGTCTCGTGAAAACCTTTTCAATTTTCGAAAAGACTTGCTTCGTCATGTTCACAGCCGTTCTGAGCTTGACCAACTTCCCAATCCTAAAGTCGTGCTCGCATCGTCTCCAAGCCTTGACTATGGGTTCGCGCGTGATTTATTCTTGGAATGGTGTTCGTCTCCTTTGAATTCCGTGATACTCGTCGATTTACCTGAGTCGGGCACCTTGTACGAAGAGCTTTATCAGCGTGCCGTACGTCAGGACAACGTCATTACCCCATCCCGGTTTACTTTGAATCTCAGAATTGAGGCGAAAGTTCAGCTGTCAGGCGAAGAACTGCGTTTATGGAGAGAGGAAGAAAAAGCTCGGAAGCTCGCAGAAGAAGCTGAAGCTCAGCGTTTAATTGATAAACAGAAAGCGCTCGAACTAGAAAAGGCAGCTCTTGATGGCGATGGAGACGTAAAAATGGACGAAGTTGCGAACGGCAAGAATGGAATTATGAACAGTACAGGAAATGGAGAGATAGTTCCTCAAAGTCCTGTTTCGTCTGCAAGTCTTAGTGACTTCGATGAACAAATGGAGGAACGAGTGGAGAAAGCCATGGAAATTGCTGGAAAGTTTTCGTGGACAAGAAATCCATCTGATAAAGTACTAGGTGGAGAAGTTTCCGAACAACCGGAATGGGATGAATATGGCCAAGTCATTGATACCACCCGTTTCATGATTGGAGAAGATCCTGGAGAAGGTGCACCAGAACAACCTGACGAATTTGCTTCGGGAAGCGGTGGCTTTGAAGCAGTAGGAAACAACCAGGAAGTCATCCCCACTAAATATGTAGAACATGAACAGCAAGTTGGAGTAGCTTGCAGGCTAATTATTATCGACTGTGCTGGATTAAGCGACGGAGAGTCGTTAAAGCGATTGGTTAAGAAAATGGAACCAAGGAGAATTGTTATCACTAAGGGAACAGAGGAAGAACGAGAAGAACTGAAACGATTCGTAATCGATTCCGTGTTTTCAAGTGAACTTGTTGGAGAAGAGACAAATGAAGAAAAAGATTCAGATGTCCCATTACAAGATGTGGTATGCCCTGGAGTTCAGGAGGTAGTTGATATTACAACGAATACACCAGTGCAAGATGTATGGTTACGGGAAGCACTAGTGGCTCAATTGAAATGGAGCGAGGTTGGTGGGTGTGCGGTGGCACACGTGGACGCAGTGTTAGCGAAAGACAATGAAACGGGTGAACCTGCGTTGGATGTAATGAGTTCAGTTACTGAAGTGGAAGAGACGGAGGATAAAGGGATGGTAGTGGAAAAGAGCCACAAAGATGGGGCATTCGAAGGTCATCGCACAGTGTTCATTGGAAGTATCATGCTGAATCGTCTTCGAGATTCGCTGGAAAAGGAGGGGTTGCGAGCGGAGTTTGCAGGTGGTGTCCTATGCATAGAAAATGGAGATACGGGGGCAGTTATTTTGGTCAAGAAAATAGGACCGCAGAACATTGTTCTGGATGGCGCATTCTCAGAAGAATATTTGGTGGTTCGTGATGTTCTTTATCGTGAGCTTACTGTTCCTATTTGATGGAAACGATGTATAGTCCTAAGTATTAAGCATGATTCAAGAATTATGAAGGGTGATGATGATGATGATGGTGGTGGTGGTGATGGTGGTGGTGATTGTTCTGTACTAAATTGAACTCGAAAAGGGTAAGTGATGAATAATGAAGAAGTGAGATGAAGACAAATTCTCGCGTAACTGGAAGCGGCTAAATATTTGCATAGGCTCGCAGCAACACTTCCACTGACAATTCAGAGTACGGGCGCGAAAATTTCATGGTGTATCAACGACACGCAAGTCGCTTGCAATACTGTAGTCATAAGACCCATCGCCACTTCATTCTTTTTTCTTTTCACCGCTCCCGTCCTTTCCCTGCGTGTGAGCGAACACACTCTTTCTTGGTGGGTGAGCACTCAAGTGCCGCCGCGTAGCCTAGCGGTTTGCCCCCCAATCTCACAATGGGCAATCAGCAGTCCTTACTCAAAGGTATGTTCCTTCTTCCCTTCTCTCAATCTCTTATCTCTTTTACGCGCTTCTAACACACACGTTTTCTATCTTTAGACCGCAGGAAGAAGAAACAGGTCAAGCATCCCGCTAGAAATCCCAGCAGTGCTTCTTCCGTTGCTTCGCCAAATTCCAACTCTCCATCTTCCTCGCCGAGCCATGCAAAGGCGGAATCCTACTCTGCTGGCGCGTCTTCTTCGTCAAAGCCTTCCGTGCCATCGGTTTCTGCACCGACATCGGCTCCGAACCCGGGTACAGGCATCCCTATCGTTCCAGCTTCACCCTCTAAAGGTCAAGAGACTGGAGAAGCCAAGTATGGTCGACCAGATGAACTTGGTTTGGAACGCGTTGACTTTATTAATGTTCATCGCAAAGATTTTACTGGTCGTATTGAATTGCTTCGTGGTTCGGTTGAAGGGTTGGCTGCCCAGGATGAAACAGATCTACTAATTGTTTATCTTCGTCAGCGTGGTCAATACAAGGCTAACAAGGATTCTGCGCTTGCAGCACTCAATCGTTCCGGATATTCTCTAGCGCAATTAGAACAAGAGACGAAACCACAGCCATCTTATCGTCGCCATTACCATTGCTGGCTTTCTCGTCCTCTTCCGAAACCCCGTCCAACGGGTTTCGAATTCAAGCGTCTTCTCGTGTATGAAGACCCAGGTGAAGAACTAACACGTGACGACAATATTGTTCTCGACATCATGAAATGTCTCACAACAGTTATTGGAGGTGATGTTCAAATTCAGTCGGTAATGATTCCTTTGTCTGGTGCACTTCTATCACCCAGTCTTCGAGCTCACTTGGTGAAAGCCTGTGCTGAAGTCTCTTACACTTGGTTGCAGATGGGTCTTCCTATTCGTGATGTTCGTATTCTTTTACCTCCAGTTGATATCACTAAAGAAGCTGAAGGATTTGCGAAAATGAAGGCCAAGTTCACTAATACTGACAAGTACGAGATCAAGCAATCAGTTACCTACGATGTATTTTTCTCTTATGCTGAAGGTGATAAGGATGCGGCTCGTCAAATGATGGAATATCTGAGAACCAAGAATTCATCAGTGCGTATCTTTGACGCTGAACCTCGTCAAGAAGTGTCGATTAAGGAGCGTGGTGTGGTGAATATGGGAACTATGGAAGCTATCAGTCAGTCTCGTATATTCTTGTCTCTTCTATCCGATGATTATTTCCATTCAGTAGAATGTACCGAGGCGTTTTCTCTTGCATATTGCCGTGATTTCGAGAGCCAAGGTAACTTTATTATTCCGCTGTTTTGGAAGAGTTGTGACCTTACGCCGTTAGCGCGTCGCTTAGTTGCTACGGAAGGTGTTGATTGTCGTGAAGGCTCATTCGACCAAGCTTCTATGTTGCTTGATGAGATTTTATCTGCACTTGAAAATCTAGAGAAAATGAAAGAGGAAGCAGGTGACGATGATGACGCACTTGATGGACAAGGTTCAGTTGTAGGGGACCGTGGTAAGATGAATGTTGCAGAGAGGCTGCTCATGCAGAAAGATGAAAAAATGGCAGGAAAGCAAGATTTGTTCGAAACATCAGATGTATCGACAAAGGAACAAGCTGCGGTCGAGGAAAATCCAGACGCGATGTTCTTCGATTCAAACTGGCGTACTCAGTGGGGCACCGAATTTTCATCGATTGTATTTGGTCCACGTATCGGTGCAGGAGGTTTCGGTGAGGTTTACAAGTGCAAATGGGATAGCAGAATGGTGGCAGTCAAAACGCTGCAAAAGATTGAAGATGAAGATCCGCAAGCAGTATTCGCAGAGTTTATGGTTGAGATGAAACTAATGTCGAAATTGCAACATGCGAACGTGGTTCTTTTCCTTGGAGCATGCGTACAAACGCCTCGTTTAGCTATCATTCTGGAGTTTATGGCAGGTGGTTCGCTGTATCGCGCTATTCATCGACGTCGTCGTAATGGACTGGGACCGTTCCCATTATTGAAATCATTGTGGATTGCGTTTGGTATCGCGAAAGGAATGACATATCTGCATGGGCAATACCCAGTGGTAATTCATCGTGACCTGAAATCGCCGAATATTCTACTTGGCACAAATGTTCGTGAAGTCAAGGTGACGGATTTCGGACTAAGTCGTTTGCGAGTGAATACGTTTGTGAACACAGGACCTGGCGGTACGCCGGAATGGATGGCACCCGAATTGTTACGTCAAGATCCATTTGATGAACAAAGTGATGTGTTTTCATTCGGTGTAATATTGTGGGAGTTGATGATGTGTGAAAAGCCGTGGAAAGACGATCATCCTATGCAGATTGTGTTCAAAGTTGGAAGTCGAGGAGAAAAATTGCAGCCGCCGCCAGTTGAACAATGTATACCGGAAATTAGAGAGATGATTGTTAAATGTTTCGCAGACGTGCCCAAGAATCGACCCACGTTTGCAGAGTTGTCAGATGCCTTGGATGCACTGTGTCATCGGCCAGACTTTTCGAAGAAGGCTGGGAAGAAGTAATAGAGAATGGCGATTGAACAATGTGAAGAGTGCGAACAAGCTGTGGGAATGGTTAATTGGAATGCTAGTCTGACAGCTTAATAGGCGATGTGGGTGTCGTTGTTGCGTATTTCCGAAGCAGATTGTGTTCTAATCGTTGTTGCTGGCGTGGTACCTCCTCATGTAATGGTGTAGTTTGTTTGTAAACAGGAAATGCTCCCATGCAGTGCACTTGATTGTCTCGCTAAAGTAGTTTCTCTAACCTACAGCACCGTATCCACGGTGCTTGTTCGTTCTACTTGGTATTATAGTCTGTTTGGTAGGGAACACCATCAGAATCCTTTTCTTGACATCTACTTGAGACACGATCTGACTACGGTAGTTGAACTTTCACTTAGCGTGAACTTCCAATCGTATCGACTTGATACCACTTGTGCTGCAATATTTCTCGCACTTACGAGAGAGCACAAATATTGGAATTTATTAGGGTGGTATTTGTCGACTATCTTTTACTCTCTTTGTCCTTGCTCGTCAAAGTTTTCCCGAAATCTAATTTACCAGACTCCAACAGAACACAATAGACTAACATTGTAGCTACGCTAGTTCGTGATTGCATGTACGCCGAACGATAAGGCAATACGTCAGCCTTTTCTTCAGTGTGCCCATTACACGTTGTCAACTCAAATTTCTCGCGTTTACCGCATCCGGTACTACCGACAGGTCATGTGGTCCTTCTTAAATTCGATGTCGATTTCGTTTCCTCAATTCGACATCTACAAATCATTGATACAGCCAGCTGGTGCTCAAAACGAACATGACAAGGTCAGTTTTCCGTGTCCGAGAAAAATTAGGACCACCTCCCTCTCCGAATTAATGTCACACTCAAATCTTAAAACTGGTGTGGGCTCGGTGAGTTAATGAGACATTATCTTGAGACAGAGTTAGTAACGTAACGGTTCTTGTCCTAAACCAAAATTATTCATGACAACAATTAGGTGAGCGTCATATCGTAGAGGCATCTTGCCTACTAGAAGTGATCTACTTTCGGATTTATAAGTGTGACCCATGTGTCATGCATCGCTTCTTAAAGCCAAATTAGTTCGATGACTTAAAAATTATTCCCATTTTCTACACTCGAACAAAATATTTTGACCTTTTTCACTACGCTCACTCACAGGCAGATACTGTCCAAGGATTGTCTTTATTCATGCAGTATTCTAATCCACTCACCATCTCTGTGATCATTCATAATCTGCGGTGAACTATTTGAATCTATAAAATATGTCATTCATTGACAATCAAATGAACTTGATAACATACAAATCGGTACTCATTATGTCGTGCTTTCCTCTTTCGCTTTCTTCGCTACATATAGACCATGAAAACCGTGAGGGACAATGCTCGGCGTGAGCGCCCGGAAAATCTCTGTCATCGTTTTTGCATCGAGGACGGCGAGCGCGGATGCTTGTCTACCAGCGTCAACGACCAATGTGAGAATAACTCCATCATCTTCACATAGGCCTTCCGGATCTGCCACGAATGTAGGTTCACCTACACAATTGCGCGGTGCGGACCAAGATTTTGATCGTCCTGTTTTTAGGTCTAGTTTCAATAGAGCGTTTGCAAGAATTCCATCGTGTTCTATATCATGCGATACTCCATACACATATCAATATGGCCTACCATTAGAACCTTCGGCAATAGTTGGTAATTCCAGTCGTCATTCGGAAAGCACTGCCGAAGTAGCAGTTCCTTTCAGTTTTGAACCGCTGTTTTCTGCGCCTCGCGCACCGTTCATTGTGTACCGCACTGGTCGCACAGGTGTGAACCAATCCGCACTCTTTTCCCTCAGATTCTTCAAATAAAATTAGTCGAGGATATCTGCACGGTCGTAACGACACACATCGACGTGAATACTGTCAGTTCCATCCTCAAATGCGTTGATAAAATGGAACGCTGCGAATGCCTCCGTTTCATATTGCGCTACAACTCGGCCTTGGGACCGCGAAACTATGTAGAACATACTCTTTTTCGACTCGTCGAACCGAATCGCCGGCGCCAACGCACATTCAATCACAAGTGATTTTAGATCTATGTCCCAGGGCGACAGAGCGAATATCACGAATCGCTCAGTGAGCGCGAGACTATGAATGTAGCAGTTAGGATTGGCATCGATTTCTGCGAGAATATCTGCAGATCCATCAGACTTGACACGGAAAATACGATAGCGCCCCGGATTTCTCCAATGACCAGCGACAAAGTTGAATATCTCGCCGGTTTCTTTGTCCACTGCACTATGCGCTGCAGCCGATAGTCCTTTCAGCTTAGGGTTTAGTTGTGAAAAATCGAAAGAGCGTATTGTTTCCAACGTTTCAGGATCGAGTACTACATTATGAGGGAAATCAGAGCGAGCAACTAAGTCAGCGTGACCAAGGATCTTCTCCAGTGTCACGTTGATATTCATAGGAGTGCGTCCAGTTTTTGGGTCTTTGGCAAGAGGAAGGAATAGACGTTTTAGAAAATTGAGTAGCCCTAATTGAACTGAGTTCGACGAGGCACCAAAAGACCGTTCCTTGTACTTGTCTTTTGACGAGACTTCGATAGCACGAACAACGTCAGGGCAAACAATTCGACACATGAAAGTGAGCATATTCGAGTTGGCATCAAGTCGAAACTTTAGAATCACACCAATCCCATCAAACCAATGTGTTCTATCGGCTGGAAGACCATCGGCAAGTTTGACATCGAAAAGTCCCGGAACAATACGAAACAAATCACCAGACAAGTACTTCGGCAGTTTGCCTGCAACTTTAAGAACAGTTTCGGGAAAAATTTGGTTCATGGACAAATAACACTGCGCATGATCATTGACGTGCGAACGATCCAGTTGAGCTGTGCTCGATTCGGGCAAAGCACCTTGGTTCGTATGGACAAATACTTTGGGTTTTGGGGACTCAGATTTGTACGCAATGCCGGTGAGAAGTCGCGGTGAACGAAACAAGCAATGCCTGCGTGATGTTCGAAGTAATGCACTGGAATAAATGAATCGACGATGGATAAGCAAATATGAAGTAAATGCTATGCACTTCATTTTTTCAGAGCGGCTTGATTGTGTGATTTACTCTGAAAGTGAATCAAGTTTAAACAACAAAAGATAGAGAAGTAACCGATCACTGATAAATCTGCCAAATCGAGATTTCGATTGTTGAACGAAGGGTCTTTGAATTGTTTGCGTGGCACATTTAGAAAGATTTATAAGTAATGTTATGCCTTCTTATTGGAGAAGTTGAGAACGTTTGGTACGAGCTGCATGTTAAACGATTTTGATCGTTCCTAAAGGAAATGGAGGCCACGTATTTTATAGCTTCATCACAAGTGTTTGCAGAAGACTACATGATGAAATTCGGATAGTGGCCATGATATCGCACTTCTTGATAATAGCTCATGGAAAATAAGTTCCTACGATGAAGAATTGTAATACTGAATAGTTATCACAAATGAGTTGTTTGGATTTGTTGTTTAAAACACTTTGACGTTTTTATCACGCTCCGCTTCTTTTTGAGCTTGATTGTTCTCTTTCATGGTAAACATGCCTTGATGGGTATCTGTGTGTGCTGATTGCGGTTGTGGATTATGTGTGGCAATCAACAGCTATTTCTACTATCTTCATATACCACTCAATCTATAAAATTTTGTGGCGTTAACCTACTTATTGAAAGGAGTACCGTAAAATATTTTTGTGATACAGGAGACATGAGCGTATTGGTGCTTTTTCTAGATGCTTCTTGAGCGGAGGTATTTGATTTATTTTCGGTGAATTGAAGTTTGTTCCTTGTCTTTTCATCAACATGATATTTTTGGCATTGCCTAATTATTTGCGCCGTCATATATGGCATATTTATATC
>JAAUYH010046160.1_pt1 | contig 14430 bp, 13 predicted proteins | sample 7278061 | NCBI WGS metagenome assembly JAAUYH01 (sample SAMN14350203, study PRJNA611818) | marine sediment metagenome | isolation source: surface marine sediment (0.6m) | place: French Polynesia: Moorea | collected 2018-08
AAACTCTCACCCATGTATCGTCATTATGTAGAGGTGAAAGAACAATATCCCCAAGCTTTATTGTTATATCGGGTAGGAGATTTTTTTGAATGCTTTTTCCAAGATGCGGTGACTATTTCCCGTGAATTGGAATTGGTGCAAACCAGCAAGGAAGCAGGAAAAGAAATTGGTAGAGTCGCTATGACAGGAGTACCCCACCACGCCCTAGAACGCTATAGTACCATGTTGGTAGAGAAGGGTTATGCGGTAGCAATTTGCGATCAAGTAGAAGACGCATCAGTAAAAGAAGCAGAAAAACGAAATTTGGTGCGTCGAGAGATACAGAAGTTGCTGACTCCTGGTACTCTGACTGATGACGGGATGCTTACAGCAAGACGTAATAACTTTTTAGCAGGAGTGGTTATTGCGGGAGAACATTGGGGTTTAGCTTATGCAGATATTTCTACAGGGGAATTTTTTACTACTCAATCTCAGGATTTAGGTAATTTAACTTTAGAGTTGCTGCGGTTGCAACCATCAGAAGTCTTAATCCCTACTAACGCCCCTGATATTAACGGCTTACTGCGCCCAGGGGAACAGTCAGAATATCTTGCTGAGTGCTTACCCGATAGTTTTTGTTATTCGTTGCGCCCTCAAAAACCTTTTACTTTAATTGAAGCTAGTCAAAGACTCAAGGATACTTTTAATGTCTCTTCCCTAGAGGGGATGGGTTGCGCTAATTTACCTCTAGGAGTTCGGGCTGCTGGAGGATTATTAGAATATGTGGAAGATACCCAGAAAGTCTATCAAGTTTCTCTGCAAACTCTTAAAACTTACAGTCTGGCAGACTATTTAATCTTAGATCATCAGAGTCGGCGCAATCTAGAAATTACTCAAACTGTTAGAGATGGTACTTTTTATGGTTCACTTTTATGGGCATTAGATCGTACTGCTACTGCTATGGGAGGTAGGGCGTTACGCCGTTGGTTATTGCAACCCCTAATAGATATTAAAGGTATTAAAGCGCGACAAGATACTATTGGGGAGTTGATGCAAAACACTTCTCTACGGCAAGATTTACGAGCTATGCTCAAAAAAATCTACGATATCGAGCGATTATCAGGGAGGGTGGCTTCTGGTACTGCTAATGCACGGGATTTACTGGGTTTGGGAGAATCTTTAGTCAGGTTAACTGATTTAGCAACTATTGCTAGTTATGGTACATCTCTCTATCTCAAAGCTATCCAAAAAGTTCCCCCAGAATTGGAAGAGTTAGGGCAATTTGTTCTGGATAATTTAGTAGAATCTCCCCCCCAACATATAAAGGAAGGGGGTTTAATTCGGGATGGAATTAACCCTAAACTAGATGAGATGCGCCAGAGATTAGAAGATGATAAACAATGGCTGGCTAACCTGGAAATAACTGAAAGAGAACGAGTTGGGGTGAGTAATCTCAAAGTTGGTTACAACAAAACCTTTGGTTACTATATTAGTATGCCTCGCTCTAAAGCAGATCAAGCTCCTGATAATTATCAAAGAAAACAAACTTTAACTAACGAAGAAAGATATATTACTTCAGAATTAAAAGAAAGAGAAACTCGGATACTTACTGCTAAAGATGACCTCAATAATTTAGAGTATGAAATCTTTACTGAATTGCGTAATAAAGTAGCAGAAAAAGCTAGAGAAATTCGCAGTATAGCTAAGGCGATCGCAGCTACAGATGTATTAGTAGGTTTAGCAGAAATTGCGGTGTATCAAAACTACTGTCGTCCTGAAATGATCGAAGGCAGAGAAATATTTATTCTTGATGGTCGGCATCCTGTTGTAGAACAATCTCTAGGAGATGGATTTTTTGTCCCTAACTCTACTAACATGGGAAATAATAACAGCAACAATTCCGAAAATATTCCTGATTTAATCATTCTTACTGGACCTAATGCCAGTGGAAAAAGTTGTTATCTTAGGCAAGTGGGATTGATTCAAATAATGGCACAAATCGGCAGTTTCGTACCAGCAGCAGAAGTCAAATTAGCCATATGCGATCGCATTTTTACTAGAGTGGGAGCAGTAGATGACCTAGCTACAGGACAATCTACCTTTATGGTGGAAATGAATGAAACAGCAAACATCCTCAATCATGCTACTGGCAAATCCTTAGTTTTATTAGATGAAATTGGTCGAGGAACAGCTACTTTTGATGGTCTTTCTATTGCTTGGTCAGTAGCAGAATATTTAGCAACAGTGATTCAATCTCGCACTATTTTTGCCACTCACTATCATGAACTAAATGAGCTAGCATCTATCTTAACCAATGTAGCTAACTATCAAGTAATGGTCAAAGAATTAGCTGATAAAATAATTTTTCTCCATCAAGTATATCCTGGTGGTGCAAGTAAATCCTATGGTATAGAAGCAGGAAGATTAGCAGGTTTACCCCCTTCTGTAATTAAACGTGCTAAACAAGTAATGAAACAAATTGAAAAACACAGTAAAATTGCTCTCGGCTTAAGAGAAGGAATTAAACAAATGTCCCCAGTGAATAATGGCAACAGTCATCCAGAACAACTAATTGAACAGTTAGATATTTTTACTGAATAAAATATTGCTACTTTTACGGGCGCAAGCCTTGCACCCCTACGCTACTTACTACTTAAAAAAAAAATGGTACAAAGGAGTATGAACCCCCAATTGAACTCAAGGTATCTATGGAAGAACACAATAGCTATTTTGAACCAAATATCGATCTAAATCATCTCAAAGCACTAATTCCATTTTTCCAGGGATTACCAGGGGGTAGTTTACAAAAACTGACTAGCCATTTTGTCACACTCTCTCATCCTGCTAGTCAAATTATCTTGTTAGAGAACGATTGGGGGGGTTCGGTTTATTTTATCCTAGAGGGTTGGGTCAAGATTCGTACTTATAATTTAGAGGGAAAAGAAGTAACTCTAAATATCATCGGTAAAGGGGAAATTTTTGGTGAAATGGCAGCATTAGATAAAAAGCCTCGTTCTACTGATGCTATTACTCTAACTCCTACTACAATCGGCAGAATCCCATCAGAAGATTTTGTAGAGTTACTCACCACAGAGCCTATGGCTGGAGTACACTTATCACAATTAATGGCGCAAAGGCTACGACAAGTTAATCGCAGATTACAATTACGAGATGCAGATAGTATGTCTAGGGTGGCAGATGCTATCCTATTTTTGGTGGAAGGACAAGGAACAAAAGTAGAAGGGGGAACAGAAATTCCTAACTTACCCCACCGAGAAATTAGCGGTTTGAGTGGACTAGCAAGGGAAACTGTCACTAGAGTCTTAACTAGGCTCGAACAAAGAGGATTGATTCAAAGAAACGCCAATTTATTGCGGATTCCCGATATCATGGCTTTAGAAAATGCGATTGGCTAGCAGATTCTAATAAGTTAAATCATCATTTTTATGGCTACTGAAAACCAAGAAAATCAATTTTCATCTGATTCGGAATCATTTTTAGATACGGGTAACTGGGTTGACGGAGAAGATTGGAAACAAGTTACACCAACTGAATCTATGGCTAAAGTTAAAAACTACAAAACTACTACTAAGACACTTATTACTGTAGAAACAGCTTTTCTAGCTAGTGCTGCTAGCTTGATTTGGTTAATTAACTATTATTTTCCTTTGGGACCATTTCTGAGAATTTTCTTTCCTATTCCTATCGCTCTAGTGTATCTGCGTCGAGGACATCGTGCTTCTTGGATGACGGCTTTAGTTGCAGGACTTTTATTATCGGTCTTGATGGGACCGACTCGCAGTATTATTTTTTTGCTTCCCTATGGCTTTATGGGAATACAGTTGGGGGCTTGTTGGTATAGAAAAATTAGTTGGTCTTTGTCTATTCCCTTGGGTGCGTTAATTGGTAGTCTGGGTTTGTTGTTTCGCCTGTGGCTATTTTCAATTCTGTTGGGTGAAGATCTTTGGGTCTATATCATTACTCAAATGACTGAGATAGCAGACTGGATTTTTCTTAAATTAGGTATTCTGGCTCAACCCAGTTTTTTCTTGATTCAAATGCTGACTATAGTAATCATTTTTATGAACAATTTAATTTATCTTTTTGCAGTACATCTAATTGCTTTAACTCTGTTAGACCGTCTGGGAAATCCCATTTCTCGTCCCCCTCAATGGATAGAAGTTCTTTTAGATTATTAGTTTTAATCCACATCAGAAATAATGATTTATATCTATAGCCAATGGCACAAGGGACAACGTTGGCTAAGACGCTATCAGGGAAAAAATCCTACATTTGCTTGTATTTTGGGGTTTACTGCTACGGGTTTGATTCCTGGGATTTCTGCTGCTGGAGCGACTCCCCAAGAACGAGAATATACAGCGAACGCAGATGCGGAGTTTTTAGCCACTGGTGGTCTAGTACAACCTAAGTACCCTTTACCTAATTTAATAGCTGGTATTTCCCCTGTGGTTATTTCTCGCGCTGTGGTAGAAACCCTAAATTTACCAACCTACTTATTTAATGCTGGATTGCTTCATCCTCCTTCGGTTGACACCATTGATTTAGGGGGTGTTGCAGCCAACTGTGTTACCTCTGGTGCTGCAATGAGTTTAAACACTGTTGAGCATCTCTTACAACAGGGGTTGCAATGGGGAGAAAAACTCGCTAAAACTACAGATTATTTAGTGATAGCGGAATGCGTAGTAGGTGGTACAACTACCGCCTTAAGTTTATTAACAGGTTTAGGCATTGAAGCTAGAGGAATGGTGAATAGTAGCCATCCCTGTTGTAATCATCATCAGAAGTGGTCGATAGTAGAGCAAGGACTTAAGCAAGCAGGACTTTGGGAGCATAGAGGAATGGTAGAACCTTTAACCCTGGTAGCTGCTGTTGGTGATCCAATGCAAATTGTAGCCACGGGAATGGCGATCGCTGCTAGCCATAATGCAGGTGTATTGCTAGCTGGAGGAACTCAAATGTTAGCTGTCTATGCTCTCATTATGGCGTTAACTCAAAATTTACATCTATCAACTAAAGTTGAAGAAATTGTAGTGGGGACAACACGATGGGTAGCAGAAGACTCCACAGGAAATACAGTGGAACTAGCTAACAGAATAGGGGGTGTTTCCCTCTTAGCGACAGGACTAAGTTTTACCACCTCAAAATATCCTAGTTTACGCATTTACGAACAAGGATATGTCAAAGAAGGGGTAGGTGCGGGAGGTTGTGCGATCGCTGCTCACCTGAAAGAAGGTATAACCTCGATAGAATTGTTAACACTTATCGAGAATCTGTGGGCAAATTATCTGCCACTAAAAATGAATTCTGGATGATAGTAACTGCTCTTCTAAAGCAGCAATTCGATTGTAAGCAGCAGTCAATTGTGCTGTTAAGCGACGGATTTGGATATCTGGGGATAATTCTTGTTCACTACTAGACATAGAGCTAGTGGTGCTACTATTATCGTCCAGTAAAATATCCTTATGAGTCATTGAATAGGGATTTTCGGCTCTTGAGGAAGTGATTTTACTTTGAGAAGCAGCCACATTAGAAAGGCGATAATCCTCCTCTGCACCTTTTTTTTGTTCCGCCGTTAAAGTATTAATTTGAGAGCTAATTCGTTCCACTAACTCATGAAGCCGTTCGACCTTTCCTTGGAGTTCTTGGATTTGTGCTTGTAGTGTATCCATAAGTAATGGGAAGTTGTACTAATATTGCTATTTCATGCTAGAAGCATTATAGGAAAATATCTTACTATTCCTGATTCATTTAATAATTGCAATGCAGAGGTTTGATAAGTGTTAAAAAAACAAGGTATTTTGATGTTATTTTAATAATCCTACTGTTAACCTTCTATTATTAAGCCATGATTGGTCGTCGTTCTTTTTTAGTTAGTATAGCAACCCTAACCTTAGCTCAGTTACTATCAAGCTGTAGTAATGCACCACAAGGCTTTAAGATTAATTTGTTACAAGGTTCAATTCCACCACAGTTAATTGGTGATTTCCGTAAAACTATTAGCAATAAGCAGCAACTTGACTTTAGTCCTGAAGCTCAATTATCAGAAATCTTTAAACTCCTGAATAATTCATTGGCTACAGAATCATCTCCCAATTTTTTCAGGAATTTATTAGGTCAAAATCGCCAAAAATCCGCAAAAAAACCAGATTTAGTAACTTTAGGGGACTATTGGTTAGAATCAGCTATTAGCCAAAAACTTTTGCAACCCTTAGATACAAATCAATTAAATAACTGGAATAGCTTACCCTCATTATGGCAGCAACTAGTTAAGCGAGATTCTCAAGGAAAGCTATCAAACAATGGGGAAATCTATGGCGCACCCTACCGTTGGGGAAATACAGTTATTGTCTATCGTAAAGATAAATTTCAAGATTTGGATTGGACACCTCAAGACTGGGATGATTTATGGCGAGAAGACTTACGCGATCGCATTTCTTTAGTAGATAATTATCGAGAGATTATTGGTCTAACTTTAAAAAGTTTAGGGCATTCCTATAACACACAGAATTTAGCTTCAATACCCCATCTAGAAACCCAACTCACTCAACTAAATCAGCAAGTTAAATTTTATAGTTCCAATAAATATTTACAGTCGTTAATTATAGGAGATACTTGGTTAGCAGTAGGTTGGTCTTCTGATATCTTACCCCTAATGAAAAGATACTCAAATCTTGCTGTGGTTGTACCTAAATCTGGTACTTCTTTGTGGGCTGATGTTTGGGTGAAACCAACACCCATTGGAGATAGGGATACTCTTGATAATTCTGACTTGTTAACAAAATGGATTGATTTTTGTTGGGAAACAAAAGCAGCGAAGCAAATTTCCTTATTTACCGATGCTATTTCTCCTCTGTGGACTCCAGAAAAGCGGAGCAATTTAACTAAAAATGTCCAAAATCAAGATTTTATTGCTGCAAGTTTCGACACTTTGGCTCAAAGTGAGTTTATTTATCCCCTCAATTCCGAAACTACTCAAAAATACTTATCTTTTTGGCTAAAAATGCGTCAATGAAAAGATGAATTATGAGGAAAGTTTTTGCTTAATCTTCATCTGCTTGTTGCTTCTTACTTTGATAACCTAGCCTTAAACTCTACTTTGGTCGTAAACTTAAGTTTGCAATCGAAAGTAGAAATTAAAAAGAATCAAGCTGTGAGAAAGATAATAATTGCTGGTAACTGGAAAATGCACAAGACTCAAGCAGAGTCTTTAGAATTTGTGGAAAAATTCAAATCAGAGATCGAAAACACTCATGAAGCTAGAGAAATTGTCCTCTGTACTCCTTTTACCTCTCTTACGGTAATGTCCAAAAATCTTCACGGTAGTAGAATCCAGTTAGGAGCGCAAAATATTCACTGGGAAGATCAAGGAGCTTATACAGGAGAAATCTCAGGGGTGATGCTCACAGAGATCGGTGTTAGTTATGTTATTGTCGGTCATAGTGAACGTCGTCAATATTTCGGTGAGACAGATCAAACAGTAAATCTTCGTCTTAAATCTGCTCAAAAACATGGAATTATTCCCATTCTCTGTGTAGGAGAAACCAAAGAGCAAAGAGACGAAGGAGCTACAGAAAAGATTATTATTAATCAGTTACAACAAGATTTAGTTGATATCGATCAGAGTAACTTAGTTATTGCCTATGAGCCTATTTGGGCAATTGGTACAGGGGATACTTGTGAATCTTATGAAGCTAATCGTGTAATTGGGATTATTCGTCAACAGCTAGATAATAAAAATGTGTCTATTCAATACGGCGGTTCAGTAAAACCTAATAATATTGATGAGATTATGGCACAGCCAGAAATAGATGGGGCGTTAGTTGGTGGAGCCAGCTTAGAACCTGCTAGTTTGGCTCGTATTGCAAATTATTATTAACTAATAGGAAATTATTAGTTAGAAAGATTTGTGGGGTGAATCAATGACACCCCATTTTTTTGTATAACTATTACTTATATTAAAAGCTCTTAAATTAACTTGACTTTAAAGCAGACTATATTGTGTAGGATTGAGACATTTACATTCTGATAAGTCAATATAACAGTGTATATGTAATGTTTACTATAGGGTATATATAGTGTTTACTATATAAAAGTTAAAATTTCGCTAAAACTACCGCGAAACACGCTTATCAGCCGTAAATCTCTCCCACGAATCAACAATCAATTCTGTTTATATTTTTTTTTTGCCATGACAAGACCCAGAAAAGGTCAACCACAAACTACCAATTCTCCTTTTAAAAAGTTAAGGTTGACTGCTCAATTATCACAAGAACAATTAGCAAGAGATATCGGAGTCGCTGTATCGACAATTCGCCGATGGGAAAAAGGTCAAGCGGAACCGACTATGACCGTATCCCAAATGAAATCTTTTTGTCGTTCCGTTCATATAACTCTGGATGAATTACCCGATTCTTTGTTACCTAATGGTGCTTAAATTAAATTTCTCAGTGCTACCATTGGGTCGAGTTTAGCTGCTCTTTGAGCAGGAATAACACCAAAACAAAGTCCAATTCCACAGGAATTTGCGATCGCAATGAACACTGCTATAGGTGCAACACTTGCTTGTAAGGGGGTGCTTAAAGTAATTAACATAACTCCCCCTGCGCCAATTGCAGTACCGATAATTCCTCCCATGAGGGATAATAGGGCAGTTTCAATCAAAAACTGAGTTAGGATATCTCTGGCTGAAGCACCAACAGCTTTACGCAAACCTATTTCCGCGGTACGAGCTTTGACTGACATCACCATGACATTCATAATGCCAATACCGCTTACTATCAGAGAGACTCCTGCGATCGCAACTAAAGCTGTGGTTAAACCAAAAGAAACTAAATTTGAGGTTTGCAAGAATTTTTCTTGAGTATGAATTGCAAAGTCATCTTGATCAGTAATTTTGTGTCGTAACCTCAATAAATTAGTTACTTGAAATTCCGCAGCCCGAACACTATCTTGATCTTTAGCAGTAAAGGTAATAGAGGAAACTTCTACCCCATAGGGGGAAGTGTAGCCCACAACTTTCTTTGCCATAGTGGTAATGGGAATAAAAGCAGACTCGTCTTGGTTACTTTCTAGTAAAGAGCCTTTAGGAGCCATGACCCCAATAACTCGAAATCGACTATTTTTGAGGCGGATTTTCTTCCCAATGGGGTTTTCTTGGGGAAATAATTTTTTAGCTAAATCTGCGCCCAAAACCACTGCTAAATCATGGCGTTGAACTTGTTGAGCATTAAAAAAACTCCCCTTGGCTACTTGAAAATTGCGTACAGAAAGGAATTCAGGGGTTGTTCCCACCAGGTTAACTTCTAAACTCAGATTCCCGTGATTGATTAACTCTTTAGCTTTAATTTGGGGTGCTACCGCGGAGACTGAGGGTACTTGTTCTGCGATCGCCTTAGCATCTTCTAAAACTAGGGTTTTCGGTTTTCCTTGGGTTTCTCGCACATTACCCTTATCAGGAATTACATACAACATATTAGGACCAAAAGACTCTAATTCTTCTGTGGCTAGCTGTTTTGCACCTTCCCCAATTCCTACTAATAAAATAACTGACGTATTACCAATAATTAAGCCCATTGTAGTTAGCAGACTTCTTAACTTATCTGCTTTTAAGGCATTAGTTGCAGTTTGTATCCCATCCCAAAATTTCATATCATTTACCAAATAGTCGCTCTTTATCCTTCATGCCTTATTGCTTCCTGCTTTATCAGATGTTAAAAGCTTAAATATTGCCACACATGACATATAACTAAAAATAAACCTGCATAAGTAAAGTAGTTGAGTTTTTTATTGTCTAATTTTAATTCTTTGAAACTTAAAGTTAAAAATACTAACAAGTTTAAAGTAAATAAACCTTCTGCATAAATCCAATAAGTTTTGAGATTATAAAAATCAATTGCTGATTTTTGAGTCATGATTAAACCATGAGCTAATCCTAAAGCAATAGCTACTAATATTCCGATACGAGCAATTTGTAAAATCAATCGAGTTTGTGGTAAATTTTTTTTGATTAAATGAATTATACTTGGAGCAAATCCGACAAAAGTACAGCCTAAAGCTAGCAAGCCAAAAGTATTAGCAATCCATTCACTACCTACTATCAACATTATTCCGCCTCTATTATTCTTGGGATTAGGACTAAGTACAACTAGTCTTAGCCCTGATAAATCTTGATTGATTTTGTGTCAAATTATTAACCTTGATTACTTTAATTTTCCATAAGATAAAGAACAAATTGATTAGCAGATTTGGTATCAAGGCTAAAGTTAATTACAAGGTAAATTACGAAAGCATTTAATAGTGCAGTAAAATATTTCATGATTTGATTCTCATTCCAGTTCTAATCAATAGTAGGTAGTAGTAAAGTAAAATATGCAGACGTTAAAAGATTGACTCTATGTGGCAAACCATAGCAAAGGAAATTAGTAAAGCAACGGGAAAAGAATTTGAAGTTAAAGAAACTCGCTCTGTGGGGGGTGGCTGTATTAACCAAGGCTATAAAATTCAGAGTCTAGATCGACAATATTTTGTGAAACTCAACCAAGCTTCTCTCGTAGAAATGTTTGTTGCAGAAGCTTTGGGACTTAAACAGATGCACCAAACTCAAACTTTGACTATTCCCTATCCTGTCTGTTGGGGTACTGTAGGGAATTCTTGCTACATAGTATTGGAATGGTTGGAGTTGGGAGGACGGAGTAATAGTGAGGCTTGGAGCAAAATGGGTAGGCAACTAGCACAAATGCACCAGCAAGGGACAAGCGATCGCTTTGGGTGGAAAATGAATAATACTATTGGTTCAACGCCTCAGATAAATACTTGGATGGATAACTGGGGGGATTTTTTTGCTGAACAACGCATCGGTTATCAACTGAGACTAGCTAAAACAAGAGGGGGAAACTTTCCCGATACCAATCAAGTAATAGCAGCAGTTAAAGAACATCTTGCTGACAGAGAGCCTGTAGCTTCTATTGTTCATGGCGACCTCTGGTCAGGGAATGCCAGCGTTACAGTAGAAGGAGAACCAGTAATTTTTGATCCTGCTACTTATTACGGCGATCGCGAAACGGACATAGCTATGACAGAATTATTTGGTGGGTTTCCCCAGTCTTTTTATCAAGGCTATAACCAACAGTGGGAATTAGACCCTGGTTATCAAAAAAGAAAGAATATCTACAATCTATATCACATTCTCAACCACTTTAATCTGTTTGGCGGTGGTTATGGTTCTCAGGCTAACAGTATGATCCGAAAAATACTCAAGTAATCTAAGGGATGAGGGATGAGGTAGGAGGGATGATGAAGAAAGTAATAAATAGCAAGTAGCTTTTTAGCGAGTAGCTTTTTAGCCAGTAGTAATTAGTAGACCTCTTTCCCAAGTGGCGATCGCCCCTAACAGTCCAGACCCTAGTAATAAAGCGATCTCGAAGAGATCCGCTTCGCGGCGCACGAGGAACGAGTGAACCTCTCGCTCCTGCAATAATCGATTCTGGTAAGTAAAGGGCTAACATCTGCTTTTAAATAATTGGACAATATTATATAAATCTGGATAATATTTTATTTTTTATATCCAATTAATAACTAAGTCTCGGTAACAAACATTACTCAGCTTATTAAACGAAAAAAAATCTATCCGAAGATAGATATAGTTAATTGATGATGATGAAGATATATAAACTTTGGTAACTTAATAGTCGAATTGAAGGATAAACCGCTTCTGGTGGGAAACTCTGCTTGCTAATATTTTATCAAAATTAGGTTTAATTACTTAACTATCTAGGATGCAAGGGATATTTCTTCTAATGGTTCTATTTCTTGAGCGATCGCTTTCCTGGTGAGGTGTCGCTCTTTTGTGAGTTGAGTAAGATTAATTTCTTGAAGAATTTTGAGACTAATTCCTTGTTCTTGAAAGTAGGTTATAGCTTCGGATAACTGATGATTACTACCGTGTAAGGCTAATTTAAGCCAATTACCTTCGAGAGAATCATTTTGCCATACTGCTGTCAAAATTTCTACAACCACATCATAACGCTCCATTAACTCCGATAGTAAAGCGATCGCTTCATATTGGGGAGGGATAAAGGCTTGTAGAACTACTTTCTGTTGATTCAAGCTTTCCATAGGCTGCATAAGCTGTTTTGTGATTCATGTTTTTTGATTCTACATAAATTCTATTTGAATTTCAATTCATTTATAAAACACTTGGAAATGAATAGAGTTTTATGTGAAGATGAACAAATAGATTTATTGGGCTTTTAAACCGCTTTTTAGACACGACAAGCTTTTAATGTCTATTGTTCCTTGTTCAATACTCTTGAGAGAGCAAATTCTCAACCCAATAATCAAAACAATATGGCACAAGACGGAAAAAAATCTAAAATTCAAGTTTTAAAGCACCTTAGAGAGCATAACTACCTCTTTAAATCCTTAGATAATGATTTATTAGGCAATCTCTTCAAACCACGACAGTTTACTATCGAAAAGCTTTATTCCAATCGTCCTATTTACACTGCGTTTCGTGAGGATTTCGTTTTAGAGCATCTTTACGCAGTTATTGATGGAGGTCCAATTATTATGCGTAGTACCCCTCTAGACCGCATTATTGCTATTACCTATCCACGGAATTGTTTTGGGGTGCGGAGTTTAGACTTTGGTTTTAGGAAGACTTATCATGCTTTTCCCAGTTTGGTAGAGGCTTACAAAACCGCAGATGTGATTAAGATTCCTTTAGAAATTATTAAAACTTTATATCAAGAAAGTGAGACTTTTCGTGAGCGTTACCTATTTTTACTAGAACTAAGAGAGAAGTTTCAATATCATCTGCTCAATTGCAGCACCTATCCTCCCCAAGCTGTAGCAAGTCTTTTGAGAGCTTTGATTTATCAAGAAAGAAAATTAGGCAATCAACCCCAAGACAATAACATTTTTGTCTTTGATTTATCTGTAGATGTAATCGCCAGAACTTGTCAACTAAATCATCGTACTGTAGAGCAAGTGATTAAAGCAATGACTCAAGTCGGATTATTAGAGAAAAATAGACCTACTGATATTAGTAAAGATTTAATCCGTATTGCCAACCCTGAAGAATTAAAACAGGTCTATGGTGCAACCAGAGATAAAGTATCTTGGTGGCCCCTACGTTAATTAGCAATCAGTAATCAGTTATCAGTGAGCAGTGAGGGATGAAAGATTCGCGGATGAATAAGTATTCAGCCTTAATTCCCCCCGGGAGGAGACTTAATAGATCTAGGTATTGAAGCCAAAGCAGATCGACTTTGTAATGAAGTCTCCTTCGGTGCCCCAATTCCCTAATTCCCCATTCCTCCAGTCTCCCAATCCCCGCTTCACCAATTATTCCCCGAAACATTTTGCTAGTTACTCAAAATCGTTATGAGTATGATATAGTGTTAAGGTTCGTAAATAGAATGATACAAACAAAGCCAAATCTCTACTACGAGGAGAATATAACCCATGACTACAGAAGGATGTATTAGAGTAGGGCAGGAAGCTCCTGATTTTACCGCTACTGCTGTATATGACCAAGAATTCAAAACCATGAAGTTGTCTGACTATCGTGGTGAGAAGTACGTCGTACTATTTTTCTATCCTTTAGACTTTACCTTTGTTTGTCCCACAGAAATCATCGCTTTTAGCGATCGCTATGAAGAATTCAAAGGTCTTAATACTGAGGTATTAGGGGTATCTGTAGATAGTGAATTTTCTCACCTAGCTTGGATTCAAACTGACCGTAAAGAAGGTGGAATTGGTGATATTAACTATCCTCTAGTTTCCGATATTAAGAAAGACATTAGCACTGCTTATAACGTTCTCGATCCTGATGCAGGAGTAGCCCTAAGAGGACTCTTTATTATTGATAAAGAAGGGGTTATTCAACACGCTACGATCAATAATCTTTCTTTTGGTCGCAGTGTCGATGAAACATTACGTACTCTTAAAGCCATTCAGTACGTACAATCTCATCCAGATGAAGTATGTCCTGCTGGTTGGGAAGAAGGAGACAAAACTATGGTTCCTGACCCTGTCAAGTCTAAAGTTTATTTCTCTGCTGTTTAGCTCCGCTCCTGAGAAGCCCCGCTCCTTATCGCAAGCGCGATAGGAGTCGGGAGCAGTTCTAAACTTTATTAAAGTTGTTCAAACTTATCTAAAATAGATAAGTTTTTTGATTAGGTAAAAGTGCCGATTCCTGGTACACTAGCTATTAAACAAAGCGATAACCAAGCTTAAATTAAAGAATTAAGGCTCTTTGAACCGGTACAAAACTCTCACAAATATTTCACCTGTAACAAGGCGGTTGAGTAAGTCCTTAAACCTTAAAGATACTGAAAATAATGGCGGAGAGTAGCAAAGCTCTCAAATAAAAATAGGGTGGGTTACACCCGAATTTACGCTTGTGGACAAGAAGGAGCCGACTCCCTT
>JAAUYH010002687.1_pt1 | contig 14421 bp, 15 predicted proteins | sample 7278061 | NCBI WGS metagenome assembly JAAUYH01 (sample SAMN14350203, study PRJNA611818) | marine sediment metagenome | isolation source: surface marine sediment (0.6m) | place: French Polynesia: Moorea | collected 2018-08
ATGAGTGGCGACAAGGTTTGGGTACATGGAGCGGTTGAACGGGCAGGCACGGCAGATGCGATATCAGGCGAAACTATACTAGGTTATCTGGCTCAGAACAATGCGAGTGAATATACCTATTCTACTGCAGATATGTTTTTCGGATTCATACCGGGATCTGTGGGTGAAACCTCTGCTTTCCTTTGTCTGTTGGGAGGATTATTCCTGGTATTTAGCAAAATAGCGAGCTGGCGTATTATGGTTAGTGCGGTGATCGGTTCCCTGGTTATGGGTCTGATCTTTAATGGCGTGGTGGATGCCGGAATTATCACGGAGACTAGCAAGTTTTATGGCTTGATGAGTTTTGATTTCTGGAAGCATCTGATAGTTGGCGGTCTGGCATTCGGAATTGTCTATATGGCGACTGATCCCGTTACCGGATCTCAGACGAACAGGGGAAAATGGATTTACGGTTTTCTAATCGGATTTATTTCGGTGATGATCCGTGTATTCAATCCTGGTTACCCGGAAGGCGTTTTCCTGGCTATACTGCTGATGAATGTATTTGCACCAACAATTGACCACTATGTAATAAGGGCAAATGTCAGGAGGCGAATGAAGCGTTTGAAGAACGCAACAGTTTTTGCCGGTCCTGGTGAAGGTAAAGAAGAAGCTTTAAAAGTAGAAACAGTGTAAAAAATGGCGATTAACAGGGAAAAAAACATCTACACAGTATTATTTGCCGCCCTTATGGTGGTTGCCGTAGGATCTGTACTCGCTTTCGTCGCTTCTGGATTGAGCGAAAAGATAGCTGAGAACGAACGCTTTGAAAAACAACAGAACATCTTATACGCGATGGGCGTTAATGAAAACGTGAGTGAGGGTAGTGTAAATTTTATACCGACGGATCGTGTTGAAGTCGAATTTCAAAAATACATAACCGAACAGTGGGTGATTAGTGGAGAAGAGAAAGTGGAAGACAGCGTAGCCTATCTGATCGATCTAAAGAAAGAGATTGCTGCCTATAAGAAAGGACTTACTCCAAGACTTCCAGTGTTTATCGGTGAAAAGGATGGTAAAAAATACCACATCTTACCTATGTATGGAAAAGGCCTTTGGGATGCTATCTGGGGTTTTATTTCGGTTGATGAGAATCTGGTAGTTCAGGGTGTTTATTTTGATCATGCTCAGGAGACTCCGGGTCTGGGGGCGAATATCAAACAGCGATACTTTATGGACGATTTTATTGGTGAGTCTATACTGGATGGATCGCGGATCTCTGGAATTTCTGTAGCTAAAGGAAATAATGATCCACTCAATTCCAGAAAGGATGACAATGCCGTTGACGCCCTGGCAGGGGCCACCATTACCGGTGATGGTGTTTCTGCAATGATTAGGGAAAGTCTTAACCTATATAAAAATTATCTAGAAACCATTAGCATAAATTAATATGGCACTACTTTCCAAGAAAGATGCGAACCTTATACTGGACCCTCTGGCAGACAATAACCCGATCACCATTCAGGTTCTGGGTATTTGTTCTGCACTGGCTATTACAGCAGAACTGCAGGCCTCATTAGTCATGTCCTTGTCTGTGATCTTTGTGATGGGGGTTGGAAACGTGGTTATTTCTCTGATGCGGAATATTATTCCTACCAAGATCAGGATCATCGTACAGTTGGTTGTTATAGCCACTTTAGTGATCATTGTTGACCAGGTTCTGAAAGCATTTGCATATGAACTCAGTAAAACACTCTCAGTATTTGTAGGCTTGATCATTACCAACTGTATTATCATGGGAAGATTCGAGGCCTTTGCCCTGGGGAATAATGTCTGGAGATCATTCCTTGATGGGATTGGCAACGCCCTTGGTTATGGAGTTATTCTGATCATTGTAGGATTCTTTAGAGAATTACTCGGATCAGGAACACTATTTGGATTGAAGGTACTTGGCGACCCAGTCGCAAAGACAGGTCTCTACGCTACCGGCTATGAGAACAATGGTTTTATGATCATTCCACCTGCTGCTTTGATCGTAGTAGGTATCATTATCTGGGTACAACGCTCTAAAAACAGGGCACTAATTGAAGAAAATTAAAAACCACAGGCGATGTTAGAGCATTTAGAATTATTTTTCAAATCGATCTTTATAGATAATATGGTTTTTGCCGTATTCCTGGGTATGTGTTCCTATTTGGCGGTATCCAAGAAGGTTGCAACTGCTGTTGGACTGGGTGCGGCCGTTATCTTTGTACTCGCGGTTACTGTGCCGCTTAACTGGCTTTTGGATCAGTACCTGCTTCGGGATGGAGCACTGGTATGGTTGGGTCCGGAATATGCGGATTACAATCTGAGCTTCCTCTCCTTTATAATGTTCATAGCCACTATAGCCACCATGGTGCAGTTAGTGGAGATTGTAGTGGAAAAGTTTTCACCTGCTCTATATAATTCTCTGGGAATATTTCTCCCACTTATTGCGGTTAACTGTGCAATTCTCGGGGGTTCCTTATTTATGCAATCCAGGGAAATTGCCAGTTTAGGTCTTGCACTGAACTATGGTGTTAGTTCCGGGATCGGTTGGTTTCTGGCCATTTTGGCTATTGCTGCCATCCGTGAAAAAATTCGTTATTCCAATGTGCCTGCTCCCTTAAGAGGCCTGGGAATTACCTTCATCATAACCGGCTTAATGGGGATAGGTTTTCAAAGTTTCGGAGGAATGCTTACGGGAGGTGATGAAGCACCTGCCACTCCGGAAGCAACTACAGTGCAAAAAGAAGAAATAAAAAAAGAAAAAGAAAAGAAGGAGATCGATAAAAATACGGTCTCTTATAACGACGCGATAAACAAATAAGTATGTTATTAGCCAGTACCTTAGGAACCGTTATCATTACCGTAATAGCGTTTATGGTTCTCATCCTCTTACTTGTGGCCTTATTGCTTTTTACAAAAGAAAAACTCGCTCCGTCAGGACCAGTAACTATTACTATTAACAGCGAAAAACAAATTCAGGTACCGTCTGGCAGCTCATTGCTTGCCACACTTGGTAATCAGAAGATCTTTCTGCCATCTGCATGTGGAGGAGGTGGAACATGTATTCAGTGTGAATGCCACGTACTCTCGGGTGGCGGCGAGGCGTTGCCAACTGAGACACCTCATTTTTCCAAAAGAGAATTGACTGAAGGAGCCCGGCTGGCCTGTCAGGTAAAGGTGAAACAGGATATGGAAATTACCATTCCTGAAGAGGTATTTGGTATCAAGAAGTGGGAAGCAACTGTGGTGCGTAATTATAATGTGGCCTCTTTTATAAAGGAATTTGTTGTAGAAATTCCAGAGGATATGGCGTATAAGCCTGGGGGCTATATCCAAATTGAGATCCCTCCTTGTGAAATAAAATATTCGGATATGGATATTACGGCTCACCCTGAGGAGCATGAGACCCCTGATAAGTTCCAAACCGAATGGGATAAATTCAATCTCTGGCCTTTGGTGATGCGCAATACCGAAATCGTAGAAAGGGCTTATTCCATGGCTTCTTATCCGGCTGAAGGAAGGGAGATTATGCTAAACGTCCGTATTGCGACCCCGCCCTGGGATCGTGCCAAGAACGGTTGGATGGATGTGAATCCCGGTGTTGCCTCCTCTTATATTTTTGCCCAAAAGCCAGGTGATAAGGTGACTATATCCGGTCCTTACGGTGAATTCTTTATCAATGAATCCGAATCCGAGATGCTTTATGTGGGAGGTGGTGCTGGTATGGCTCCCATGCGATCTCATTTATACCACCTGTTTAAGACCTTGAAGACCAATCGTAAGGTGACCTATTGGTATGGCGGACGCTCCAAGAGAGAGCTTTTCTATATTGAACACTTCAGGGAACTGGAAAGGGAATTTCCGAATTTTAAATTCTATATGGCCCTGTCCGAACCCCTTGAAGAGGATAACTGGCAGGTGAAGGAAAGTCTGGATGCGCCAGGTGACGGATTCGTAGGTTTTATTCACAATTGTGTTATCGACAATTACTTGAACGATCACGAATCACCGGAAGATATAGAACTCTATTTCTGTGGACCACCACTTATGAATAAAGCGGTACAGAAAATGGGTGAAGACTTTGGTATCCCGGACGAGCACATTCGATTTGATGATTTTGGCGGATAGCAGTGGTATTTTGTTCATTTGATGATTTGTTGATTTGTTGATTCGAAGGATAGCGCCTATGATCACTTTTGAACATAACATCATCGATTAGCAAATAACTATCAACTAACCACAAACAACTAGCAACATATTATACCTTTGAAAGCCTTAACTCCACAGGAATTACATAATCTGGCCATGAATATTGTGGGCAGAAAGTTGGAGTCCGAAGGTTACGAATTCATGGGGGTCAACAGCAAACCCAAATCGAATCCCCAGTTTGTTTGCCTAAAGGAAAAGCAACTCCATTTTATAGTGGTCCGCAATGTACAGTTCCCCGAGGACCCAAAAACTTTTGATACGGAGTTGCTCAACAAGGTCAAAGAACATGCGCTGAAATACGAGGCTCGTACCTATTACGCAGGAGTTGGACTATCAAATGCGCAGGATCGTCAGCTGCCGGTGTACCTTAATCAGCCCTACATTGTAGACTATGACGGACTTATTGAAATCTTATAAAAGCATATTCTTTATAACGATTTGCCTAATTCTGGTCGCCTGTGAACAGAATAGGGAATGGATCCGGAATGTAGAAGCCGGACCGGCACTTGGAACCAGCTACAGTATCATTTATCTGACACGCGAACCGCTGGATCTCTATGAAGAAATAGATTCGGTTTTTGCTGTTATTAATCAATCCATGTCAACTTATATTCCGGATTCTGATATTTCAAAGATCAACAAAGGTGATTCCACGCTTCGGGTGGATCATATGTTCCATGAGGTTTTCAATCTTTCAAAAGAAGTAAACGAAAAAACAGATGGTTATTTTGATCCTACCGTTGGTGTATTGGTCGATGCATGGGGATTTGGTCCGGGCAAGCAAATTGAAATGGACAGTAGTCGGGTTGATAGTCTATTGGAATATGTTGGTTTCGAAAAGGTAAAACTCAATGAAAATCAGCAAGTTATAAAAAAGAGTCCTGAGATCCGGTTTGATTTCAACGCCATTGCCAAGGGATATGCCATTGATCGGTTAGGACATCTTCTCGATGACTTGAAAATTGATCATTATCTGGTAGAAGTAGGAGGGGAATTGTTGGCAAAGGGCGAGAACCGGCAAAAAATGAAACGCTGGGTTGTGGGCATTGACGATCCGGAGGTAATAGAAGGGAGAAGGCTGAAACAGACCATATATCTTAAGGACAAAGCCATGGCTTCATCCGGAAATTATCGCAAATTCAGGATTGATTCGATCACAGGTGAAAAATACGTGCATACAATTGACCCTAAATCTGGTTTTACCAAGAATTCAAAGGTTTTAAGCGCCAGTGTCATTGCCGAAACCTGTGCACGTGCTGATGCATATGCTACTGCATTTATGGCGATGGATCTGGAGGCTTCAAAATTCTTGTTGGAGGAAGAGGATAATCTGGAAGCCTATATTATTTATTTGGATGAGGTAGGTGAAACCAAGGAATTTATGACTGAGGGTTTTGCTGAATTAATAGTGCAATAGACTGGGTTATTTTTTTACTAAAGGAATAATTTCGCCTTCGGCCAATCGGTAACGATCGACCTCCTCGTTACTCATAGCTGTGGTATAATCAACTTCTTCCACTTTAAAACCTATCTTCCGAAGCTTTTCAAAGTAGTCCCTGCCATAAATACGCACATGGTCATACTGACCGAATATCCGTGTTCTTTCAGCTTTGTCGGTTATGGAGTTGTCCTCAAAAGTCCTTTCTCTACTGAGATCCTGTGGTATCTGGAATACACCCCAGCCTCCTGGTTTAAGTACGCGATAAAGCTCCTGCATGGCACGGCTATCATCTGGAATATGCTCCAGGACATGGTTGCACAGGATCACATCGAAGGAGTTGTCGCCGAAGGGCAGGTTACAGATGTCCGCTTGAATATCAGCTAGTGGTGAATTCAGATCTGTGGTGGTATAGTCGATGTTCTCAAGTTTTCTGAAGCGTTTGTAAAAAGCTTGCTCAGGAGCAAAGTGCAGCACTCGGGCAGGCGCTGTGAAGAAATCAGTTTTGTTCAGGAGAAACAACCATAGGAGACGGTGTCGTTCAAGTGAGAGAGTAGAGGGTGAGAGGACATTTTCTCGGGGCTGTTCATAACCGTAGGGCAGGAATTTCCGGAATTGTCTGCCATCAATCGGATCAGTATATCTGGATCCACGCATAAAAAAAGCCAATATGGGTCTTACCAGGTAACTCAGTTTAATGAGCAGGGGCCTGGGAATGCGATTGAGGAGATATCTAAAAATGCTTTTCAATGGCTTTTTCGCAAAGGTTCTCTGAGAAACGCAGAGATTCACGGAGAATTATTAATAAATCGTCTAATACCGTTCTTGAGTAAAGTTGTATGAAAATTAATCAATAAACCTAACTTATAACCCCCAAGTTTTAGATAGGTTAATACTTGTGCCATATGGACATCATTTAATGATTCCACAGTTTTTAATTCCACCACTACAGAATCTTCAATCAAGAGATCAATGCGATATCCATGATCAAGTTCAACTTCTTTATAAATAATAGGTAATGAAACCTCTTTCTTTACCCGTAATCCTCTAGTTGTGATTTCGTAACCAAGACATTCTTGATAAGCGGATTCCAATAGGCCTGGGCCCAGAGATTTATGAACCTCAATCGCTGCCCCAATGACTGTTTTGGTGATTCTATTTTCAATAATCAACGAAGACCTATTTTACGTTAACTAATGGCTAAATTAAAGGTCTTTACGAGTAATTATTTGCAGTTGATAAAAATAGTTAGTAACATCTCTGTGTCCCTCTGCGAATCTTTGCGAAACTCTGTGTAATAGTCCCCTAAAGTACCAGTTTCTTCTGACGGAATTCGTCTTCTTCATCGGAAGTAATACCCAAGGCATCATAGATATACTGGAAAGTGGAGAGCAATTCGGGTTTTCCATCTATAATGGCCACATTGTGCTCAAAATGTGCACTGGGTGATCCATCTGCCGTGAGAATGGTCCAACCATCATTTAATTGTTTGATCCTACGGGTTCCCATATTGATCATTGGCTCGATTGCTACGACCATACCTTCCACAAACTTCTTACCACGTCCTCTTTTTCCGTAATTGGGCATTTCAGGTGCCTCGTGCAAGTTTTTACCCAGACCGTGACCAACTAACTCACGCACAACACCATAACCATGACTTTCGCAGTATTGTTGAATGGCGTATCCCACGTCACCTACCCGGTTCCCAATACGAAATTCACGAATGCCGACATAAAGCGATTCCTTAGTTACCCGAAGAAGCTTTTTCACCTCCGGAGCCACTTCACCTACTTCAAAGGTATAGGCATGGTCTCCGTAAAATCCGTCCTTCAGAGCACCGCAATCCACCGATATGATGTCACCTTCTTTTAGAGGCTCCTTATTAGGGATACCGTGGACCACCTGGGCATTCGGACTCATATTTAAGGTATTCGGGAAGTCATACATTCCCAGAAATCCGGGTTCGGCCCCGTGATCACGAATAAACTCTTCGGCCAGACCGTCCAGATAAAGGGCATTAACCCCTGGTTTGATCTCAGAGGCGAGCATCCCCAAGGTCTTGGAAACGATCAGTGCGCTCTGGCGAATGAGCTCAATTTCTTCCTGGGTCTTGATCTTTATCATGATGCTAAATCTAAGAAATATTGCTTATATCAGCGATTCCCGGGTCATGAGTTCAGGCTGGTCTATACCCATGAGTTTTAAGATCGTAGGTGCTATATCTCCCAGAACTCCATTTTTAACAGATTGGATATCAGGATCAACCACGATTAGTGGAACGGGATTGGTGGTATGTGCTGTATTTGGAGATCCATCCGGATTGACCATGGTATCACAATTGCCGTGATCCGCGATAACAAGCGTTGTATAGCCGTTTTCCAAACCAGTATTGATAACCGATTCGGCGCAGCTGTCCACCGTCTCGCAGGCTTTAACGGCGGCTTCCATTATTCCTGTATGACCAACCATATCAGGGTTTGCAAAGTTTAGACACACGAAGTCGGCTTTTCCCTTTTTCAATTCAGGAACAATAGCGTCCCTTACTTCATAGGCACTCATTTCGGGCTTCAGATCGTAGGTTGCCACTTTTGGCGAAGGACAAAGAATCCTTTCTTCACCTTCATAAGGTACTTCGCGACCGCCATTGAAGAAGAAAGTGACGTGAGGGTATTTTTCTGTTTCGGCTATTCGAATTTGTTTCTTACCCTCAGCTGATAGTATTTCACCAAGTGTTTGCTGTATATTCTCTTTGCCGTAAACCACATGAACACCCTGGAAAGTATCATCGTAATTAGTCATGGTGACATAATACAGATCCAGCTTGTGCATATTGTGTTCGTGGAAATTCTTCTGACTTAATACCTGGGTAAGTTCACGACCCCGGTCTGTTCTGAAATTGAAAAAGATAACTACGTCGCCATCTTTGATAGTAGTCAACGGTTCACCCTTCTCATCTGTCATTACGATGGGTTGCAAGAACTCATCGGTGATATCACGGTCGTAACTCTCTTGCACGGTTTTACCAATATCGGTGCTTTTTTCGCCTTTACCATGCACTAAAAGATCATAGGCCAGTTTTACCCGTTCCCATCTCTTATCACGATCCATGGCATAGTAGCGACCTACAACGGACGCAAGATGTGAATTCCTTTCAGAACAATAGGTGTCTATATCTTGAAGGAATCCTTTCCCGCTTTTGGGATCCACATCCCTTCCATCAGTAAACGCATGTACATAAGACTTGCTAATGCCAAATCCATGGCATACATCGACAAGACCTTTTAAATGATTCATATGACTGTGTACACCGCCATCACTTACTAATCCCAGAAAATGAACGGATACATCTTTATCTTTCGCATATTGAAATGCTTCTGCCAGAACAGTTTCATCTTTCAAGGTATCCTTTTCAACAGCCAAGTTTATTTTTACCAGATCCTGGTAAACAATACGGCCAGCTCCCAGATTCATATGACCTACCTCGCTATTGCCCATTTGACCGGTTGGAAGTCCAACATTTAGTCCGTCTGTCAACAGGGTGGTATGCGGGTACTTCTTATAAAGGGAATCTACGAAAGGGGTATTGGCATGGGCAATAGCAGATACCTTGGGATCCGGTGATATGCCCCAGCCGTCAAGGATCATTAGAATTACTTTTTTGTTCATGGTATGCGAATTTCGCTAAAGCTGCAAAAATACTTCTTAATCAGTAGCATTGCTATTTTTTTGATACACTTTTTGAAAGATTCACCGCTTCTGAGGTCAATGTTAAAAAATTAACGCTATATCCCGTTGCCCTGTTAAACTTAAGTTATTTAACTGTTAATGCGGAAACAAAAGTGCTCAGTGGGCGTCTATCTTTATGACAACTATTATTCATCAATTAAATCATTATTCATCATGAGGAAAACAATCCTAACCGCAACCGCCCTTTGTTTGATGGCGGTAACCGGCATTTATGCCGTTTACAATTCAACCATCAATGAATCCGTACCTGAGCTTACAGCCTCTGTAAATTATGATGTCAACCCTTTTTGTAAAGCTATCATGGAAGGGGATATTGAGACCGTCAAAAAATTTATTTCCTTAGGTGAGGATGTGAACAGGAAATCTGTAGGAATGACTCCAGCTATGTTCGCAGCCCGGTATAACAAGCCTGAGATCCTTAAATTATTGATTGAGGACGGTGCCAACCTGAAGACCAAAAGCGATAAGGGGTACACAGCCAAAAAATATGCCGAGATGTCTAATGCCGTTGAAGCGTTAGCCGTCATCGAAACCGCTATGAAAAGGTAATCAGCGTTTATTCATCAAAAAAAAGACCCTGACCAAAGTGTCAGGGTTTTTCATTTTTGAGTTTTACAGTGTTCCAGTAAAAGAGATCAGAATTCAAAGCCAGTAAATGCCCTATATAGAAAAGCATAAACGGCCATTGCCAGCATCAACGCACAGAAAAATGAGTACACCTTCAGAAGGTATACAATGATTTCCGGTTTGCAATCGTCGAATGCCTCAACGTAAAGTTTCTTAAAGTGTAATAGTGTTCCCATATAGTTTCATTTTCAAACAAAAATCAAAGCTATAAGGGTTAAATTGGGGCAATGATCAGACTGGGAGTAAGTCAAATATATAAAAAAAGGCCTAAAAACCTAAAATCAGTTGGAATGGAGCGTAGTTACTGCATTCCACCGTATTTTTCGATCGCTTCCCGGATTTTTTCAATGCGATTGTCAGGATCAGGATGAGTGCTTTGGAATTCAGGTACACGGTTGGGGCCAGCGGCTGCCTTAAGGATTTGCATTACCTGGATCATCTCAAAGGGATCATATCCGGATCGGATCATAAATCGTACACCGAGATCATCACTTTCAAGCTCATCGCCACGACCATTTTTAAGTAAGGTATTTTGTCCGATACCCGCTACTATACCTCCCGCATCGGCACCAACGGATGCACCCATAGCCACGGTCTTCCAGAAATTGCTTTCAGCAATACGTTCGGCCGAATGTCTGCCGATCACATGTCCGATCTCATGTCCGAGCACCCCGGCCAGTTGGGCTTCATTTAGTTGTTTGAAGAGGGCGTAGGTGATAAAGATCTGCCCTCCGGGAAGTGCAAAAGCGTTAATAGTCCTGTCGTCTGCCAGGAGGTGAAATTCAAATCGGTAGGGAGTTTCACGGGCCAAACTGTTATTCACCAGTTTTTGCCCGATGGCATCAACGAGTGTCTGAAGACGTTCATCGGGGTAGAGACCCCCGTGTTGTTGAGCCATTTCAGGAGCACTCTGAAGGCCAATGGCAATTTCCTGATCAGCAGTCATATTGATGTTCTGGATCCGTCCGGTATAAGGATTCTTCTCCTTGTTGTTACACCGCTGAACCAAAGCAAAAGCAACAATAATAAGACCGACGAAAATGCGGAATTTCCAGCCTCCTCTTCTCATGACTCCGATGATTATCTGTACCTATACAAAGTACGAAAATGCTATAAAAGATCGGGGTTAATATCTAAAATATTATCGGTGATATAGGTTTTTATAAACCCGGTAGTAAAATGTTCGAGTCCTATAAAATCTTCCTTTTCCAGGTAGAGCATGATGTTTCGCTTGCGGAAAGTCGTAAGCATGGGAACCGATAAAGGGGCATAACTATAGTGCCAGGGTTCATACTTAAATCCTCTGCGTTTGGACTCATCCGTGTAGACGAGATAAAACCCATATTTCTCAGAATTCTCATCCATCCAGGCCTTAAGCGCTCCAAAGGGTCCGTCTGGCTCAAATTTTTCGGGAACTAGTACATCACCTTCGGTTTTACCGTTAGCATCAATGATATCAATATCTGTACCCCAATGATGTCTGCTGGTACCAGGTATGGTAGAATATTCGATGATCTTATCAATAGCATCGATGGGCTCCATGCTGTCATCTTCTGTATATCTGGCATATTTGCGTTCGAAAATTGCCACCTGCCTGTCAAAACTTCTAAAGCTGGATACAATCTCAATGTCGATACCATCGGATAAGGCGGCATCTCTCATCTCTATAAAAGCGTCATAGGCCTCTTTTCGCAGATTGATACCTTCGCCGTATAGTTCAATATCTTCCTTCCCCATCAATTCACCCATACTGAAATCCTTGTCCTGTGCCCTGATATCCCTGGGTGTCATAAGTAGGACCAAACAAGTAAAACCACTGACTAATATCGATTTCAAAAACATATTGAAGAGATTTTCCAATAATATAACGTAGGATTCACACTCTAGTATATATCAAAAATACGTCCAAAAAATCTAAAAACTAAAGCTGATACCTATTATAGGGTAGTATTGGGTTAGTAATGAATATTACCTTTTCTAGCTTTTTGACTAATTAGAAATGTATAAATATCCCTGGTGTTTCTGCCTCAGATCATGCATGGTCAGTATGTAGAAGTAGATACCTGACTCCAACCCGGATTCCTGGCTAATGGCGCTATCCCGGTTTGAGCGGCCATCAAATTCATTGCGGTAATTGTCTTTGGAATAGACCATTACACCATAACGATTGAATATTTGAAGCGAATTATTAGGCGACTGTGTGATTCCGTCCAATTCCAGAATGTCGTTCTGACCATCCCCATTAGGTGTCATGAAGTAGTTGTCCAGTTCTATGGTCTCAAATGTCTCCAGGGCGTCATCATTACCACCCAGGGTGATAATTTCGTAGTCATTTGGAACAAATAGTTCTGAAGTAACAGAACCGTAGTCCCTGCCACCTTCTACTCCCGTATTACCCAGATTCACCCATTGATTATCTGATTTACTCCATCCAACAACTTTAAGGTCACTCAAATATTCAGCAATTCCGGGAATATCGCTGTAAACGTCCCAGGTTAAGGTTACATAAGATGGGATATCACCCTCGACCCTCCAAAACTCCTTATCACTTACTGAAGTGAATTCCGATGCTGTACTCGCTGTGTTAAAAACAGTATTGAGGCTGGTTGAATTATTCGGATCCTCAAAGAAATAAGCGCACTTGGCCAGTGCATTGGTGGCCATTGATTCAAGGGTCAGAGGACGAAGTCTGTCCTCAACTCCTACCGGAAATACAAAACTTTCCTTATTCGTTATTGCTGCGTACCCATCCACTTTAGACAAGCTGCTTTCCCCGGTATAGAATGAAGCGTCCATGAAATTGGAATATATGGATGACTGTGTTCTGGTGGTAATGATATTTCCGATAATTAGATTTCCATTATTGTTTACAGAAACCGAAGTTTCGAGAATCAGTCCGTTCTCCACGGCTACTTCGGCATCGTAGAATACAGGTGTATAGGCGCCTGAGATGGTAAGTTGACCAAAATCCTTGTAAAAGCCGATGAGTCCCATATTCTGATCAAAGGTACCGTCGTTGATCAGGTTCAAATGGAATCCTAAAGCAGCGGTTCCATGCACCTGAACATTCCCGTAATTATGGAAGGCATCCTGAGCATTTACGAAGCCGTAAAAGCTTAGGGATAAGACCAAAAATGTTTTCTGAAATCGATTCATGAATACAAGCTGATTAAGGTCTCCTTCTTAAAAATACTGCTACCCGGGCATCGCTTACGGTGCCTGCTTCCGTAACCGTTCTGAACCCTATACTAGTGCCTGCCGGTATGGCAACAGGAGTTGCAAGCACTTCAGTATAGACCATGTTATTGGCGTTACCGCTAGCTGTAAAAGTAAATAGGTTGGTATTGGTATTGGAATCAATGACAGCCATGGTCACCGTATCAGTACCACCGTTATTATCCGCATTAAAACTCACTGCATAGGCCTCCCAGGCTTCAGGAAGTGGAATACCAATCTGACCGGTAGCTCCGTTACCGAATGACCATTCAAGCTGATTATTACCCAGGCCTCCGTTTTCTTCGGCCCAAATAACGATTTTTTCATAGGCACCAAAGTAAGCGCCACCATCTGAACCCACGGTAATTGAATTATTAGCATCGGTAGATACTACATTAGCGTTCGCATTGGTTCCTGACTCGTTGGTATGAGTTATAACTCCGGTAGTAGTATTTTGAGAAAAACTGGTATCTGTTTCATTCACAGAACCACCTCCATTACTCAGGGAAATGGTGGTACCTGCTTTGGAAATAGTTTGTATTTCATTATTCGGATCCGCATCCGCATCGTCTACGTTCAATGCGGCTAGTTCTGCATCAGTTGCCAGCGAGCTTAAATCGGCCGTCGCTGAAGATCCGTTCTCAATGCTTATTGTCAGATCGGTTCCCACAAGAGTGGCCGATGTAATATCCTGATCATCTGTTGAGCCAGGTACTGAAAGATCAAAATCATTGCCTGAGGGTGTTATCACCACTGTCCCATCACCAGAAGTCAGATTCTGTATCTCATTGCCAGGATCGGCATCGGCATCATCTACGCTCAGTGCAGCTAATTCCGCATCGGTAGCAAAAGTACCATCCAGGTCCTGGGACAACGTCCCTCCGGCATCGGTGACCTCGATGGAAGTTCCGCTCAGGGCAATCCCTGTATTGTATTCGTTGGTAGGATCGGCATCGGCATCATTTACGCTCAGTGCTGCCATTTCCGCATCGGTTGCAAAAGTACCGTCCAGGTCCTGGGACAAGGTCCCACCGGCGTCTGTCACCTCGATGGATGTCCCTGTAAGGGCGATCCCTGTGTTGTATTCGTTGGTAGGATCCGCATCCGCATCGTCCACGTTAAGTGCCGCCAGTTCTGCATTGGTAGCAAAAGTACCATCCAGATCCTGGGACAAA
>JAAUYH010106696.1_pt1 | contig 14418 bp, 10 predicted proteins | sample 7278061 | NCBI WGS metagenome assembly JAAUYH01 (sample SAMN14350203, study PRJNA611818) | marine sediment metagenome | isolation source: surface marine sediment (0.6m) | place: French Polynesia: Moorea | collected 2018-08
AGGGTCGAAGGGGTATGGCAACGATCCCCACACTCTACTATCATAGCTGAAAGTCAATGCTCCGCTGCCGTTTGACGAAGTCGGAGCAGGCTCCGTCGTTTTATTTATCCTCGAATGGGGACGGCGGAGTACCGCTGACTTTGCCGAGCGGGAATTTATCCCAATGCTGGCAGAAACCAAGCATAGGCGACAGAGACAATGATCAGGGCAATAATTAAAGGCATGCTCAAACTCCTAAGTTATACAATAATATTTTTTAATTTAAAGGAAAAAAGTGACATTTTCAGAACATCAGTCACGTCTCGGAGTTAGTAGCAATTACGTCACATTATTAAGCACATAGCGACGCAACGCGAAGCTGTGCGACCTTGTCCAAGCTCTGTAACCCAATGGTTGAAAAATTCTGAGTAATCTTACGTTTCCTCTCAGAGTTGTCTTGAGGGCAACGCGATCGTGGTATGGTTTGGTGCGTGGATATCTACTCTACCTTGTGATGGAACTAATAACTCTTTCCAATTCGCCAGCAAGCATTCTCGGCTTGGGAGGCAATCAGTCAATGGATATCAAATGCATTCAGACTGCTTTTGAAGCAGGGGTCAATTATTTCTTTTTCTACAATCTTTTATGCGAGAGTTTACTTGAGGGACTGAAACCCTTATTGAAAGATCAGCGAGAGGAAATATTAGTCGCCACCGGCAGCGAACATAGAAATAACAACGAACTAAACCAATACTTAGACCTTGTACGTCACCGTCTCAATATTGATGTTATCGACCTGTTCTTTATCGAATATGTATCCCCTGCTGACAATCTTGATCAAATACAAGCGATACTCGACGAACTTCATCATTGGCAAGAGCAAGGATTAATTCGTTATGTGGGAGTTACAGTTCACAATCGCTCTATAGCGCTTAAACTGATTGAAATTGGAGAATTTGAGCTGTTAATGCATCGCTATAATATGGCTCATAGGAAAGCTGAACAAAACGTACTCCCAGCCGCCAAAAATGCTGGTATTCCAGTAATCGCATTTACTTGTACTCGTTGGGGTTCATTACTTGAAGGTCATCCCAATTGGTCAGGAAAAATCCCCACAGCAGTAGATTGTTATCGATATGCGCTCACCAATAATGCCGTAAGAATGGCTTTGACTGCACCACAGACCTTAGCTCAATTGGAGGAAAACCTTCAAGTACTAAATAATTCAACACTAAACCAAGCTGAAAACTCTCTTTGGCAATCCTATGGAGATTTGGTTTATGGTGATGGTCAAGATTCTTTTGAAACTCAATGGCTTTAAGAGAGCATGTTTGAAAATTCAAAACTAAGTGGATACCTGACTCGAATCTATTTTGTATGAAAATATTATTAGTAGATGATGAAACGGAATTAACAGATCCTTTAAGTAAGGTGCTTTTCCATGAAGGATACCAAGTTGATGTTGCCGATAACGGTCGAGACGGTAGCGAATTAGCACAAAAAAATAATTATGATTTGTTAATTCTCGACTGGATGTTACCCGAAAAATCTGGCTTAGAAATTTGTCAGGAAATGCGATCACGTTCTTTGAATACCCCAGTACTGTTCCTGACAGCCAAAGATACCATTGATGATCGCGTTTTGGGCTTAGATGCTGGTGCAGACGACTATATTATTAAGCCTTTTGAGTTAAGAGAATTATTAGCCAGAGTTAGAGCGTTATTACGACGTGTTCCTCACGCAGATCAAAACAAACTAAAGATCGCGGATTTAGAATTAGATTTAGAAAATCAATCTGCTTATCGTGGGGGAAAAATCATTAATCTGTCCCAAAAAGAATTTGAGCTTTTAACCTTTTTAATGCGCCATCGAGATCAACTTTTAACCCACGAAGCAATTTACAGTTACCTGTGGAAAAATGAAGGTAAACCAAGCAGCAATGTCCTAGCTGCTTTGATGCGTTTACTACGCCGTAAGATAGAAATTAAAAATCAACCAACGTTAATTCATACCATTTATGGCAAAGGTTATCGTTTTGGAATTTTGAATAATTGAAAAATATTTATTAATAATTACGAAATTTAGCTATCCAATGTCTGAGTTATAGAATAGGATTTGTAGACAATAAATACTTAAATACATTTCTAATTCGAGAAGTCTATCAATTACGGGAGGATAAAGAATGGCTATCAGTAAGTTTGCGTTGACGAACAACTTATTTTGGACTCAAGATGCCCAGATTAAACTTAACAGAATTCCCTTCTTTGTCCGAAGTCAAGCTCGCCAAAGAATTGAAGAACTTGCCCATCTTGCAGAATTAGAAGAAGTAACAGTCGATATTGTAGAACAAGCGCGTAGTGAATTTGGGCAATAAATATCTGTAAGCTTTAAGCTGTAGGCTCTAAGCTTAAGAATTAGTAAATCTAGATTAGCTTAAAGCTTTGATTGAGTATTCTGTGTCACAATAAATATCAAATAAATCTTTAAATATCTGCTTAAAAGCTATTTATAAAAGCATGACATCAGAATCTCAACATAATCAAGCTATTACTAATTGTGATATTGCGATCGCGGGTGGGGGGATTGTTGGTGTTACCCTGGCCGCTATTTTGAAAAACTCGGGACTAAAAGTAACTATTATTGAAGCCAAACCCTTAGAAGTTGCAGCAGCGAGAACTCAAGCCTATGCTTTCTCCTTACTTTCTGGTAAAATTTACGAAGGAATTGGAGTCTGGAAAGATATCCTGCCCCATATTGGCAAATTTAAGCGTATTCAGCTCTCTGATAGTGATTTTTCTCAGATAGTTAAGTTTGAAACCGCAGATTTAAAAACCGATTATCTCGGTTATGTTGCCCAACATAACGTTGTCTTGAGCGCTTTACACAAATATATTGCCGATTGCCCTAATGTTCATTGGTTATGTCCTGGGGAAGTCACAGATGTCAGTTATCAAGACGATTTTGCTCAAGTATCTGTCGATATACAAGGAAAAGAACATTACATCAAGGCTAAATTAGTTATTGGTGCTGATGGTGCACGCTCTTATGTTCGTTCTTTAGCGAAGATTACTACCCGTGGTTGGAAATATTGGCAATCTTGTATCGCTTTTACGATCAAACATACAGCAGCCCAGAATGATACTGCTTTTGAAAGATTTTGGTCAACAGGGCCTATGGGAGTTTTACCCTTACCAGGAAACCGTTGTCAAATTGTCTGGACTAATCCTCATGAGCGAGCTAAAAAGCTACAAGCCCTAGAGGAAAAAGAATTTATCAAAGAACTTGAATATTATACTCAAGGCTCTTTAGGAAACATTCAATTGGTTAGTGATCGCGTTATTTTTCCGGTACAATTAATGCAATGCGATCGCTATGTTAAATCTAGATTAGCCTTAATTGGTGATGCGGCCCATTGTTGTCATCCGGTAGGGGGACAAGGTTTAAATCTTGGCATTAGAGATGCTGCAACTCTAGCTCAAATATTAATCGCAGCTCATAATCAAGGAAAAGATATCGGGGGCTTACAAGTTTTAAAAGCATACCAAACTTGGCGTAAACAAGAAAACCTCGCTATTTTAGGATTCACTGATTTTCTTGATCGTTTCTTTTCCAATAATTGGTTACCGATTGTCATCGTTCGTCGCTTAGGTTTATGGCTGATGAGCAATCTTCAACCACTGAAAATATTTGCTCTGAAATTAATGACCGGATTAAAAGGAAAAACTCCTAAAATAGCTGTAAGCTATAAGCTCTAGGCTCTAAGCTTGACAATTAGTAAACCCAGAAAAGCTAATAGCTTTTAGCTAATAGCTTTTTTATTAAACTTTAATCAAAGGTTTTCCTTCAAAGTAATCAGGCAAAGGAGCATTCATCAAATTCAAAATAGTCGGAGGTAAATCCACCACTTCCCCTTTAGGTAAATCTGAACCGGGAACAATTCCTGGTCCCTTTGCCATCAAAAATCCTTCTCCTCTATGCCCTCCCGCACGGCAATGGGTAAGAGGTCCAACTCTTCCTAGTTTGTAACTATCAACCACATCAGTTGCTGGCTGGTCCCATAAAACTACTAAATCAGCATCTGGGAGTTTCGGATCATCATCTGTAGAGAATTTTCTGGTTTTAGCGACATGCTTAACTACCGGTTTTCCAGTTCTGCCATCCTTAAGATCATAGAGTATTTCTGTAATTTCCTCACAGAGTGCATCGTATTCTTCTGGCTCCACAATCCCATCCCTGTCTCTACCTTTAAGGTTAATACGTATATGACCATTAGTAAAAGCGGGCAAAGCAAAAGCCTTCATTTCGGGCCAAAGTGACCAGTACCACATCGAAGGCATCCAAGCCATATCTAATTCTTGTTCTATCGGAGGATCTAATAAACTGTAGGGAGATAGTAAACCATGTTTTTTGGCTCTCAAGAACTTTTTATGAGTCCAAGTGTGCCATAATTTTTTGAGCGGATTCGGCTCAGATATCTGACTCCAGATTTCTCCCGCCCAAGCATTTCTAATCGGTTTCGTAGTAACTGGTCCAGGAGTAGTTCCTACTTTCCCAGCCGTAAGTGCCACTTTTCCGGGAAAGCTATGTCTGTAGAGCAATTCTGGTAAAATTGCCATACTCAACAAATCGGTAAAATTAGCTGCCATACCGTGAACAGAAAAGCATAAAACATAAGCATCTTCATCTACTTGATCTAAAATTTCCCCAATCGCCCGATCCACTTCCTGATAAGTTCTGAGTAGAGGATCTACACCCTTATAGCTTTTGAGAAGATCAGGAGTAGTAGGATGTTCTGACTCGTTACTATAGTTGTACAGATCATGACCGATAGTGTGAGTTTCCCCAAACACCATTAAGAATAAATCCCAATCATCTTGCTTTAATAAGTCTTTGGCGATTTTTTTATGACCATCGATACTCTTGATAGCTGCGTCTTGAATCCAGGGAACATAATTTTTTTGCCACCATAATCCATTATCGTTGTATAAAACTGGATTTTTCCCGTATTTCTTGATAATTTCAGGTAACAGTTCGGCTGGCTTAGAATCATTGACTGTGTATGGATAATGACCTCCCCAGCCCAAAACTTGTACCCCATGCACCTGATCAGAGAGAACTGTTACAGGAAGATCCAAAACTGCTACTTTGTAATCTTCTCCTAAAGCATAGAAAGGAGGAAATTCTTGGTAGTCATAACCACTTTTGACTACATCGCAGACAATCCCATAATCTTCTTCAAAATACTTTGTAGTATCCCAGTAACCTGTTTTGTGAGGACGACATCCTGTACCAAATGTTGACCATAATGGCTCTGTAGTGGAATACTCCGTGGGTATATCACAATAGTTGACAGTATTATCGAGACGACCATAAGTTCCCGAATCCATGATTTTTTTTAAGTTTTTTAAATGCCCTTGAGAACACCATTTTTCCAATAAACGGGGTTCGCAAGCATCCAAGCCAATTACAATAGTCTGTTTTTTCATAGGACATCATTATCAAATATTTAATTACGATCAAAATACATTTATATTGCTATATTGCCGCAATACAATTACGTGAAATTGCTTAACTAAAATTATGACATGGGGCAAAACTTCAAGTGACATTCACCAGAATTTTACATTTGCGATCAAATTCATTTGATAAAAAATTTTTTAATTGGCCAAAGTTTAGACAGATGTTGAAAAATCCCAAGATATCAATAGTCATTCCTGCCTACAACTCAGAAAACTTTATTAAACAAGCTATTACATCAGCATTAAGGCAATCTTACAACAATATCGAGGTGATTGTAGCAAATGAGATTTCACTGACAATACTTTTAAGGTGGTCAATAGTATTACTGATGAACGCTTTAAATTATATTGCAGGAATAGAATTACGTGAAATTACTTAACTAGAATTATGATATGATACAAACTTCAAGTGACATTCACCAGAATTTTACATTTGCGATCAAATTCATTTGATAAAAAATTTTTTAATTGGCCAAAGTTGAGACAGATGTTGAAAAATCCCAAAATATCAATAGTCATTCCTGCCCATAACTCAGAAAACTTTATTAAGCAAGCTATTACATCAGCATTAAGGCAATCTTACAACAATATCGAGGTGATTGTGGCGGATGATGGTTCCACAGACAACACTGTTAAGGTGGTCAATAGTATTACTGATGATCGCCTCAAACTATTAGAGAATCAGCAAAATAGAGGTGTAAGCTATTCGCGGAATAGAGCTATAGAAGAAGCAAGTGGCATGTGGATTGCTCTTTTAGATGCAGATGATTGGTATGCTCCCGATAGATTAGAAAAACTTGTACCGATAGCCTTGTCAGAAAATGCAGATTTGCTTGCTGACGATATTTATTTTATTCGCGAACAGGAATCATCTCCTTGGAGTACTTTCCTACTTGAGATTGGAAAACCCTTTGAGACGATCAAGCAAATTTCTCTGATAGACTTTATTGAATCAGTAAATCCTTATCTAGATCTTCCCAGCTTTGGTTATACAAAGCCTCTGATTAAAAGAAAATTTTTATTAGATAACGGTATCAAATATGATGAGAATCTTCAATTATCTGAAGATTTTGTGCTTTACTTAGAATGTTTATGTCATAAAGCTCGCTTTTTATTCGCTCCTCAACCATATTATTATTACAATAATCGTGAGTTTTCTCTCTCTAAAGTGACAAGTTTAGAATATTTTAAAGGATCAGAAGAGATTTTCACTAAATTCTTACAAAAGAAAATTGTTGCGCAAAAAATAGAGTATTACAAGAGTTTAAGTAAAGTTCTAAGGGCTTTTAGAAAACATATTACTTATTACTCTATTGTTGAGCAAATACGCAAAGGAGATTTTAGAAGTGCTTTCATTCAATCATTGAAGAATCCTTACTTTTTCCTTCATTTGTCTCGAAAAATGCCTGGCATTTTGAATCGCCTCTTTCAATTTTATATTTTGAAAAATCAACTTGCTTATGATCGTATTTATACCAGCTCTAAACTAGATAATGATGCAGCAATAGAGTATTCTAATTCTGCAATAAATTAAGAGCAAATCATTAGCTTATGATTAATGTACCTATCTTTTTTGTTACTTATTACTTATTTGCCCATCCGAGCCATTTTTTCTTTAACAGCTAAGCTCATAAGATAGCGCATCAATAATAAAAACCATAATCCCGATAAGCCAAACATCACAAAAGCTAAAATTTTATAAGCATTGACTAGGAAAATTGTTCCTGATAAAAGAGTAAATCCTGTTAAACAAGTAAAGATTAAACTTTTAATGCCTAGTTGAATTAGTTTTAAAGTGCGATCACTTTCGACAGAACGTACTCGAACTTGTAGCTCTCCTAATTCTAACCGAGATTCTAATCTTTGAATAGATAATTCAGTACGAGTAGGTTGATTAAATTTATGTTGAACTAAATCTTTGGTTTGTCTGGCTACAGCACCTAAAATATTAGTTGGTTTCTGAGAAAAAGCTAGCCTTTTGAGAAAAGGTTGGGCAGCAGCTAATAAATTATATTGAGGATCAAGAACCCGCGCAATGCCATCTAGAGTAGTTAGAGATTTAATAATAAAAGTCATCTGCGGAGGTAAACGAAATGGCTGCTGCTCAAACATCAGATAAATTTCATCAGCCACTTGTTCAAAAGCTCTAACATCAATTGGTTTATCACGAAATTCTTTCAACAAAAAAGATACCATTCTTTTAATGGGACTCATATCAGAAACAGGTTCGATTAATCCCATATAAATTAAAGTTTGTACCACCTCATCGGTATCGTTTTTTAAAACAGCAAAAAAAGTTTTGACCATCTGGTCTTGTGCGATCGCTTTGACCTCAGCCATAGTACCAAAATCATAAAAAATTATCTCTCCTTTGGGCGTAACTGCCATATTGCCTGGATGAGGATCGGACTGAAAAAAACCATCTTCTAATAATTGTTTGAGATAACAAGTAATACCCAGTTGAATTACTTCTTTCGGATTAACTTTATGCGCTTCTAAAGTTTGGCGATCATCAATTTTGATACCTGGTAAATATTCTAAAGTTAAAACTTTACGAGTTGTGTATTGCCAATACACTTGAGGAGCAATTACCTTATGATATTTCTGAAAATTTTCTCGAAAACGTTCGGCATTTTTGCCCTCATGAATATAATCTATTTCTTGAAACAGCAACTCAAAAAACTCTTGATAAATAGCCTCTAAATTATATTTTTTTAAACCCCGAGCAAACCGATTAATAAATCTGACTAAACGATGTAAAATCTCGAAATCTAGATTAAATAACTGCTCTAATCCTGGACGTTGTACCTTAACAACAATATCTTCTCCTGTGTACAATCTTGCCTTATGTACTTGTCCTAAACTAGCTGCCGCGATCGGTTGAGGCTCGAAATCACGAAACAAAGTATAAATCGATTTTCCTAACTCTTTTTCAATAACCGCGATCGCTTTTTCCGAAGCAAATGGCGGTACTCGATCTTGTAATTGACTAAATTCTTGAACATATTCTAAAGGAATCAAATCAGCCCGGGTTGATAATGCCTGTCCAATTTTAATAAATGTGGGTCCTAGATTCAATAAATTTCTTACTAGCCATTGAGCACGCCGAGTTTTTTGTTTAGATGTATTATTCCCCAGTAAATTATCCCACCAGATACATAAGAGGAATCTCAAAGCGATAAAAAAAGTTTTGACTTGCCTTATAAAAGGTGAATAACTACTATTATACCAAGATAATTCGTGTTTTTTTTTCATTCAGAATTCAAAATATAGAATTCACAAATATGTTAAGCTTGTTTAATCTGAGGTAATTTTACTGTAAAAATCGTTCTAAAAATTTCCGAATTTGCTAATGGCTCACTGGTGACAGAGATACTACCATTAAGGTGTTCGACTAAATATTTCACTAAAGCTAAACCTAATCCCGTACCAGGAACAGCACGATCTGTTACGCCTTGACCGCGACGAAATTTATCAAAGATATAAGGCAATTCATCCTCTGCAATCCCTGGACCATTATTACCAATCGTAATTTCAATTTCTTTTCCCTTAAGAGTACAATGGCTACTAGCATATAAACTAACCGCAGTATCAGGTTCGGCATATTTACCTGCATTTAAAAGTAATTCATTGAGAATGTGATTGAGACTATCCAAATCAGAATAAAAACTCAAATTGGGTTCAGAAAAATGAGTTTCTAAGGTCAATCCTCGATTAGAATGCCATTTTTCGGTAAAAGCTCCCGCTAATTCCTCCGCAATCTGATTAAAATCTAGCTCCTGCGGATCAAATGTTAGCTCTCCCGATTCTACCTTTTGTAAGGTCAATAAATCTTTGATCAAATTATATTCACGATCCCATTCTTGTTCAAGAATATTGAGATACTTATCTCGCATGGTATCGGGTAAAGGCTGGCGCAACATTTTAATTGCCATTTTCATACTAGTCAAAGGGGTTTTCAGCTCGTGAGACATGCTGCTAAGAAAATCATCTTTCAACTCATTAAGTTGTCGCAACTGCTGAATCTGTTGGCGCATTTTTTCCGAAAGTTTGGCCTGAACATCTAAACTCCATTTCAGTTGCGCCGTTCTTTCTTCGACTATTGATTGTACTTGGTTGAGAGTTCGATGGTGGATCATCGCAATACTCATTTGAATAGCAATCCAGCTGACCAACTCCACTTCATCCTCAGTCCAACTATAGGGTTGATCCCTTTCTAAAGCAAAAAAACCCAAAACTAAAGCTGGCTGAGATTCGCTGGTTTTTTTCCCCATCAAAGGAATCATTAACAATGCAGCTGACTTTTCTATCGCTGCAACCTTAGGAAGAGACTCGGTTGCTAAGTCAGGAAAATTTGCTTCTTGATTCACTATCAAAGCTTCTGGTGCTTGAGCAAAAGCTTGTTGGCACCAAGCAGAATCTGGTAATTTAAAGGAAAAATCTTGCCATAATGACGAATTTTCCTCCTTACTAGACCAATGATAGGCAACTTGTACCTTAGCCTTCACTGCTTTTTGGCGAATACGATGACTAAATAAAGGATCTTTATACTTAAGGGTTAAAACTTTTCCTCGATTAACTTGTAGTACTTGACCAATTTCTGACAACACAAGACTGAACAACCAATCTAAGTCCGAATTACTACTAATCTCTTGACTCAGACGATTAAGTAGATTTTGATACCGAGTTTTAGTTTGAGCTTTTTGTTGTAATTGAACGTGGGAAATTGCGATTGCCATTGAATCTGAAACTTTTTCTAATAATTGTTTTTCGGAGTGAGTCCATTTATAAGAATGGGATTTAAGCAGAATCACTGCACCATTAGCTCTCCCTTGAAAGCTAGTTATGATATTAAGCGATGTCTTGGCAAAACAATTTTTGTTAACTAGATTTTGACTAAAAGCAAGATGAGATTTTGAGTTATCTGTAGATATTACTGATTTTGATAATACAGAATCAGACAATAATGCTGATAGATGCTCTTTATTTACTATAGTCAGCGTTTTATTCTGCCACCAGCCAAATTCCAAATTTTTAGCAGAATCAAGATCCCCAGAAAGAATTAAACAAGCATCTACTGGGAATAACTCCGCCATTATTGAGGCAAGATTATTGAGAATCTCTGAAACATGAGAGTCAGAGATAACTTTCAAGATTTGTTGTTCGATCTGGTGAGACTTTGATAAATGTTGCATCTTCTTTGGCAAGTATTCCTGATTCATAGGCAAGGAAAGTGATATATTGTCTGACCTGAACAGATTTATCGTTGAACTAAATTGGTTCGAGTTTTTGGTCATCTGTCTTTCTGTCGTCAACCATCTTAAATACCTGCTCTATAAAAAAGAAACATATTAATCAGCTGCTCTAAACTACTTCCTATAGAGTTAGCATTCCCATTTTTGTCAAATTTATACCAAAATTATCATAGTACTTTTGTTTTAAAAGCAAGAACTGATTGTAAAGATTCATCTTAGCCAAAGCTTGGTATTGAACAAAGAATAGATTTTTAATCCAGCAAGATAAGTAGGTAGGCATAATAAAGTTTAAAACGGATGAAAGCAGAGGGCAGAGGAGGCAGGGGTAGAAAAAGTCTCTATTTTATATTTAATTCAACTCAGTTACATAGTAGAAGTTTTACCTTAATCTATTGCTTATGAAATATAACAAAATAATAATTATTGTTCACTATTTTCCAGATGAGATTGAGAAACTTGAGCATTTTCGTGAATATGGTTAAATAGAAGCAATTTAGAGGCTTCTTTAGCGGCTAAAGGACGACTGAACCAGAAACCTTGCATTTGTATACATTCTTGACTTCTTAAGAGTTCAATTTGTTCTTCTGTTTCTACTCCTTCAGCTACGATTCTCAGGTCAAAGCCTCTCCCTAGGGCAACCATAGCAGAAACAATTGCTAAGTCTTGAGGGTTATCTGTCAGATGTTGAATAAAACCTCGATCAATCTTTAAAGTATCAAAAGGAATCTTTTTCAGTCTTTCTAAAGACGAAAACCCAGTAGCAAAGTCATCAATAGAAATCTGCAGACCAATATCTTGTAATTGGGATAAAATACCTCGAGAATAATCTATATCTTGCATTACAGTACTAGCAGATATTTCTAACTCTAGTAAATGGGGTTCTAATTTAGTCTCATCCAATATTTGTTTAATTATTAATGGTAAATTAGGTTGTTTAAATTGTAGAGGAGAAAGATTGACTGATATTTTTAATGGTGGTAATTCTTGATCATGCCACTCTTTATTCTGTTTACAAGCAGTTCTTAAGACCCATTCTCCAATGGGAACAATTAATCCTGTTTGCTCTGCTATGGTGAGAAAACTAGCTGGAGAAATCAAACCTAGTTCTGGATGTTGCCAGCGCAAAAGAGCTTCTATCCCTTGAATATCACCATTACTAATATTAATTTGGGGTTGATAATAGAGTACAAATTCTTCATTTTCTAAAGCATGATGTAAAAAATGTTCTAATTTTAGTTGCACCATAGCTTGAGAATTCATATTTTCACTGTAGAACTTATAGCTAAGGTCACTAGTTTTTTTAATACGAGATAAAGCTATATCAGCGTGTTTGAGTAATAGTTCTACATTGTCTCCATCTTGAGGATAAATTGCAATTCCCATCTTGACTGTAATATGCAATTTATGCTCTTCTAGTTTAAAGTCTTGCGCCAAAGAATCTAAGATTTTAACACTAACTTTAGCTGCTTCTTCAATGGCACTAATTGTTGGCACCAGAATGATAAAATTATCTTCTTCCCAATGAACTAGTGTATCTTCAGAACTCAGAGCAGATTTAATTCTTTCAGAAAAACTAGAGAGTAATAAATTACTTAAATCGATATTAAAAGAGCTTTTTATAACTGGAAACTCATTAATTTTTACTGATATTATTGCTAGCAATTTATCATTGTTTTCTGCATCTCTTACTGCATCACTCAATTGTTCTAAAAATTTTAGAGGCTTAGGGACAATAGCAAGGACATTATTATGTTCATACTGTTTTTCGTCGTTATGATTTCTAATCAAAAATAATATTATTGAGTTTACCTGATCATCTATTAAATTAATATCTAAGCTTACCGTAACAACATCACCATTTTTACTACGTAAACAGTATTCTTCGATAAATAATGATTTTTTAGCAACAATATCTGATAAATCTTCTAAGATATCTGATTTATCAAAAATTAAATCATCAAGCGAACTTGAAGTCAATTCTTCTTGGGAATAGTTAAGAATATCACAAGTGGTCTCATTGACTTCTAGTATTTTTTTATTACTATAATCAACAAGGATTATTCCCTCAATATTTTTTTGAGATATAGTATTGTAGATGGATTTTCTTAGAGATAATTGTTTTTCTAGGATTTTATAGTCGGTAATGTCGTCTATATAGCTTCTGATTAGTTTATTTTTGGGTAAATAGTAAGAACTTTGTCGAAAATATTTATCATTTATTTTTAATTCTCGAACAAAAGGATTCTGATCATTAGTTGCTAAAGCGACTAATTCTTCCAGTAAAGAATGTTTATCAAGCTTTTTACTAAGATCATTAAAATATCTTAAAGCTAGTGAATTTATATAAGTAATATTATTATTAAGATCAATTTCAATAATTGATTGAGTACTTAGATCTGCAACAGAAGTTAAACGAATTAATTCAAAATTATCATATTGATTAACATAATCTTGTCTTTCTTCATCAGAAGCAATTAGCGTTTCTTTATTAATTATAGTTTGTTTACCATGATTCTTTGTTCCTGAAGCTCTAGACGATTCAAGAATAGAATTGCCGGAACTATTTTGGACTCTGGGATCATCATAAGTGACTTGATATTTTGCATTTAAATCAGTACTGAAATTTATAGTATCACCATGCTTTAATTCATGAACTAAGCATTTTCTTGTATTTACAAAAATTCCATTACGACTTCTATTACCTTTCAAATCACCATCTAAAATCCAATAGGAATAACTATTATTTTTAACATCGGTTCTCCTTAGTAAAGTGGCATGATTTCGAGATACTTTTTGAGAAGAAACAACAATATCACTCTTAGGATTTCTTCCAATAGAATAAGCTGCTTCGTTTAGAGTAATCGCTTTTCTAAAAGTGGCCTCTTCAATAATTAATACATGATGCTTTATTCCTAATTCATTCATTATTTTTCATGAAATATTTAGATATTTTTTTAATTAAATGTGCCTGCTAATCATATTTACTTGTAAAAATGAAGACTTGATAGGATGACATAAAATAAGCGAACAAAATTGCAACACTATCAATCATCACGACGAGCACGTTCCCAAGGGGCTGTCTGAGGAGGAAACCTCCTCAGTTTATACGCCCCGACCCGTTGTAGAACCTGTTTCAAGAAGTGCTGAATCCGAAGGAGGTCGCTCGTCAATAAAGCACATTAAGTTAAATGCTTATACGTTCTCATAACAGGATTGAACCTATAGTTCCCTAAAATAGCTTGGAAAATATCATTTTTGGGATTGGTGTTAGGTGTTACAGAATAGGGAATAAAGTATTACTAATCGCCAGAGTAAGGATTTCGCATTATTGTAATACTATTAATTTCAGCGAAGATTACTTTCGCCAACAGTATCCAATTAGTTTTAAAAGCCCATCATGGACAACACAAGCTACTGGGAAAATCCCAGGAGACGCGCTCTTGTCTTCAAGGTGACCACAATTGCTTGGAGTTTAATTCCTATATCCTCGTATGAGCGTGGGCTATGCTGAGGTCTCCCCCATTCGAGTACAAGTGCCGCATAGTTTAGTGCAAGCCTGAGCTTATAGAAGGGTGAGCGAAAAAAGGTGTGGGGGGTGTGGGAGGTGTGGGAAGTGTGGGGGGTGATTTTTGGGATACTTAGCTAGAAATCCCACGCAAAATTTC
>JAAUYH010125577.1_pt1 | contig 14418 bp, 10 predicted proteins | sample 7278061 | NCBI WGS metagenome assembly JAAUYH01 (sample SAMN14350203, study PRJNA611818) | marine sediment metagenome | isolation source: surface marine sediment (0.6m) | place: French Polynesia: Moorea | collected 2018-08
AGACCCCAGTGGGATCTTTGCCAGAGTTCGTAAGAGTGCTACAGGCAACGGAGGCAATGTAGAGCTCGCTACAACTAACCTTTCTTTAACTGATGGCGCTCAAATAGTTACTGATACTCAAGGAGAGGGAGATGCTGGCAATGTAACCATTAAAGCTTCTAATATCTTGCTTGATGGAAGTGAAAGTGGAATCAGAAGTGCAGCAGGGTTAGGTAATGCAGGTAACATTAAGATAACCACTGACTCTCTGTCTCTGACTAATGATGCTTTCTTGAATACTAGTACTGGCGGACAGGGTAACGCAGGTACGGTAGAAATCAATGCTACTTCTGTTGCTGTTGATAGTGGTTCAGAGATCCGTTCAGAAACTTCAGGACAAGGTAATGGTGGCAATGTGATCATTAATGCTAGTGATAGCCTTTCTGTAGATGGCATAGGCAGTGATGGTAATGGCAGTGCCATCTTGGCAAGAAGTTTTCGTGAGGCAGAAGGCAGCGGAGGCAATATCAACATCACTACTGATTCTCTTTCGGTCACTAATCAAGCTGAAGTCAATGTCAGTAGCAGTGCCAGAGGCAGTGGCGGCAATATAACAGTTGAGGCTAACTTGATAGAACTAGATCGAGGAACTCTGGAAGCAGAAACCAGATTGGGTGAAGGAGGGAATATAACACTGGGAATAAATGACAATTTAATCATGCGAGAGGAAAGTTTAATTTCAGCTCAAGCATTTGAAGAAGCCAATGGAGGCAATATCAATATTGATGCTGAGTTTATCATTGCTTTTCCCAGTCAAATTAACGGTAACGACATTATTGCCAGGGCAGAACAAGGACAAGGAGGGAATATCAAGATCACTGCGGAGTCAGTTTTTAACATCAAAGAACGCGAAGCCATTGATGGAAATGGAACTAACGATATTGATGCTAGTTCCGAATTTGGTTTAGATGGTAACGTTTCTATCTTTACTCCCGATACTAATATACTTCAAGCCGATATCGAACTACCTAATAATGTAGTTGAACCAGAAACCTTGGGTGCAAATGCTTGTTCTGGAGGAGGAGAAACAGAAGCTAGTAGTTTCACAGTAAAAGGAAAAGGTGGTGTCCCTCCCGTTCCTACTGAACCATTTATGGCTGATCCGTTAATTCCTGATGGCAAACCCATCACAATGAAGGAAGAGACTGATCTTACTTCTCTTCTGGTAGATGAAATTGAGCAGGGGCAAGAAAATCCCAATTACATACCTGCCGAGATCAAACCCATTGAAACTAGTATTGGAGATATTTACCCAGCAAGAGGTGTCATCAAAACTGAAGATGGGAGGATTATCCTAACTACTTATCCTACAGATAATATCAATACTCGTACACCTCATAAATCTGCTAACTGCAATCCTTCGTAGTTTCTAATTTGATGAATTTAATTTTGTAAAGGTACTTAAAGCATGAGGTAACAGAAATGGATTTCAGTCGCTATGAAAGATACGAAAGCCTGATCTTAAGGATTTTCCTGGGCTTAACCCTGATCTTTTGGGGCTATGAAAAACTAGCCCTGCCTAAACTAGCTGAGACTTACGTCAAAGACTACCAGGGTTTCATGTTCATTGATGTGAAACTCTTTCTGCTGATCTTCGGCATTGCCCAGATACTTTTGGGCGCAGCTATGATTGTCGGCTTTTACACACGCTTAGCATCAGCCCTATTGGCTTTGATGGCACTCGTTACCATTATCATTCCTGGTATGATTATCATCAAGGATGTACCGCACTTTGCCTATGCTTTTGCTACGGCTGGCGGTGCGCTCGCCCTGCTAATTCGCGGCTCGGGAGCTTATAGCTGGGATGCTAAGCGCTTGAGGCGGCAAAGGCATCGGACCAAAGTCGCTTCTTAGGTTGATGAGAATTATTAGATATCATCAACACTTGCGAGGACTCAATAGATAACTCTCAAAAGCGATCGCTAATAGGCTTTTGTCGATCAACAACGAAATAAAAATGTCTTAGAAAGTCCAGAGCACTAGTAACATCGACATTTTAGAATAGTTTTTCAACTAAACAATCATAGTTGATTCACAAGCACAAATGCCTGGGAACGTAGCTCAATTAGGCAGAGCAAGTGACTCTTAATCACTAGGTTGTCCTAAAGGATACCGCTACGCATATGGGTTCGATTCCCACCGTTCTCATCTTCAGTTAATGCTATTCTGCAACAGCGATCGCGTAGTGCCTCGCTTTGCAAGCGCAAGCGCGACATGCGTCATAAGAGCGAACCTCTCGCTGCGGTCAGATAAGCAGGTGGACAGAATTAATTAGACATTGTTGAGACTTCTGCCTTCTACCTTCTTCAATTGGCTCTTCCTACATGAATATCTTTAACCCTAACAGGTACACAAGCATGGGTCATTTGAGCTACTTGCATTGGTTCGCCTTTCCCACACATATCAGTACCGCATTGCATTAATTCCGCTTCACTGCCGATCGCGTCTACCCTATTCCAGAAATCAGTAGTCATGCTGTGATAGGTTACATTTTTCACCATGCCCACAATCTTACCTTTCTCGACTTTCCAGAAAGCATCCCCACCAAATTGAAAATTACGCCGTTGTTGATCGATCGAGTAGCTACCAATGCCATCGATTAAAATTCCCTCTTCTGTATCAGCAATCATCTCATCCAAGGTTGCAGTATTACTGCCTCCTGGTTTTCCTGGCTCTAAACCGAGGTTGGGAATGCGCACCATAGGTACACTAGACCAACTATCCGCATAGGCACTACCATTACTGCTACTGCGCCCTAATCTATAGGCAGTTTCGCGATCTGTAAGATAATCGTTGAGAATCCCATCTTTAACCACATACCATTTTTGAGCGGGAACTCCTTCGTCATCATAGGCTAGGGTGCTGCGTCCGTTAGCTTGGGTGCGATCTGCGACAAAATTGACCCAAGGAGCAGCGTATTGCAGTTTTTGCCATTTATCGGTAGTAGCAAAGCTAGTGCCTGCAAAATTGGATTCATAACCGTAAACTCGGTCTAATTCGGTGGGGTGTCCCACTGATTCGTGAATAGTTAAAAATAGGTTAGTAGGCTTGAGAATTAAAATGGTTTTAGTATCTAGTTCCCATTTTGGAGCCTGAACTTTAGCGATCGCCTCCGTAGCAACTCGCTCTACATTACCCAATAAAACATCGCGATCAATATGTTCGTAACCGATATTCAAAGGAGGACGTTCGTAACTACGCTCTTGAGCATCACCATTAGCGATCGCGGTACAACCGAAACCGGCATAACTACGATAGATAGTTTGCTCGATCAATGAACCTTCAGTAGAAGCGAATACTTTATCTTCTTTGGTAAAACTCAGGAAAGAAGAGGCTTTTTTAATGCCTTGGTCACCATAGCTTAATAGGCGATCGTTAATCTCTAATAATAATTCTGCTTTTTCCCCAATAGAAATCGTAAAGGGATCGATGGCGATCGGGGTAATATATTGATCTTGATAGGCAGCAACGGGAACTAATCTTACAGGCTCCTGTTGACTTAAACGACTTCCCTTAGCGATATCGACAGCGAGATTAACAATTCTAGTTACTTCCTCGGCTGTCTTGCGATGAGAAGCGGCAAAACCCCAGGCTCCATCTAAAAGAACGCGCACTCCAAAGCCAGAACTATCATTATCAGCAAGATTTTTTAGAGAGCGATCGCGTGCTGATAATCTTTGATTACGATAATTACAAAGGCGAATATCGCCATATTCACAACCAGCTTGACGAATCAGATTCACAGCCAGGCTAGCCAGTTCTTGAGTTGTGAGGCGTAGAGGTACTTGTACCATATCAAAATTCAAATTGAGGGCATTAGAGATTGGGTTTGATATTTAATATAGCAATCTTACTTTGGTTGTGAGAATCGTAACAAGTAGCTGCACCAAATAACTTTAAGGATGATGACTCTGCAGGATATAGCATCAAGGATTCTGTAATTGATGAGATAATTAAAAAATTTTGATGTTTCCTGCTGTTACTATCAGAAATGATTTTCGAGGATATTTTCCCAGGAAGTACGAATCATATTGGCAGGGAGGAGCACTTCCGAGTTTTTTTGATTAGCGATGACAAAGGCTTTGGCTGAAAGAGACAAAATACCTAAATCATTCCCCTGAGGATCGTCACCATAAGCTGAATCTGTGTGAATAGATAGTTCTTCAACTGGTATTTTCAAGGTGTTAGAAATCCCGACATTTTTGTCTTCTCCCATGTTGAAATGATTAATTGCCCAGGTTTTCCAATCAACAATAGAACCAGAAACCATGATTTGATCTTGATGATAATCTTTAACCAAGCCATACTCGACTAATATTTCCAAAAAAGCTTCAGCTCCCTCGCAATAATTTGTGGTCGATAAAACAACTTGGAAGCCAGCATCGATAGATGCGCAGATGTGATTGATGGCGGCTGAATAATATTGATTTTTATTAATGATCTCGTCAGATATTGCTCTGGCATTTTGTTTGATGCGAGATGCATTGCCGTTGTTCCCCATACATTCAAGACCTTTTTGCATCATCAACTTAGATGATTCATAGGGAGCAGCTCCATTCTTCAAGCCCTTTCTCCACAATGCAACATATTGGTCAAATCTGCTGCAATCGTCCGACAGGGAACGAGTTGTCAAATACCATAAATCATTACCTGGTGTTGTTATAGTACCGTCTATGTCGTAAATTCGTAATCCATAATTGTTGCTTGCGGCAAATTCTAGATATTCACTCATTATGATACTGGGCTTAGTTCGGTTTCTTTTCGCCTTGAGGTAGTAGCAAATTGAATAACACTCCCACGATACTAGATAGCCCGATTCCTTCCAAAGCAAATTCTCCCGCCTTGATGCTCATCCCGCCTACTCCTAGGATTAAAATTGACCCAACTATTACAAGATTGCGAGGTTGTAATAAATCTGCTCCAGCTTGAATCATGCTGTCGATCCCAATCACCACAATCGTGCCAAATAAAATAATTAAAATCCCACCCATCACCGGAACTGGAATAGTTTGTAAGATAGCCCCCAATTTCCCAAAAAATGAGAGCAAAATTGCGATAATTGCCGACCAAGTCATGATGGCAGGATTGAAAGCTCTGGTGAGGGCTACAGCTCCTGTCACCTCTGAATAAGTAGTATTGGGTGGCCCTCCTAAAAATGCCGCCAAACTAGTCGCTATGCCATCACCCAACAAAGTTCGATGAATTCCTGGATCTCTCAGATAATTATTTTGAGTTACCGAACCAATTGCTAAGACATCTCCAATATGTTCAATCGCTGGAGCAATTGCCACAGGCAAGATAAATAGAATTGCTGGGAGATGAAAACTTGGTGTGGTAAAACTGGGAATTGCTAACCAGGGGGCTTGAGCAACATTCGTAAAATTGACCAAACCTAAAATTAAGGATACGAGATAACCTGAAACTATTCCAATTAGGATGGGAATTAATCTTAAAAAACCTCGGGTTAAAATCGCGGTCAATATAGTTGTCAAGAGAGAAACTGTAGCTACCCCGATAGCCATTGCTGCACTGTATCCTTGGCCAGCTTCGGAAGCCATGCTCACTGCTGTCGGAGCTAAACTTAAACCGATAACCATAATTACTGGACCAGTCACAATTGCAGGTAAAATTCGCATCACAATTTCTGAACCGCGCCAGAAAATAATTAGGCTCAAAACGAGATAAACCACGCCAGCCGTAGCTAGTCCAGATAAAGTTGCCGGTAAACCGTATTTATCAACGCTAAAAGTGATAGGAGCTAGGAAAGCAAAAGAAGATGCCAGATAGACAGGAACCTTCCCCCCTGTAACTAATTGAAAGCATAAAGTTCCTAATCCCGAGGTAAACAGAGCAACATTAGGGTCTAAGCCCGCCAAAATGGGCACTAAAACCAAAGCGCCAAAAGCAACGAAAAGCATCTGTGCACCAATCAGGAAATCTTGGAAACGAAATTGATAGCTGGTTAAAGAGCTAGCGTCTTGAACTGTTACCTCTGAGGAGCTGTCAGGGAAATTGTTCATATTATTGTGAGTTGATCAGAGAAAAAGGCATTCATAACTTCATTCCACAACAAAAATACACTCTTTTTCCCATGATTACTGATAATTGTTAGTCTCATCTCAGATTTATTCATGAGATCTTGATGTTTGTTATTCTGGAATTTCCCGAACATTTTTGGGCATTCTAACGCTACTATCCTTTAAGAAGGTTCTTGTATCATGACCACAGATATTCCCAATACAGAGATTGTCGGGTATGAGGGGTTAGCCGACACTTATCAAATGACTAAACAAGCCTTATGGCGTGAGGTCTTTGAGAACTCAACTGTAGAATTTTTGCTTCGGGAGATCACACCTGGATCGAGGGTACTTGATTTGGGCTGTGGAGGAGGATTTCATATCCGTTCTATTCTTGAAAGGAAGACCTCGGTCGAAGCTATTGATCTTTCACAAGACCAGATTGCACTAGCAAAAAAAGAGTTTGCCGACACAGCACAGGTGACATTTAGAGTAGCAGATGCACGTTATTATCGCCCTGCACAAACCTTTGATGTTGTGACCGGTTTCTGGCTTCTTAATTACGCGGCTTCCCAGAATGCTCTCAAAGACTTTTTTGAAACTATTGCAGCATCATTAAAGCCAGACGGGTTATTTTTGGGAATAAATGATAATCCATTTAACTCCGAACAGACCTATCCTGGTTATCAGAAATACGGATTCGTTAAGGAGTGTGAAACGCCTCGTATCGAGGGGTCTAGAGTAGTTTGGGCTCTCACAGAGCCCGTGAAGATGAAGATTACCAATTATTGGTGGAGCCCACAAACCTATCGGAATGCAGCTTTGGCTGCAGGACTAGAATTGGAGTTTCTCGCTCCTCATAAAGCGCTCTCGGTTGCAGCTAATCATGAGTTTTGGGACTTGTTCCAAGATGACCCCCCATTTATCGCTATCAAAGCTCGCAATCGCCAGGTGATTCAGTAAATAATCAAGGAAGAATTGAAAACTTTTCATAAAAGTTAGTAAAAAAAGTTTATTTCGTGGTTTATGAAAATAGACTCTCAAAATAAGAAATAAAGAGAATAAGTAAGGCTTACGGTCAACTCTGTCACCATTCCCTTAATGTGGCTCAGTTGTGGTTATAGTTTTGAACCAAGTTCACCAAGATTTGGTCGTAATAGTTCGGAACTATAATATTCTTGACGCTTTTGTTGAAAATTTTCCAGCACCTGAGGAGGGAAATTTTCTAGTAGATATGACTTTAAGATCGTTTTACCCCAATGAGGTCGCAGCTTAAACTTCTTCGCTAGTTCATCTTGAACAGCTTCAGCAAAGTCTAAATCTGTTGTACTGAAAAAGATATCTACTGAATAAGATTCAACCTCAAAATTGCCTGCCATAGCAGATTTGGTGGACTTTCCTACATAGCGTGCACCAATTGAATTCTTAAAATATTTTCGCGGACGTTGATTTTTAAACTTTTTGCCTAAAGTATGAATGAAGGATAACAGTTCCACTAATTTATTTCTTGGCACGAAGACGGCAATATCGTAAGCGGTGAAAGTTGTGGTAAAAAATTGTTTGAGGAGGGAAGGATTTCTCTCACTTTCTAACATCGGATGATAATCATAGAGATAATCTAGATCATTAGGACTGGTAATAATAATTTCTGCTTCTCGGCGTTGGGCAAAGCTCCCAATCAAGCGCTGAACAAAAGGCCGAATGATAGGAAAACGGGTATCAACAGCCCAAAAAAACTTGATGATAGCCCAGGAAATTGCACCTATTATGGGAGTTCCCATGCTAACTTCTTTTGGTGGTAAAAAGATTAACCTCAACAATTGGTGGAGTATTTAAGTAAAATTTTATGTTTCTCAATTCATTATTTGAGCAATGCCTTCTGTATAAGAATACTCAAATCCCGCTCGGCATATGGATTAATACTTTCCACAAGTTGCTTAATTTGAGTCTTGAATGGAGCTAACTTCTTTTCCACAATCTCTTCACTTTTTTGTAAGATAATTTCCCATTCCTCGCAATGGGAAAAAAAGTTTTTAACTCCCAATCCTAGTCCTAACAAAAATAATATTGTTGGATAGCCAGCCTTTAGAAATTCAGTGTAAACAATTTTATTCTTTTTTCCCGTTACAACTTCACACTTAAAACTTCTTTTTTTCGTTACAATATCTTTCCAAATAAATTTCCCAAGCCATATATCTTTCTTCTTCATTACACATTCTTTTTTAATGGTATAGTTATTGAACTTTTTGGTCTTACTCTTTACCTTTTCAACCTTGATTTGGTTTGTCCGAAGTTTTTTTATTTTGTTTACACGACCATTAATTACTGAGTCAAAATTAGTGACTATAGCCTTACTTTTATAAGTAGCAAAACCAAACTTCTTAATAGCTGATGCTGCCTCCCACAGTAAATCTTTATTTCCAAGTTTCAAGCCAACACTATGTCTAACAACACGGCTAACAAACTGAATAAGATTGTGCTGATAAAGACGATCTCGCTCTTTTTCAGCAAGTTCTCTCAGGTCATTACTCAGTAGTTGCTCTATTCCACCTAATTTTTCCTTTGGTAAAATTTTATTAATGTATTGAATAATTTCTTTAAATCCAGAACCAGTTAGACAATTAACTTCAAAAATGGCAGGATTACTTGAATAATAGTTTTGATAAATTTCAGTTATTTGCTTGCGAACATCTTCAAAATTTTGTTCGGTATATAGAGCTTGCCCTTCTCGGTAAAAAGTATTAAGGACAAAAATAACTTTACTATTCCTATTTTTTGTTTGCTGAGATTTTAGAAGCTCTCTTAGGTATTTTTTATCCAAGCGCAAAAACTGCATTTGTGGGGCAACTAAGTAGAGAATTAGATCGGGTGCAACATGTTGTTGATTAGTCGGAGATTGCCACTCTTGAACTGTTATACAGTTTTTCTTTACTTTTTTGGTCTGACAATAATTAGAGTAGTCTAATATTTGAAACTCTTTGATACGAGGAATATCAAATTCTATATCCTCAATTTGGGAGAGTAACAGTATAGCTCTGTTAATATTTTCAAACTTCTCATTGCTTCCAGATCCAGGTAAATCAAAAAAAAGAAAGTTGCTTACTAGTCGAAATAACTGCAAGCTATTTGTACAGTCCTGACGACCATCGGTTCTCATTGCTGCTTGATTTGAATCAAGAAGACTATTTCCTAAAGTGGTCTTTCCCGCACCTGTACGCCCAGTAACATAAATGTTAATGGGCGTAGTAAACAACTTATTTTGCTCTCTAAGTTTTCGAATGAGTACCTCTGACTCCAGATTTTCCAAGGAATTAGCTTCTAGAAGATCTGGCTTGTCTGCAAACATTACCTGAAGCGTTGGAAAGCAATCGAATGACATGAGATTTTTGTCCTAGATTCTGGTTTGAAGAAGTATCACTTTAATTTTCGTCAAGCCACACTCAAGTTAGCTAATTTTTAGGGCTTGCTCTAAGATCTGGATAAGCTTCTGCTCTGTATCAGGAGTTTTGTTTTTGATTTCAGCTTCAATCTCAGATTTGAAAGGAGAAAGCTTTCGTTCCACAACAAGTTCTGCGTCTTTCTGACAATCTTTCAAGCTTTTTGAAGAATCTTCAGCACTGAAATAGGACTGAAATCCTAACCCAAGTCTGATTAAGAACTTTATTACTGGATAACTACCTTCAAGGTATTCTTTTCCGACTACTCGTGTAGTTTCTCCACTAACTATTTTGATTGTCTGATATATCTTTTTTGGTGGCCGAGGAATTTTTTGGGTTATTGTTTCTATTTCGACTTCTTTTCCCCAATCTTCATTTCCAAGTAGAAAGCCAGCTCCTCTCTTCAGTTTATTCATAAAACCTGGTTTGTTAACTATTTTTTTGACTTCTTCGCGCACTTTTTTAGGTTTACGGGGTTTCGTTTCTATTAATACTTTTTTGTCTTTGTATTCAGGTCTTGTCTCTATAATTTTTTCTGTCTGCTTTTTCTTAACTTTTTGAGAATCAGCCTCTATAATCTTATTTATTTTTCTTTCATCGGCAGTATCTGCACTACCGAAAACCATTACAGCATAAGTACTGATTGCTAAAGCTATTTCCCGTAGTAGTTCTTTCTCTCCGACTTTTTGGTCAACCTTATAATTCGCTATACGACAAGCAATCCGAATCACTAGATTTAGAAATTGACGATTAAGCTCTTTTTGAGCTATTTGTTTTAGCTTACCGCCTAACGCTTTTTTTAGCTTTCCAAGTTTCTCTTGTGGCAAAAGTTGGCTAATAAATTCCGTTACTTCAGAGATGCCTTTACCAGTCTTAGAGTCAATCTCAACAATTGGTGGAGCATCTTCGTAGATTTTCTGATAAGTCTCGATAATTTTATTCTTAGCGTCCTCAATATTTTCAGGAGTAGACATCTGCACCCCATCTTTAGTAAAAAGATTGAGGGCGAAAATAACTTTGTTATACTTGCTCTGCTTCTGCTGAGATTTAAGTAACGCTCTCAAGTAACGTTTATCATCCTTTAGAAACTGCATATGCGGAGCAACCACATAGAGAATGACATCTGGCGCAAATACTTCTTGATATTCTTCGTCAAATTGCCAATCTTCAACTGCTATGGTATCCGGAGCTGGTTTCCCTGTGTTTAGAAAATCTGAATAGTCTCGCAGTTCAAATTCCGAAATCTTAGTAATAGGAGGTTCCTCATCTTCATCCTCAATTTGCTCGATTAACAAAGCTGCCCTGTTGACGTTTTCATAATCTTCATTACTCCCAGCACCAGGCAAGTCATAAAAACAAAGATTGGATGGCATCTTGAAGAACTGTACAGCAGATGTACAGTTCATATGACCAGTTATTTTCAGGATATTCTGGCTTTCATCTAGAAGGCTATTGCCTAAAGAACTTTTTCCTGCACCTGTGCGCCCAGTAACATATAAGTTAATAGGAACAGCAAATAGCTTACTATGCTCTCTTAACATTTCAATCAGTTTCTCTGCCTCTTTTTCTTGCAGATCAAAATTCCTTAGATCTAATAGTTTTAGAACTTCTGAATCGTCTTGGAACATAACTCTTAGCAGTGCTAAGGATTCGTTTGATTCGGGTTTTTCTGGCATGTCTGGAGGTGGATTTGGAGGTTTAAGAACTTCTATAACTTCAGCCGCTTTCTGATAGCGTTGCCGGAAGTCATAAAGCACCATCTTGTCTAAAATATCTGCTAGCTCATCGTTCACAGAAATCCCATTACGCCAGATAATTTCACAGTTTTTTTTATCCGTTTCTAGTTGGTTAGGCGGCACTCCAGTTAAAGCCTGAATGACTATCATTCCTACTGCATAGATATCACTGGCTAGCTTCGGGTTCCCCATAGCTTGTTCGGGAGGCATATAACCAGGTGTACCAATCTGAACAGTTCGACTTTGCTGCCCCTGAGAATTAACTGTTAAAACACTGATTTCCTTAACTGCACCAAAATCAATCAACACCAATTTCCCATCCCGTTTCCGTCGCATGATGTTGCTGAGGTTGATGTCTCTGTGAATGATATTTTGTTGATGAACAACCGCCAGAACTTCTAATATTTCCTGTAACAATTTGATAGAAAGCTCTTCACTTAGTGGTTTCCCCGGAACAATTTCTTTCTTCAGGTCATCCCCATCTACAAATTCTTCCACCAGATAGAATTCACCCCCTTCTTCAAAGTGAGCATACAGACGGGGAATTTGGTCGTGTTCTCCAAGACGATAGAGAAATTCAGCTTCTCTCTCAAATAGTCTTTTGGCAATAGGAAAAACATTGGGATTGGGGTCTTTAGGTTTGAGATGTTTAACCACGCGGGGAGGATCATCAGGTAAAGCGATATCTTGAGCTAGGTATGTGTCTGCAAACCCACCGCTGCCTATTTTACTGACAATTTTGTACCGACTTAGAAGAGTTCTACCGATGAGCATAATGTTATCCTGAGGGCGAAGATTAGTTAAACGCCGCCATTTATCATCAAGTTTTGTCTCCTCATTGATTATTGTATTTCTCAGGTTGGCACCACTGAGGTTGACATCACTGAGGTCGGCATCACTGAGGTCGGCATCACTGAGGTTGGCATCACTGAGGTTGGCATCACTGAGGTTGGCATCACTGAGGTCGGCACCACTGAGGTTGGCACCACTGAGGTCGGCACCACTGAGAAGGTCATTGCTCAAATCTTCATCGCTTAGATCGACACCGACAAAATCTCGCTTCAAATCTAAACCAGCAATTTTTGCCAGTTCGGATAATTTTTTTGTCTCTGCATTTTCAATTTGCTCGATCGCAGCTTCTATTTCCCGATCAAATCTTTCCTCATCCATATACCAACTTCACGCGACTCAAATAGGTTTTTTCTTGTAGCAGTTCGTCAAGAAAACGGCGCACTATCTTCCTCTCTATTACCAACATTTTTTTCTTATCTACGTTCTTCCGCAAAAATGTGTCGCCATTAAGCAAACAAATATCTTCTGTGTTTTCTACTTCAAAAGTAATTAACGAAACACAAGGGTTTCCAGTTACATTAACTGTTGCTAATGATGTTTGCTGGAGTAAACCTTCAAGAATGTCATTATTAGCTGTTGCTTCAAAAATCCAAACAGGGTCGCTCAAACCACCTTTAGTTTTGACTAAATATTCCTTAACAATATATTCTTGCCCGTTTTGCTTAGTTTTTTTGCTACCAGCATATATTCCTGGATTTTTCCAACCTAAATTAACTCCAGTGTTGTCTTCTTGTGTTACTCCTTGTTGTGATTTAATTTCCTCTTTCGTTTCTAAAATTTTATAGAGCTTAATATTTTTAAGTGGCACCTCTCCATTAACTAAATTGACTTTCAGTTTCCCTTTCTTGATGGCAAATTGTGCTTTTCCATAATGTATTGAAACTTGTTCTATCCCAAACCGAATAGAAGCAATTAGGTCGAATTGTGTTCTTGTTACTTGCTTGGTCTCAAACTCCATCCGCAAACAATTTTCAAATCGATTATCCATTTAAACAATCACCCTTCTGCTGCTTCCAGTGCAATCGAAAGTAACCAACTGGTTAGATTTAACCCCCGCTTTCTAGCTGCTTCCTTCAATTTTTCCTTGTCTTTGCTCGATATTTTTAGATACAAAGCCGAATCCTTCTTTCCTAGTCCTTTCCCTGCTGCATATTGATTCACGCCTTTGGGGTTGCGAGCCCTACCTTTTTTCTTCGTAGCCATCCATCTATTTGTCTACAAATTAAGTTACTTCTAAGTCAAATATTACCACGTATATACTTGCTAATACCAATTTGAATAAAGAATACGACAGACAATGTAGGGGTTTAGCAGTGCCAACCCCCTACCTAATCAGACAAATATTTTCTCTTCAGCTTGGTCAAAAATAGATTCTATCTCAGTAGTAGTGTCATAGCCTAATAAATTAATTTCATGGGCAGCATTAATTAATTGACGACGTTGAGATTTTTCTAAGACAGAAAACGCTGTGTTATGCCTCCATAAAGTTGCGATTGTTGGATCAAGGGCTCTGTCTTCTCTTGACTACGCCCCATCGTATATATCGCATCTCTGTTCGATTTGTTCATCTGGTGTATTATTTCTTTCTAATTGTCCGAATTTCCAAGTTAAATATTATTGCACTGTGATTTAGTAATGTTTGAGAGAATAATTGAAGATTGCGAAAACGCGAGCGCGTAGTTCCAGTTTCGCTGATCGCGAATTACCAAAAATTAGGTAAAAATTTTGTCCAGTCTCTAATTGTTCGATTAATATTTCTTGCTACTTGAATATGAGGTTCATCAGGTTCAATAGGAATAATATTTGCCTTGCTCCCCATGCCAAATTCTTCTACAACTAAATTAGCAGCTTCGAGACCTGTGACATAAGCTTTCTCCTGGGACCAAGAACCATGACGAGTGACAATCCAATCACCACTCATATATAGATTGGGAATCTCTGTTTTTGCCGACAGTAAATACTGATAACTACCTGGGAAAAAATGGGTGACACCTTCTTTAACCCGAATTACGCTGCTATCGACTACTTTGGCTGTACCAAAAGCAGGTATACATGTAGTTACATCACGATGGACTTTATCAATAATTTGTTGATCGCTCATCGGTAATAGTTGGTTGGCATGATAAAAATCTGCTTCAATGACGGTATTGGGTTCATCATGATATTCATCATGGAGATCGTTGAGATCAAAAAATGTCCAACCAGTTGTGGCATCAAAACCAAAGCAAGCATTAGAAGGTAAGGGAATATCAACTTTGCGATCAAACCAGAGACGGGTAGCTAACACATCAATCCCTTTGAGATTAGCCAAGTTACGGAATTGGGCATAGTTATTTA
>JAAUYH010243261.1_pt1 | contig 14417 bp, 16 predicted proteins | sample 7278061 | NCBI WGS metagenome assembly JAAUYH01 (sample SAMN14350203, study PRJNA611818) | marine sediment metagenome | isolation source: surface marine sediment (0.6m) | place: French Polynesia: Moorea | collected 2018-08
CAGGGTTTCGTCGGTCTTGTCGAGTAGATTGAGTAAATCCTGGTTGGGCATATTATGCATCCGGCTGTACGGTTGATTTCTTCTCGGCCACAAGCGCAACCTCAAAGGTCACGTTGCCGCTGTTGTCGGCGGAGTTACTCACAGTAGAAACGCCGCACTTACGATAAATGAGGCGCATCCCGCCGCGGAATTGGATTTCGAATACGATGTCGATATCCTGCTCCTGCAAGACGTCCCATGCGACCTCATCGCGCACTGTTCGGGCGTGGCGCACGGTGAGCGTAATCGCGTGTCCGCCTGCACTGCGGTTTCTTCCGATGATACCGCTAGGTCCTGTGACCACGGCCAATCCGCCCTCGGGATTGGCGTTGTGACTCTCTACTTGGCGCAGTTGCCTGCGTCCCAAAGGGTCGGTGATGTAATAGGTTGCGCCGTCTGAAATGGGTGCTGGATTATCTGTGCCTTGTGCCATGGATACTCCTTACGCGCCCACTGGACGCCGTATATTGTGCTTGACTGCGATGACGTCCAAGCCGGTGATGACCCGGTATTGCAGCGCGATGACGAGATCGGTGCGTGCGCCGACAAAATCAAAGGCCGCGGTCACCGATTCGTCGTCGGGGGGCCGGATGATGCGGTCCTCGGCAGCCTGCTCAAGCACGACCTGGGCAGCCGCGATAGCGGAGATACGGGTTTCGTCGTCGGCGTCCTCTTGAGAGAAGCGATCGAGGGCGATTTGCATCTGTCGCAGCAAAAAGGCCACCGTCTTTGCGTACTCGACTGGTTGATACGTCGTATCGCTCGCATCGGTGACGCCGGTTTGATCGGTGATTGCCGTCGATACCGGGTCCACAAACGCCGCGGGCGCATTGCCGCGCTCGGGCTCCAGGACAACGCAGACACCGGCATTGATGGCATCATTGACCACGTCTCGATCGATGGATCGCGGGCGACCGTAGGATGGCAGTGTTGCCCGATTGAAATTCCAGTTGGGCCGGTTCTGGCTCCACAGCCGGCCCGCGACCCCGGCCGCGACCTGAAATGGCAGCGAGCGCGCACTCTCTCTCGGAGAGATGGTTTGCTCGGCGTGCGCCAGTATGACGCGGAAGTCGTCGATTTCTGCTGCCGCCGTCTGGGCATCGGCGACATCGCCGCCCTGTGCGGCGACAATGACGTGGTACCGTTTGCGGGTGTAGTCCCAGCCGTCTTGTACATGGGGCTTGAGCAGTGCCCGGGTAGCGGCATCGTCTTGCGGTACAACGACTGCGTCAAAGTCTACGCCGAATGCGGCATCGAGTGCGAGCTGGAGATCTGTATTGCCTGCGCCCGGCGTACCTGCATCGACGGTGATGTTCACGCCCGGTGCGTTGCGGGTTTCTGCGAAGACGGACATGCCATTGGCCCAGGTGCCGGCATGGCGGGCCGTGAGTGTGAGGGTTGCGCCGCTGGTTGTGGCAGTAAAAATCATCTCGGGCGCGCGGGCATCAAACAGTTCTTTGCAGCGGGCGGCGATAGTCTCGGCACTTTCGCCCGCCAGCGTTGGCACCGTGATATCGTCAGGGCCGGCGATGATGCGCAGAGATCCGGCCGCAGTTGCGGTGCCGCCTATGGTGAGCGGATATGTTGCCTTTTCAGCACCAACGCCGCTCGGTTCGCGGACCGCCAACGTGTACAGCGAAGGGGTGCTGCCGCGGACTGCGTCCTGCAAGGCTAGCCGGCCACTCTCAAGCGCCTCGGCGACCATAAGATCGAGCATAGAGCCGGGGCCGTGATCGCGCTGCACTTGATTGCGATCCTCGACTTCATGCAGCACGCCATCGAGCTCGTCGGTGGCCGATTCGTCGCGATAGCCGATGAGGAGCACGCGGGCGGCCAGGGGAACGAGACCCGCTTGGCGCTGTAGCTCGACATCCTGGTGCACGCCTGGATGCCGTTCGTTGGGCGAAATGAACTCAGCTCTCATGGATGGGCTTTTTCTTTGCCGGGGGCGTTTGGGGTGATGCAGTTGCTAGGAATAGCCGCTTGAGCCGCAAATGTTCGCGTACTGCGGGACTGTCGGGTAGTGGGACACCGCGCAGGTCGTCGGTGATGATACGGCCGCCAACCCGCAAAATGCGGCCTTTTCGTGTACGATAAGACTTCATAAAGACCTCGCTAAAAATCGCGCCGCTGTGAAGCTATAGGCTCGGTCGGTGCTGGTGCGTGGTTAGTAACGATGCGGTCGATGGGCGGCGTGTCGCGGCTCTGGTTGATCGCTTGCTGTATACGCACCTGCGTCGAGATGAGCCAGATGGATAGACTTTGTGCTGAGTACACTGGCTCGTGGTCCTCGACCCGGATTAGGCCGACGTAGGGCGCACCGGGCAGCGCCGCGTAATGCAATTGTTCGATCACGTGCTGCACCATAGTGAACATGCCCGGGTCTTGTCCGGGTTGGTCGGCGGCACAGTGCAGACGGCCATGGACCAATCGGCCGGGGGAAGCGCTGGCGCAGTACACGCGCACGGTTTGATCCCATTTCAACAAGTCCGGTTGGCTGGCGAATGCCGACGCTCCACCGAGAACCACGTACGCGCCGGGTAGGGCGCCAAAGTACTGCACAGCGGTCTCATCGAGAATCAGCTCGGCCGTGGGATCGATGGGCAGTTGTCGCAGTGTTTTGATATAGGGGCCACGGGGGCCCGGAGGCAGGCCAGAAGCAGTGCCAAGCGGTGCGAGCAGCTCAAGGTAGCCTCGGGCTACGCGTGTGAGCAGAGCTTCATCGGTGCCGTCGTCGAACGAGTATACGGACATCTGCCAGCCTACCAGTCTTGGGTGACCATCTTGGCCCAGGTTTTCAGGGCCCGATCGGCGAATTCTTTGCTAAAGCCGGCATACGGCCGCGCTGGGATTTTGGCGCCGCGATGACCGGTGCCGCCTTCATGATGGATAACGGCGTATTCGAGCACGTTGACGAAACGCAGCTGCTCGGGCTCAAGAAACGATTTCCATGCGGTCGGCAGTTTTCCCAAGTCCCCGGGGCGGCGATTGCGGCGATAGCCGCGCCGGGCCTTGATGCGCGACGACCTTGCCGAACTCGGCCAGCGCTGGCCGTCAGGTCCGGTGCGGGTTTCGCCGCGGGCCTTGAGATCGCGTTTCGCGGGTGCCTTGAGGGCTCGAAATGCTGCGAGCTTCTTGCGCGTGGCGTTCTTGAACAGCGCCGCCAAGCCCTCGGACACATCGCGCAGTTCGATATCGGCTGGGTCCATCAGATAAGCCCTGCTAGCTTGTCGAGTGCGAAATCGGAACCACTTGGAACCGCATCAGGGACCGTTGCGCGCTGGCCCTCGGGCGTGCCGGCGAACTGCTGCCGTTTGCGCATATAGCTGAGGTCCTTGCGCCGCCTGTCTGCGGCCCGATGACTGCTGTCGCTGGCGCCGCTGGGGGTATTGCACTCTAGATAGTAGAGAGACTCGTCGATTGCAAACTGTCGGAGAGTGCCCCATCGCGGATCGGCCTCTGTAATGCCGGCAATCGGCAAGAATTGAGCGATCAGCTGATCACCAGCATTGAGTGCAGCGCTGAGACGGGCCGTCTTTTGCTCCTCCGACACGTCGCTGCCGTAATCCGCAGCGCTCGACAACAGACCCTCGATATACTCCCGCCCCATAAGGGCCTCAAGATCTCCTCGACTAGCGATTGGCATTGCGATTTCGTCTATCGCGCGTGGCTAATTTCGACATGCGCTGCTCGGTTTGCTCTTCAATCTCCTGGAGCGTCTTGCGCTTGAGGTCGATATCGTCCTCTAAACGCTTTGCCTCACGTTTGCGATCTGCGAGCATCTGCTGCGCCTCGGAAAGTTGGCGGGCCATTTCTTCGGATTCCGCCACAGCCGCGTCACGGGCTGCATGCGCTTGAGCAATCTCGTCCGCCGAGGTCTGCTTGAGTCGCTCCATGCGGTTGAGTTCCTCGCGCATTTCTTTGAGCTGCGTTTCGAGTTTAGAAGTACGCCGCACAGCATCGTTTGGATCGCTGTAGCTGAGGACCGCGTTTTCCGTCTGCACCCATCGGTGCAAATCGGCAAACTGTGCCGGCGACAGGGACAGTTCTGCGTCTGTCTCATGGCTGGGCGTGCCGTCTTCGGTGACTTCAGCCAGCGTCGCGGGCTTGGAGAATTCGTGGCCATAACGGCGAAATCCGGTGCGTGTACAGTGAATGCTGATAATGCGTGTGCTCATGGATTACTCGGGTTTGCTCATGGAAATGCAGTCCCAACGGTCGTAGGTGAATCCCCACGCAGCGCGCAGAATCCACTCAGTACGACCGCGGAGACGGCCGGGTTCGGTGTCGTAGCCATTGCGCACAATGAGCTGTGCGCCACTGTCGATGAAGTTGAGGGGGGCGCGGCGCTCGTCGAGAAAGCGCAGGAACCACACGTTTTCGTGTTCGCCGCTGAGTTCCGAAATGGTCTCCCAGGTGAACGAGCCGGCGAATTTGCCCGGATTTTCCACTGCAAAGCGCGCCAAATCATGGGCCTGTGATGCGAGCGCCGGGCCGACCGATAGATGGAAGCTCGGGCGGGCGCCAGAGACTTGCCCGCGGTCGGTTTGCACCGCGTTCGCGGTATAGGAGCGCCACATGTTGCCGTAGGGCAGGCCGAAGATGTTGCGGTACTCCAGCATGGAGCGGGTGATGATATCGACGCTGTTGTCATTGAGCGGCAGCGCGAAGAGATTGGAATAGGTGGCCGGGTTGCGGTCTTTGTCAGCGCCGGGGTGGTTCTCGTCGAAGAACGGCTGCCCATCCGATGCAGCGCCGTACTTCAGGGTGTCGCCCGCGGTCATGTAGTCCCAGGCTTGGCGAAACTGGGTCCAGCGCACGCCTCCGCTGTGCCCGGCCCAGGTATTGATGTACGCGTTGTACTTCTGCCGCACGATGGGCTGGCGGAGTTTGTGAATCTCTTCGGCAATGCCATCGATGTACTTTTGGACCGTGATGCTGCGGTCTTTGAGCGGCAGTGCTTTGAAGTTGACTTCGCCGGTATCCTTTTTGAGCTCGATATCCGGTTCACAGTAGATCATGGTGACCTGATTGTTGACCGGGGATTCGAGTACTTGGTCGGGGCGGATATTGCGCACTATGTGGCGGAACGGGTGCGCGGCTTCGCCGAGTTCATAGCCGCGGTCGAGCTCAAGATCAAACTCGACGGTGGCAGCCTCGACGACTTCGAAATCGGCGAGACTGTAGTAATCGGCAGCGACGTTTTGCGGAATGAGCAAACCTTGCACGGTTTGGACAAAGTGTGGCAATGGGGACTCCTTAGCCGATCTGCACGGCGACGAGGCGGTTGCGAACGGCAATGATGGTGCCGATGGGGCGATCGTTGGTCGAAGTGAGGGCGAGGGTATCGTCGGTGGCAGCGTGGGCGGCTTTGCCGCGATCGGCCGGCACAATGGTGCCTTTGTCGACCAGGGCCACGCCGATGGTCATGACGGTGACTTGCTTGTCACCATTGGCGCCGCTTTGGTTATTGGCGCCGTCGATGGCGTAATGCACGGCTTTGCCGGTCTGGCTGCCGTCATCTAGCGCAGGGACGCAAAAGCCGGCGGCATCGTAGCTCACGAGAGCACCGATATGAATATGTGCCCCAGCCGCCACCGGCACCTTTTGCTGGCCGAGTAGCTGCTCGTGAATATCGCCGATTCTATCTCTGGTAAGTGGCATAGATTGCAAAATCTCCGGGTTGTGGTTGGTCGATGCGGGCGGCGTTAGATGGTTACGCTTGCAAGCCCATGGCTCGCTGGAGCAAATCGGGGCGGCGCTGGAATAGGCGTTCTGGTTGGTCGGCACAGGCCGCGGCAGCGTTGCGGATATGCTCCGGCAGGGCGGCGAATAATGCTCCGTAATCCGTGGCGGGTGGAGCAGAGGGCGCGGTGCTGGCTTGGGGAGTGGCATTGTTGCCCAGATTGGCGCTCTGCCTTTGCCCCACAGGGGCGATGCGAGGATTTTCGGCGAATGCTGTCACCAAGGCGCGCGCATTGGCTTCGTCGCCGCTGGCGAAGGTTTTGCGCAACAGCTCTTCTTGGCTGCCACCGGGTCGGATACGGCCGTCTTTGACCAGGTCGGCGATCGTCTGCTCGGCCTCGGATTCGAGGTCTTTGGCGCGGCGATCGTCGAGTTCTGCACGCAGCTTGGCCACTTCGGCCTTGGCGGTATCGCGCTCGGTGACCACGCCTTCGAGGTCGCGCACGCGCGCTTGCGACACTTGCAATTCTGTCGTGATTCGATTGACGGCCGCTGTGATTCCGACTTCGCCAGCGCTACTATCGAGATTCAAGATTCGGTACAATTCGGTGTATTCTGCCATATCAGTGTTCCGTTTTGGGTTACGAGTATTGCTGCGTGCGGCCGACAGGCGCTCCCAGCCGAGGATGCCGGTTTGCACCACCGCGGGCCGGATAACCCAGGAGCGTTCGAGCCATTCGGCGTCGTTGTAACGCCACGTGGCCACCTTGTTGCCTTTGAGCTGCTGGCCCGGGTAGTGGTCGCATTTCAGTACCGTGTCGTTGCAAACGCGGCATTCGAGGGTCTCGAAATCGTAGAGCACGCCGATAGAAAAATTGGTGACGCGCCGCTCAAGCACTGCGCGCACGCCAGCGCGCGAACGCACGCTGAGCGTCTCGATGAGGGCTTCGATGAGGCCGTCGTTGTGATATCGCGAGCTCAGGGTGTCTCCGAGTCCTTTATCGGTGTCGAGGCTGTGGTCGCGACAAAATGGCGTGCCGGCTGCGGTTGCGGCGAGATGCTTGAGCGCCTCGGTGCTGAAGTCGATGTATTTACGGTTTTCGATGCCAACGCCTTGGGCATAGGTTTGCGCTTCGATTTCCAGCTCGATGGCTTCGCCGCGATAGCTGCGCTCGAGGAGTTCTTTGCGCTGCTGGTCATCGTCGGTGAGCGATAATTTACCCGTCTGGCCCTTCATGGCAAACGTGGCGATGCCGACTGGTCGTGGATTGGAGTAAAACGCCTCAAGCATCTACATCTCCTATGGGCTCGCTCTCGTCGGTGCCGGCGTTACCGGCAGTTGTTTCGCTGCGGCGAATGCGCAAACCGGTCAATTCTTCCAATTGCTCGGGATCGATTTCAAAGCCGATCTTGTTCAGGCGCTCGGCGGCAGTGAGAGCGCCCTCTGCATCGGTGATTTTCTGCCCGACGCCAAACACAATGCGAGGCGGTCGGCCGCGGACTTGGTTCATGCGGTGCCAAGGCTCGGCGAGCCCTTTTGCCAGCGAACGGCCGACCCGGTTTCCATCGGTGCGCAGCACAGATTGATGGATGCCGGCAAAGGTTTTGTTGGTGTGGTAGTCGCCGACGTTGCCGCTGCCGGTAGTGGGAATGCCGGTCCACAGCCGGGTAAATTCTTCATGCAGCGATTCAGTGAATCGAGCTTGCGGGTCGCTGTTGGCGCTGCGGGCACTGGCGGCGACATCGACCGGCGTGGGCTCGATTTCGCTGTTCTTGTCGATGATATAGCCAATATCTTCGCCCCAGCGGCGCAAAATGTCGCGCGCTTGCGCTTGCTGGCCTTCGTCGGCCCAGCTGGAAATCTTGACTGCGAGAAATGGCAGACCATATCGGCGCAGAAACGCGAACCAGTTGGCCCACATTTGAGTGCGCAGAATGGCGTAGCGCGCACAAGCGTGCATGAGCCCGGCGCGAGCTGGTGGCCAATAGGGCGCACCGCGCGTGACGATCCACTTATCCGCCACCATGCGGGCGACGGTGGATTCGCTGGGACCGGTGCGCACGAGTAATTCGTCGGGCTCGGCGCCGGGGACCACGCGCCAATACTCGGTAGCGATGCGAAAGAGGCGCGAACGGATATGCCATAGGCTCCGCGGTAGCCATTGTTTATCGTCGCTATCCCAGGCCCAATCGATCTCACTGGCGGCCCAGCCGTAGACCAATGCCGAGAATTGGTGCCACGCGATCAGCTGGTCGGTATCGAGGCGGTTCCATATCGCTTGAAACGCGTCTGCAGCGTACTTATCGGCGCGGTCTGGGCCGCCGGGGAGAATGGCCACGGTGGCACCTTCGAGCGCAGAGACGCGGCCTTCGACCAGAGCGCGAAGAGACAGGTCGCGCCCAATCAAGCCATCGAATAGATCGCACATCTGCTCTGGGCGGCCGAGTTCGGCGGCAGCAAAGATGCCGGCCACGCGTTCGAGGTTGGCGCGATCGGCCGGATTCTGCGGCGGGATAAGCCCGTGCGTGACCGCCTGTCTTCCGCGGGGTGGCTCCATGGCCCCACTATGGCCGTGCGATTTGGTGCCGCTGAGTTACTACAAATTGTAGCTGGGCCGGGCCATGAACTCGGGGCCCTTGCGGGCGCGCTCTGCCGCGAGTAGCTCGATGATGTCGCGTTCGTGGCCCCATTTGCGCCACGCAACATATGACCAGGTATCGGCCGGATGGGCATGCTCGGATCGACGGTTGGGCTCGCCGTTCTTTTTCTTGGGATAGAAGCGCATGGAGTCGCGTACGCACTGGGCTTGCGGCAGAACATAGATCAGCGGTTCTCGGCCGCCTTTACCGGGGATATCGCGCAGCAAGAAATCACACAGCGACATGCGCAGCCACACGGGCGGATTCGTCGCCAGTTCCGCATCTGGTCGTCTGAGTATCTCCCAGCCCATTTTTTCCAGCCGCTCCCATGAGGTCGGCTTCTCCCAATCGCGTTCGTTGTTTTGATGCTGGGCCGAGGCATCGCAGACCAGCACCGTAGTCTCTGGTGAAAAGCACCGATAGCCATGACGTTCGACCTCATGCAGTCGGGCACCGAGCTTGATTTCGCCGGGAATCAGTGATTCGGCCATCTCGATCACTTGACAAACCGCACCGCTGGGCATTTCGTAAAATCTGCTTGCAGACCAAGTGCAACCTTTGCTGCCCGTGTACTGGTCGAAGTCGAGCCCGAGTACCCATTCTGCACCGGGGGCCTGATAGTGGCGCTCGGCGACGATGGCGGTCACGTCGCGCCAGCTCGTGGGCACATATTCGAGCTTGTTGACGTCGTCGGTGTAGCCCTCGAATACCACGTCGGTGAGTGGCGCCGCCATGTCGCCCAAGTACTCACGACGATAGCGGGTCGAGCCGAGCAAGCGATGCGCTTGGGTGAATGTATCGGGCGGAATATGCGGGTTGCGCCGCGGGTCCAAGAAAAAGTGCCGCGACTCGGGACGCTCACCGCGCAGCATTTCTTCGTGCCACTTCATGAGCCATGCGCCTTTTTGCGACCGCGGCGGATTACAGGTCAAGACTTGCACTCCACCGGTATCGAGGCGCAAGAGATCGTCGGTGAGCTGTTGCGGGATTTCCTGGGCTTCGTTGATGATGACCAGATCGGCGCTACCGATTTTCATCTCGGTCTTGCCGCGCGCTGTGAGCAGTTCGATCCGAGAGCCGTTGACGAGATCGATGCGATTGTCGGTGGCGTGGTACTCGCGCCACTCGGTCGCCAAATTTTTGCCAAGTAGCGCGTCGCGCACCTCGATGGTGTGGTCGATGAAGGGGCAGAGAATGACGACGCGGGACTTGGGAATGGCCACCGCATATGCAGCCGCGCAACTCGACGCCAGGTAGGTCTTGCCCGAGCCGCGGCCACCGTAGAGCAGGGCGCGCATGACGCGTTCCGAGTCGCCGTAGACCAATTCGTAGCCCGATCGCTGGGTTTCGCCGGACTGCACCAGACGGCGGTAATCGATATGGCGAATCAGCCACGAGACAAACCACCTTGCGGCATTCGCCTGTGCACCATGCAGGCTGATGGGGACTGCGGTTTCTGCTGGTCGATCGTACTCGCTCTCGACTGAGTCCCACCGGCCACCGAATGAGCACAGCGGCATGTCTTTGCCGTCGAGTAACCATTCGATGCACACGGGAGTGTGTCTGCGTGTGCCACGTCCTGATTTGGCGATCAACGCCTCTGCGGCTAGTTTTCTTGCACCTAAAGCCATAGGTGGCTATGGCCGGCATCGGCGGCAGAGATGGTTACAGATGCAGGCTTGTCTTGCCGCGACGCAGGCCAGGCTCAGGTCCCTGGATGCGCCGGTCGATCTGGCGATCGCCGCGCAGCTCGGCTTCGGCCTCCACTTTTTCGTCCACTGGTGCGACACAGACCAGGGCTTCAGCCCAGCCGAGGAAGGTGCGGTGTTCGTCGGCCTGGTCTTTGTGGAGGTCCTCGCCGTCACCGTCGTCTAGCTCGGCGACGAGTATAAGGATTTGGCCGAGAATCCAGACAGGCGCCTCTGAATCCCTGTCCGGTGGTTCTTCCTGCCACGCGACCTCCCACGGTGATCGATTCGCAGCGACCGCCAGTTGGGCAGCATCGCGCACTTTGCCGGCCGTGCGCAGGGCAGCGCGAATAATTTGTGCCCGCGTGCCGCTGCGTCTGGACCAGCGCAGGCCCACGCGCTGGAGCCAGCGATATGCCTGCAAGGGGTCTTGGATGTCTTTTTGTACATCAGTCATGTAAGTACCCGTAACTATTCAAAAAGACCCCGTTGCCAAAAGTCTGGGGCCCCGGGTCCCTGTCCCAGAGTCGAGCCAGAAAAAAACGCCTGGCGCAGACTGTGAACAGATATTCACGCAGATTCATCCTGAACTGGCAGATGGAATGTTCCACCTCGCAGAATCAAGGTGAGCAGTGCGAGTCTGTCGCGATTGAGTGGTTTCACCTGCTTCTCAGGCAGTGGTGCGTCATGTTCCAGGGGCCGATTGAGTTCGCGTCGTCTGGCTACTTCATGCATGCATAGGCCCACCTCCAGGTGCGAGAGTTCTTGTTTGATTGCGCGTTCGCGTTCATTGCAATCCTCGATAGCTTCTAACCTATCTATAGGCGTGGCGCGGTCTTGATCGTAATTACATTCTTGTGCAATGTCGCTGCTCTCCCCGGTATGTTCAATGCTGGTGCGCTTGATTTCTCGGTCTTTGTCCCGCCATAGGGCGCGTCGTATTGCCCGTTGTACATAGCCGAGCCAAGAGCGCCGTTCGGGGTTGTAGGCCCGCAATGCTTGCCATACAGCCACACGGCCTGTCTGCATCAGTTCGTCGTAGGTGAGCGTGGCTGGTTTGGGGTGGAGTTTGGCGATCTCTGCTCGTACGAGTTGCTCACAGTAGGCGATCAGTTGATTGGTCGCTTTCGCATCGTCGGATTTTGCTGCGCATACGAGGTTTTCGATTTCGGCATGGCTCAAGTTTTGGTCATTCATTCCAGCCCTCCAGAAGGCATGTATGGCGTCCGTCTGTGACGATCTGCGCCAGTCCGAGGACACGGTAGAGCTCCGTGGAGATCGGTTCGGCGCCCTTGGGCCACGTGGTTTTGCGGCCTGTGACCGTGCTGATTTCGTGTGCGCCGCGGAGATTGCCGTGCTCGTCCTCGACGGTAGCCGCATGATAGCGACAGCTCACCCAGGGGCAGGGGCGGCGGTAGTGGGAGCCACCTGGGAGGCAATCATCGCGGGTGCGAGGGCGGCTTGTGACTGTGATGCGGGCAGCATCGAGCAGATCGCTAAGCCATGCTGGGACGCCATGGTCGCGGAATAGGGATGTTTGGGTATGGGGCATAGTTTGTGTCTCACTTGATTTCCGGCGCACGAGCATGCGTAGCCCAGCGCGGGTACTTGGTAGGGTCTTCGAGATAGGTGATTTTGTCGCGGCCTGGGCTGGGACGGCCAAGCATGTAGTGTTTGCCGTAGCGGGCCCGTCTGAGGTCGTAGGGCATAAGGTCTACGAGCGGACAGGCGTCGCTCATGCGCGATTTGACGATTTGCAGTGGGTGTACACTGTCCATGGGTGAGGGCTATCGATGTCGTAGGCCCGTGATAACAGTATGGCGGCTGTGGCGATCTTCGTGCGGCCAGACAAGTCATCGCGAGTTGTCTGGTCGAGAACGCTAGAGCCATTCCAGGGACATTGCTCCGGTTCATAGGGACATCAGGGACGTTTCCGTCAACCCAATATCCCTGAGTCAAGCTGCTGATATTACAGCGGAATATTGTCACAGGGACATCAGGGACATTGAATGCGTATACTCCTCTTCCTATCCCTGTTCTTTGTCTCTCTCTTTCTCTATATAACTTTATACACATTTAATGTCCCTAATGTCCCTTTAGGGAGAAAAGTCTAATAATAACAAAGGCTTAATGCAGGGACATTGCACGAAAAGCAATGTCCCTGCATTGTCCCTTAATGTCCCTGGCATAGCTCATTCCTCTGGGTGATCTGCCAGGAGACCCACTCCATAGTAGTAGGGCGTACCATTCGATTTCCGCCGAATGAAGCTACGGCGGGCTAGTTCCCTGCCAAAGTTCCGATTGTTGGTTGGATTACAACCCTCGGACTGCGCCCACTCCCGATACACGCGATAGAGCTCTTTCGTCGAGATGCGTGCTTCAGCCACGGTGGTGACGCAGCACTCCTCCAAGAATCCACCGATCGTATCACTCTCCGAGCGGTACTCTTCAGTGGCCTCTGAGACGGACGGAGCATCGCCCAGCCCCTTGATACCGCCGCCATCATTTACCCAGTCGAGGCAGCCTCTCACGGCCCAGGCGAGGATGCCGGGGAGCTCCTGCGCCAAGTGTTTTTCGAGGTGATCATCTCTTCGAGCCGAGAAATCCACCTCGAACGGCACTAGTTTGAGACGGCGCCAGATTCCCTCGTCGGTGCCGTGAACTTGGGGCTTGTAGTTGCTTGACATCCAGATTTTATAGGTCGGGCGATATTCGAAATACTGCCCGTAGAGGAAGCGGGCCTTGATGGCGTCGCCCCCTGTGATTTGCTTGATTAGGGACTCATTGAGACGATCTCCTTTTTTGCCTTCTGGCACGAGAAGGGCTCGACGGCCGCGAAAATCGGCGAGAGCGTGTGATGGCGATTCCCCGAGCCGCCGTTCAACGAATGCGTCGAACGGTGCGGTTTGGACTAGATCGCTGCCGAATACCTGCTCGATCAGGTGAAATAGGACGCCCTTACCATTGCCACCGCCACCGTGTGCGAATAAGAGGCACTGGGCAGAGGTATCGGCCGTGAGGGAGTAGCCTGCGTAGCGTTGCACAAAGATGGCGGCGTCGGGATTGGGCTCGAACACCTCCTTGATAAAGCGCAGCCACCGCGGGCATTGGGCGTCTGGGTCGTAGGCCACCGGAGAGCGGCATGTGAGTAGATCTTCTCGCCGGTGCGGTTTGAGCTCGCCAGTGCGCAGATCAATGGTGCCGTTTTGCACCGCGAGCAAAAAGGGATTGCGATCAAGTTGACGCAGCGACGTCGATAGGTTCGGTGCCGCGCACGCGAGCTTGATCATCGACTCGATCCTCGCCGTCGTCTGGAGCTTGTAGGCGTGCTCCTTGAGCTCTTCGGCGACTTCGGGCTCGCTGGCTTCGGTGAGGGCCGCTTGCCGCTCGACATGCTGGGCAACCTTGATCGCGGCTCGGACAAGGTCTGTCTCCTTGTACGCGTACTCCCAGCTCTTGCCGCTCCACCTGAGCCAGCGGCCCATGTCGGCCACGTAGCGCAGGTTATCGCGATGGACGTGGGCAAAGCGCTCTGCTGCGCCCACGTCGTGAAATGGGAATACGCGGTAGTTTTTCTTGTCTTCGAGGCTGGGGAGATGGGCGAAGGGGTCGCCAGTGCCGCCGCTGGTGGCGCGCGTTATCAGATAATCGTTGAGATCACAACAGCCGTCGCCAACGTCGAAGATGTAGACGCGCTCAGGCGGAACACCAGCAGCTTGAGCTGCAGCCATAGCTTTGGTGGCCTGCTTCTCGCCGACTTCGTTCTTGTCCTTGTGCGGCACGAAGATGATACCGCGGTCTTGACAGCGTTTGGCGATGAGGGTAACCACGTCGGCAAGTCGGCCGGCACCGTGGGCACCGAGGATGAGGCGTTGCGGTGCGAGGACGCGGGCACTTAGCCAGTCGAACACACCTTCGACGATGACAACGGCGCCTTCGGTATGGTCGAATTTGCGTACATCACCAAAGGTGCCGCGGGTACCGCAGCCTTTGAGTCCGGCTACCTTGGGTTCACCGGGGTGGATACGACGCCGCACGACATTGACGATGGTGCCGTGGGCGTCGCGGAGTGGGATGCAGACGCGCTCGTGATGATAGCGGACCGCCTCGGCCATGGATGCCACACCGCGGCGCTCAAGGTACGCGAGCCCCTGGCTGTCGGAAGTGTCCATGGATTTCCAAAGCGCAGCGGCCCGCTCTTCGGCGTGCGCTCTGGAATTGCGGTCATGGTCGTTGGCATCGCGGCTTGTCGGTGGCGATACCGCGGGCTTTACCGGTCGCGGTGGGGTAGGGCGATCCTCAGTAGACATCTCTTCATCCATGCCGGCCAGCTCGGCCAATCGCTTGGCGGCCTCGGTGAACGGA
>JAAUYH010037799.1_pt1 | contig 14416 bp, 7 predicted proteins | sample 7278061 | NCBI WGS metagenome assembly JAAUYH01 (sample SAMN14350203, study PRJNA611818) | marine sediment metagenome | isolation source: surface marine sediment (0.6m) | place: French Polynesia: Moorea | collected 2018-08
CTCATTACTCATTACTCATTACTCATTACTCATTACTCATTACTCATTACTCATTACTCATTACTCATTACTCATTACTCATTACTCATTACTCATTACTCATTACCCATTAACCATTACCCATTAACCATTACCCATTACCAATTACCCATTACCCATTACCAATTACCTAAAAAATGTTACAACAGACTTGACATAAATATATTTAAATATAACCTAATGATGAAATCCCATCGTTTTTGGAAGATTGCATTTTATATTTACGTTGGAATAATTTCAGCAATATCTATTTCAGCATATTTAAAAATTATCCCCAATGAAATTAAGCAGTTCCCCCACTACGATACTATTCTGCATTTTCTATTGATGGGATTCTCAGCTTTTTTGGGACACTTAGCTTTCAACAAACGCAAGGTAAAAATAAATCTCACTACCCTAAAATTTTCTCTTCCTCTAACACCAATAGTTATTAGTATTTTTATTTTAATAGAAGAGTGCTTACAAATATTTTCACCCAACCGTAGTTTTGATTTAGTCGATCTAGCTGCTGATTTTTTTGGGATTATTTTATTTACTTGGCTGGCTGAAATAACTAAAATTAATAATGAAAATACTTCTAAAAATTAACATTGCACATTCCTAGAAAAAATAAGCATTTCACAATTGATTGCGTGCCTTAATCAACAAATATCTATCTACTAACTGTTCAGTAATTCCATCTGCGGGTGCATCAAGCACCAATACACCCTTTTGTTTCAGTTGAGCAAATGCAACTTGTCGTTGTGCTAATAAATCTAAAGCCACAGCACGTTCGTAACTTCCGGTAACATTTTTTGTAAAAGTATTTGCTAAACTATCAACTTTGCGATCGCGCAAGGTTACGCAAAATGGAAGATAGCGCGGTGCGAGTCGGGAAAGAGCAGTTAATAACTCCCCTGAAGCAGTAACATCTACAATATCCGTAATAATTACTACTAAGCAGCGTCGAGTTTGTTGTTGTACCACCTTGGTTACAGCACTTAAATAATCTGACTCCAATAAAACAGGTTGAATTGGTGTCATACGGTCAATCAAACGATTTAAATGTTGTTTTCCTCGTTCCGGGGGAATCCATGTATGTATTTGTCGGTCAAATACACCCACCCCCACGCGATCGCCACGATTTAAACCTGCAAGTGCTAAGGATAAAGTTGCATTTAAGCCCCAGTCGAAGCGTTGTAAACCAGAAACTTGAGAAGTCATTAACCGACCTCGATCTAATAATATCAGTAAAGTTTGTTCGTGTTCTGGTTCCAATACCCGTACCAAAGGAGTTGCATTTCCATTTGCACCCAAACGACGAGCAGTAGCTTTCCAATCAACGAACCTTAGATCGTCACCCGTTCGATAGTTGCGTAATTCTGCAAACTCAGTACCTATACCTTTTTGTCTCAACTGACGTATCGATCCAGAAGACTGCAAAGTTAAACGAACCGAAAGCGATCGCAATCCAACTAAATCTGGATAAACTTTAGCGTTCAAGCTTTGAGGAATTTTCCAATCGTCCCATGCAAATCCCCAAGCACCAAGTTGTCTGACTTGAATATCCCCCCAAGTGAATTCTCCTCGCTCCTTAGGATGGACTGTATAAGTTAATTCCTTAGTACTATTAGCAGGAATAACTGCACGTAAAACTGATTTGGAAACATTAAAATTACTGGGATAGCGATCGCAAACTTGAATTATGGCGTTAGCACCTGAAGATTTTACACTGAGTAATACTGGATTATCCCTACCAATTGACAGTCGTAGTTCTAATTTTCTATTTACCTCAACTCGATTGCGTCGTGTCATTAACCCATCGATCGCCATTAAACCCAATACAATTCCATCAAATAATAGTATCAAGCTAATACTCGTTCCAACCCCAAATAAAATAGCTAATGGGATCGCAATAATAATAGGAAGTAACAGTAAAAGATAAGCTTTTTTTGAAGGTAACATGGCGGAAAGTATGGGAAGATAGGGAAGTGTCGGAGGTGTGGGAAGAGTCGGAGGTAAAGACAACAGGAAAACAACTGATAACTGCTAACTGCTAACTGCTAACTTTTAACTGACACTGTTCACCTCGGTACCGGTACTTGATTGAGAATAGATGTAATGATTTCATCAATATGTAAACCATCCAACATTGCTTCTGGTTTCAGAATTAGACGATGTCGTAACAAAGGTATTGCTACAGCTTTGACATCATCCGGAGTGACAAAATCTCGATTTGCTAACCATGCAGCAGCTTGAGATGTTACTAACCATGAACCAGCACAACGGGGTGATGCACCCAAAGCTAAATCAGGATATTTACGAGATAATTCAACTAAAGCTAATAAATAATCTATAATCGCTTCAGATACTTTTACTTTTTTAACTTGTTGTCTTGCTTGTAATATTTGTTCTACTGTAGCTATGGGCTGGAGTTGAGAAATATCGAGACGTCGCGCAGCAAATCCTGCTTGACGATTAAACAACATCTGCTTTTCAGCTGCTTTATCCGGATACTCTACTGTTAACTTAAATAAAAATCGATCTAATTGTGCTTCCGGTAAAGGATAAGTCCCTTCAAATTCTAATGGATTTTGTGTTGCAACCACAGAAAACAACTCAGGTAATGGAAGACTTTCCCCATCTAATGTGACTTGCATTTCCTCCATTGCTTCGAGTAATGCTGCTTGGGTTTTAGGTGGTGTGCGGTTAATTTCGTCTGCGAGTAATACCTCTGTAAAAACTGGACCCTTTTTCAAAGTAAAACTACTGCTATTCAAATCAAAAATATTAGTACCGGTAATATCCGCAGGTAAAACATCTGGGGTTAACTGAATGCGCCGAAAATCAGCTTGTATGAGTTGCGCAAATACCTTTACTAACAGAGTTTTACCTGTTCCTGGTACTCCTTCCAAAATTATATGCCCATTTGCTAACAAGCCAATCAAAAACTGATGTATTAAGGTGGATTGTCCCACTACTACATCAGAAAGTCCTTTATTCAGGCGATTTATTACTACTCTAATTTCATCCATCGTAAATCGGGATTGTTCCTTTAGGAATTAAAGCATAATTCTTTTTTGTAAATCACAAGTACTTTAGTTCACCGCAGTGCAGTACCTAAAGTAAAAGGACTAATTAACAGCTGAAACGATTATTATAAATTTACATAATATAGAGACGCAACAATGTTACGCCTCTAAAATATCCACATAAATAAATTTTCATTCACTTTTGCTGCAACACCTGATTTTAAATCGAAATAGAAAATTATATCCAAGCTTTACTTTTCATAAATACTGTTATTATCCATCATAAACTCAATAAGTTTCTTGTTTTTTTTATGGAATTTAAGAAGTTCCAAATACGCCAAAGGAACAAATATAATCCATAAAATACTTCCAACGACTAAGATAATACCAGAGAAAAATCTCTCATTTGTATTCATTTCTTTATCTGCAAGATAAAAATCTAGCCATTCTCGAAAAAAACAAATAGCCATTAGTAAGTAAGCTAATATGGCAATGTAAGTCAAGATTGAATGTATCATAACTGCTATTTTCTATTGAATCAAAATAAAATTCTTATTTATACTTTCTATGTAATATCAATAATATATTTATATTATAATTCGCGGGTAAATTAAATATGTTAAATATGTCATCAATTTATGATTGAGATACATTACCTACTTGTACAATAAAATTATTTAATTGTTTGACCTTGAAAAGAAAATTCCCTAATTGTTAAATACATTTTTTATGTTTTACAAAAAATCTCACAGTTAATTCATTTTTTTATTACTCTATCAAATAAATAATGAAAATATTACTGCATAAACACTGAAAAACCTGTATTTACCTGATACATTTTGCTATTAAAATCATAATCTTCATTTTAAGAGACTTGGATTATACATACCTTCATCTATAGTTTATAAACTAGTTTTTTTATTAATACTTGTATCAACAAATAAACTACTTTTTTCAAAAAAAATATATCTTTTTAGGTATTAAATATGTTTTTGCCTACTGTAATTTTACTTATAAAAAATTTACAATTTAAAACAAATTTTGATTGGTTTATAGTATATCTTTTGTAGATTATAGCACTTATTGTGAGTCAGTATTAGATAAGCGATATTGCTTAATTTACAAAGGTAACAAATATATTTGTGAAAACTTAAATGTATTTGGGTTTATAAGCAAAGCATTGGATAAATTTCTAATAATTGTTTTGACACATATCTTTGGAAGCTGATGGGGATAGCATAGTCATGTAGCGATATATGTGAGTTTAATTTTGCGAATTTTAGCTAAATTTACTATGTGGTCTTCCAAGGTATTACGGGAGATTATGTTATTGCTCGGGAAATTTTGCAATAGATTCAATAAAAATAACTTTTGTGCAAGTCTGCAATATTCTCTATGAATCAATACGCTTCAAATAAGCCTGAATTTCTTAGTAGAGAATTGAAATAGAGAAGTATCTGTGTCCTGGGGAAACACTTTGCTAAAGATGAACGCGTCTCAAAGCGTATCATTTATAAAAAAATTCTTAACTGAAGCGTATTGCTTTATTATGGGTAACTGCTGAGTATACTGCAGTTCTTCATATCAACAGTTTGAAGTTTGGATAATTCCGAACAAAAGTAATTTTAATGAAAAAATTTCTGAAGATATGTTCTGAGAACCTCACCTTGTTACATAATTAAGAAATATTAAGCTGCATTAATAAAATCTGAAAATGAGTCAATTAGCTATTAACTTGATTGCGATCTCAGTGTTTGCAATGACTATGTCCACTTTGTTGGGACCATTGCTTAATATTTCACAGACAATTCCTGCGATCGCAACTTTTGCAATCTTAGGAGTTGCAAGTGTAGATAGCTTTGCTTGGGAAGGGAAAGGGGGAAATTTAATATTAGACTCAATAGCTCGTTTTTCTCCCAAGTATAGAGAACGTATTGTCTATCATGAAGCCGGACATTTTCTTGTCGCTTCTTTATTAGGAGTTTCTATTACAGGTTATACACTAAGTGCTTGGGAGGCTTTGCAACAAAATCAGCCTGGACAAGGTGGGGTAAGTTTTAATGATGAAGAATTAGCACAGCAAGTGGGAACAGGTCATATTAGCGCCCAAATGTTGGATCGCTACTGTACCGTGTTAATGGCTGGAATTGCTGCGGAGAAACTAATTTATGATGAAGTCGAGGGTGGTGCGGATGATAAAAGTAAGCTAAATGGGATTCTAAATTCCTTAGGCTTTTCCCCAAATAGCAACAATCAAAAATCACGTTTTTACACTTTACAAGCAAAAACCTTAATTCAAGAAAATTGGTCTGAATATCAAAACCTTGTTGATGCGATGCATGAGAGAAAATCAGTTAGCGAATGTCTAAAAGCATCCAAATAAAAAGTTTTATCTGGTCTCATTGGTAGAAATGCAAATCCCAGGTACCTTTAAGTTTTAAGGTTCTAATACCTTTTTGATCGGTAAACGCCAAAGTTGGGCAGTTCGCCCAATTTTATACCTTTTAATTTAAGATTATCGATTAATTTAAGATTGTTGATGTGTAAAGGAAATCGATCGCCATAACACTACTTTTGATTTAGAAATCTCTAATTGCAGAATTCCCTAAAAAATAGCCTTACCAACGCGATCGCATAATCGCAAAATTTTAAATTTCAATTAACTTGTTTTTTTGAATAAACTGAATTTTCTAGTTGTTTTGCAATAATTTTGGTATCCAATGTCTTTTCGCTGATTGTTTTTCTCCACTTATAGCCTCAGCGAGATATTTCATTGCAGCATCTTTAACTTTTACTACTACATCTGTAGCAATAATTGTATCTCCGAAAGTTAGAGTTAGATGCATTTTTCCCGCAACTGTTACCACTTCCAAGATTTTTTCTACTCCGTCTGAGTATACAACAGGTCCCATTAAGGCTTGCAAATGCAAGTTACCATAATCAACTGGAATATCTAATTTACCAAGATTACTAATTACAATGCCTGTAAATATTTTATCTAAACCTTTCTTCTTCAGTAACTTAGAAGCCATTTTATCGTTTAATTTTCCGTGTTTAGCAAAGATAAGCCCATCCATCAAAGATGGGGATAATAAATTTAACTTCTGGGACTGAAAAATATTTTTATCTGTCAATTTCTGTTTGATTTTTCGATCCATTATTCGTACCATATCCCAAAAGGATTTTTTGGGATTGTATTTCAGCCTAAAATTCACGCCAGCTGAGGCATAAAAGCCAACAGCTTCGCCAATAGGTTGAGTGAGGCGACTTCTGAAGTCAACTGGTACTAAAATATTTTGTAAATAAGCCTGAGAATTACCTTGAATATCTGTTTGAGCAGCAAGAAATGCGGTATAAAGAGCGCTATTAACGGTGACTTGTTCTTGATGACATCGAGAGACTAAACTAGATGTTTGCGCTTCTGTTAATTCCCAGTTCAGTATTGATACTCTGTTATTCTGCCAGAATGTTTGATGAAGGTCTCTGTAATCGTTCTCATTAAAGGAGATTTTTTTGCGTGTCCATTTTTTGTTTATTCTTTTGACAATTAATTTGTAGAAGAAACCACCTGAAGCCGATAATGGAAGACAATCTTGCACTGCTGGTGGAATAATTGCTGGAGTTTCGACATCTTCCTTGGGTTTATCCAGATATACCATGATGTCACGAAGTAGATAAACCAATGAACGACCATCACAAATACTATGATTGGCAGTAATCATTAAGTCTGAAACTTCAGAAGATTGAAGCAGAACAAAACGGATTAAGGGAGCTTTCTCAACAGAAAAAGCAGATTTTATTTCTTCTGCAGTTACCTCGATCCAATCTTCATCCGTGAGTCGCGCTATGACTTTTACAGGTATTTCAGGAACATCTTCTTGTATAAACCATCCATTAGAATCATCATCTAAGCTAACGCGAACACCCAAAAGGAAATGCTTTTGCCTGACTTTGGATACCGCAGACTTTAGTTGCTCTTTAGAAATCAGTCCTTTGATTCTGGCAACCATAACAACATTTGCGTTCGGCATCCTGAGAAACCTACGCTCTGTCCCATTCATTTTTCTCATACTTTTTGCCTACACAGTAGAGTCTGCTAATTTTCGCTCTCAGATTTGTTGCAGCACAACATCAAATCTCGAGTTCGCATTTCTTACCTCCCGATCGTTGATTACTAAAATTCTTATTTCTAAGTTTGAGAAAAAAATATGGGGAACTTGTGAGGAAAATTAAATATTTCCTAGGCAAATATTTTTTAGGCTTGTTCTTGAAGGACTTTATTCCCACTCAGATAAGACTCTTATTCTCTCTTGTATTCCTCAAGTAGTACATTAAATTGCATTAACTACAGCCTTATTTGCTTTGACTTGTCCCCAAACAAATTGTCCGGTCATCAATTCCACTACATCCATGGCATTACCAATTACGCCAGGAACACTAGGATAACCTGCACTAGCACCAACAAAGAATAGATTGGGCAACTCTGTAGTGTATCCCAAACGGTTTAAACCGACTTGTTGTGGTACTAATTTTGCACCGTAAATATTACCCTGTGGTTGTCCCAAATAAAATTCACTGGTGGTGGGTGTACCGTAAACTTTCATCCGAGCATATTTATCTATATCTGGAATTAACTCTCGCACGCTGGTCATAATATGTTGATAAACTTCTCGCTTTTTAGCCTTATAGGCTTTCGGATCGGTTTTATGTAAAATTTTAAATGACTCGTAAGGACAAACTGTAGCAATTTCTAGAATATGATGTCCTGGAGGTGCAATTCCCGGTTCATCTGTTTTCATTGTCGGACAAGACAAGAAAATCCATGGGTGACTCATATCACCCCGTAATTGTTTTTCGTACTCTGCATTCAAGTTACCCGTAGGATAATACCAAATATTCCAATTACCGATGCCATAATTTTCTGGCTCAAAGCGGCTATCTAAACCTAAATAAATATTAAAAGCGCTGCTGGAATATTCATAATCGGTCAAACGTTTCAATTCCCGTTTGCTTAAGACTTGGGAATCATGCATTAATTGCACAGTCAATTTAGGGTCAAGGTCACTAATATAACCATGAATTGCTTGATACACACTACCATCAGCAATTACACTTTGGATTTTATCTTCATTAACTTGAATATGTTCTACTGGAGTTGAGAGTTTAACAACACCTCCACCTACCGTAATTGCTTCAACAATGGTATTAACAAAATGCCTAAAGTGATGTTTGGGATAGTAAGCACCTTCTAAGTAGTCCCAAACTAGCGAGGTATGGGTTAATAAAGCAATTTCTTTTGGAGGTAGGGCATAATCGCCACTTTGTCCTGCAAGTACAGCTTGTAATTTAGCAGACAGCCCTACGTGATCGTATAAATCTTGTAATGTCCAATTTCGTTTGAGAAATAGATGCCAGTATTTTGGTAGTTTTAACCAGTCATACCATTTTTGATCAAACCAATGTACTTCTCGCACCAAGTCATGAATTTCTTGATGTAAGTGCTTGATTGTATTGCAGTACCGATTGATTGCAGATGTTTCCTCGGGGAACTCATAGAGTAGACGCGATCGCAAATTTTCCCATCCTAGAGGAATTTTAAAATCAACCTCCGGTGTAATCACTCGATCGATACAATTAGGGTCGAGGCTGTTAAAATCCATATCTTTTTCGATATAGTTTAAAAATTCAGCAATCGTATGACCGGAAGCACATTGGGAAATATAATGCACGTCTGCACAAAAGCTATATTCACCATAGTCGAAAGTGTGACAACAACCACCTGGTAGATAGTGTCTCTCAAGAACTAGAACCCGTTTTCCTTGTTTGGTCAAACATGCTGCTGTAGCAAGTCCTCCCAGTCCTCCTCCAAGAATTATGTAATCAAAGACTTCCATGTATCGCCTCCTAGAACAATTCCTAATTCCTTTTTAGAAGCTCTTACTTCAAGGATCATGTCTTAAAAATCAACGATAATAGTGCATCAATATTTGCTTATCAGTTTTGCTTGCAATACTAAAAATATTGAATATATGCCATCCCGTTTCTTACATTTAAAAAATACTTTAGATACAGAAAAGCATAAAAAATCTGAAGTAGTTCTTAATTAATGATAGAGTTAAGTATCAATATTTTTCTGATGATAAGCTATATAATTAGACTAAAATACCAGACCGTGTTTCAAATTTTAGATAATTACAAAAGTATAGCCGATAGAATTTATAGCTTTATTTCGCCTGGGTCTATTTTATTCAATACCAACAAATTATCATTGCCAATAAAATCAAACAAATTAGATTTACTGGCTATTTCTCTACATATATAATTATATCTATTAAAGAAAAACTTATTATTAAAGCGCAAAGTAAATTTGTATTTGTTTACTAATATTTACGTTCGTGTTTATTTGAAATACCTCTATACTAATCATTTAGGATGATTCTGGTCAAAGTTATCATACAAGTAGTTTTGTCAACCATAAATGCTAAATAATAAACTCTAAATTACAAATTCACTATTTACTAGAATCACAAATTAGGATATAAATATAGAAAATTTTTTAGTACCTAGTCTCAAGAATAATTTTCAATAGTCAATATAAAAATTAATTAATTCGTTAGGATTCGTGTAGATTAGAACATCAAATTACTTTCTATTAGTTAGAATTTAATCAACGGCTCTTTGACCCTGAAAATTAAAATATTTACTTTAATTCATCCCTTTAGAGAAAATCATAGATTTATCAATTTTTCTCAGCTAAAGGTTTTTCTAAACTAAAGAACTAAATTTAAAACTTAGTATTGCATAATACTTGGGTATTTATGAAGCAGTTACCTTTACAAAAGCAAAAAGAGCAGCAGCAAATCAATCCAAAACCAAGGTCTCAGCTAGTTAAAAAGCGTATACCTATACTCTCTCGCCAACAGTGGATATATGTTTCTCTTGGACTTGCTACCTGTGTGCTTGTGATTTTAGCACTCCGTCCAACGCCAATCCTGGTAGATACTGGGTTGGTAGAACGTGGTACGCTGCAAACAACAGTCAATGCTGAAGGAAAAACCAGAATCAAAGAAGATTTTGTCATTTCTGCACCGGTGAATGGTCGCCTTGACAGGATTAAGTTAGATGAAGGTGACTTAATAAAAAAAGGAAGTATTGTCGCCCGGATTGATCCTTTACCATTAAATAGTGCGGTTAACGAAGCTTTAGGAAAATTAGCAGAGGCAAAATCGCGACGTCAAGGTGTTGCGACCCTACGACCAAAATCAGAACAATTAGCTCAAGCTCGCAGTCGAATAAGCGCAGCTCGAGCAAATCAACTTCAGACAGAAGCGAGAGTAACTCAAGCAAAAGCAGCACTGGAACAAGCGCGACACGATACAAAACGCGCGAAGGAACTTGCAGCACAAGGAGTAATTCCCTCTCAAACTAGAGAAAGAGCAGAACTAGATTTAGTTACCCGTGAAAAAAATTTAGAATCAGCAACTTTAGCAGCTAGAGCAGCAACGAAGGAATTAGAGGTTGCACAAGCTGCACTCAAGGTACTTCAAAAAGAACAACGCGATCCTGATTATTTGCTCAAAGTTTATGATTCTCAGGTTGCTAGTATTGAAGCACAACTGGCAAAATTGCAAGATGATGCATCTCGCACTAATATTCGTTCCCCCATAGAAGGAGAAGTCTTGCGAATTTTGCAAAAAAGCTCGAGCTTTGTTAGCGAGGGTACCCCAATAGTTAAAGTTGGCGATCCAAAAGATTTAGAATTGGTAATTGATGTCCTTTCACAGGATGCACTCAAAATCAAACCAGGAAATACAATCCTGATCGAGCAAGGGAATAGTGATATTAAGGATTCACCGACAAATTCCTTAAAGGCTAAAGTTCGGTTAGTAGAACCGTCAGCTTTCACTAAAGTTTCTGCTTTAGGAGTTGAAGAACAGCGTGTAAATGTGATTGGTGATTTTATTGATCCACCAACTAATTTTGGTGATGCTTACCGAGTGGACGTACAAATAGTGGTGTGGGAAAGCAATAATATTTTGAAGGTACCTTTAAGCAGCCGTTTCCGTTGCGATCGCAAGTGGTGTGTTTTTGTTGTTAGGAAATCACAAATAATAAAATGTCCTGATGTCGGTTTTGCTCAAAATATTTGTAAAAATGCGAGACGTTTTATTTCTTGGGTCTCATTTAAGGATGCTAAAGTAGAACGTCGATTTGTGGAGATTGGAAATCGTAGTAACTATGAGGTAGAAGTTCGTCAAGGATTAAGTGAGGGTGAAGTGGTTATTTTACATCCCAATGAAAAAATAGAAGCGGGTATTGCCGTAAAATCTCATAAAAATGACAGTTAGAATCAATCAAGTTTGAGGGTAATTGCAAATATAACAAATATAAGTATGATACCAATCAGATATGATATCTAAAAATATGATATCTAAAAATAATAGCTAACAATCATGGATTAGCTCATGTAACTTTTGTAATAAATCTTTACTAGTATAAGGCTTAGCTAAAAATGCTTTAACTCCAGCCTTTTTCGCTGCAGTAATTTTTTCAGTTGAGGGCAGTCCGCTAACAGCAATAATCTTAACTTGAGGATTTATCTGCTGTAAGTTGTATATTGCATTTAAACCATCCATTGATGGCATCATTATATCCATGATGACCGCACTTATATCATTTTTGTGTTGAACATAAACTGCGATCGCTTCAATTCCGTCGCTAGCCGTAAGTACTTGATAATTGTATTCTTCTAAGGATGTTTTGCTAATTTCCCTAATTACTGGTTCATCATCTACGATCAGAATTAATTCTCCCTGTCCGATTGGTACTTCCTCTTGGCTATCCCGCATCGTTTCTGCTGTATGCGCTGCTGGTAAGTAGATTTTGAATTGACTACCTTTGCCAACCTCACTGTATACATTTATAAAACCATCATGACTTTTGATTATACCAAGGGCAGTTGAAAGACCTAAACCTGTACCCTTTCCTTGTCCTTTAGTGGTAAAAAACGGTTCAAAGATTCTTTCTAAAGCTTCTGGAGGAATTCCTATTCCTGTATCCGAAACTGTAACTGCGATATAAGACCCTACTTTAGCATTGATGTTCATTGCGGCATATTCTCGATCAACATCAATACTTTCCGCATTTATACTTAAGGTACCACCATTAGGCATGGCATCCCGGGCATTAACGCAAAGATTCATTAATACCTGATGTAGCTGTGTTGCATCTCCATAAACCGTGGGTAAATCTCGGTCTATACCCACCTCAATGTCAATGGATTTAGGGAAGGTATTACGAACAAATTCCCTGATTTCAGAAATTATATGCTTAATTTGTAATGTTGTGCGATCGCCTTGCATCCCACGTGCAAATGATAATACTTGCTTAACTAAAGTTGCTCCCCGTTTCGCACTAGTTTGCAGCATATCGAATAAATGCTTTGTATGGTCGTCTGCTTGTGGAAGTTTCAGGGGTAAGAGTTGAGCGATCGCTAAAACTGGTGTCAAAATATTATTTAAATCGTGGGCAATACCACCGGATAAAGTCCCAATACTTTCCAAACGTTGTGCTCGAAGAAACTGAATTTCTAGTTTCTTTTGCTCGGTAATATCAGTATTAACAATAAGTATCGATTTAGGATTTCCCTGCTTATCTCGCATTAAATTCCAACGACTAGCAACTGTTATGTCAGTTCCAGCTTTGGTGATTTGTTTTAATTCACCTCGCCATTTACCTTGCTCAAAAAGTATCTGTTGGATTTTTTGTTCTGATTCTGCCGGGGGGAAAGCTTCGGAATATAACAGGTCTTTAGCATTCTGATTTAAAGCTTCTTCTGAAGTAAAGCGATACAAACGTTCTGCACCTTTGTTCCAAAATAAAATTCGGTTGTCCAAACTCTGGACTAGAATTGCATCGGTAGCCACATCTAACAAAGCAGCTTGTTCTCCCACCTTCTGTTGGGCTTTATTTCGTTCAGTTACATCAATTAAAACAACTAAGGAACGAATCAAATTACCATCTGCATCTTGTTCTGCAATTGCAGATAACAATATATCTAATATTTTTCCATCTTTTCTAAAAATTTGATATGGAATATCTTGACAAAAACCTTTTTCCAAGTATTCCGGTAAGGCGACCTCAATTGCATATTTCCGAGATTCTGGAGTGAGAAATTCCGTTAATTTACGCCCTAATACTTCCTTGGACTCATAACCCAGCTTTTCTAACCAATATTTGCTAACACTAATCAGATTTCCGGAACTATCAATTGAATGTAACATAACCGGAGTATTCTCATAAACGTAGCGATATCGTTTTTCACTTTCTTGAATATCCAATTCCATTTGCTTGCGTTCTGTTACATCTCGCGCTACAGAATATATTAGTTCGCCGTAGGGAGTTGCATTCCATTGCAACCATTTGTAGGAACCGTCTTTGCAGCGATAGCGATTTTCAAAAGCAATAGTTTTGATTCCTTGAGCAAGTTTATCCATTTCTGCTAGTGTGGCTGGTACGTCATCGAAATGAATAAAACTTAAAAATGGAAGAGCAAGTAGTTCTGCGCTTGTATAACCCAAGGTTTTTTCAAAAGCCGGATTTATGCGTTTAAAGTAACCATCGAAACCAGCAATGGAAAGCATATCCATAGAAAGAGAGAAAAAGCGATCGCGTTCTTCTTCTGCTTGCTTGCGTTCTTCAAGTGCTGTTTGTACTTGTTGATAAAGTTGAGTTTGTTTGGCGTAGCTTTGTGATAACTCACTTCTTTCTATTTGTAGCTGTTCTACTTTTTGCTGCAATAGTTCTAAAACCCCATACATTTCTCTAGGATTTAAGGCTTGCAGTAAGCTACTTTCTGTAATTATACCCCTTAGTTTTCCACTTTCTGTAGTCACAACCAAACGTCGTATCATATGCTGCTGCATTTTTTGGTGTACTGACCATAAAGAGTCTGATGGACGTACTTTAAACAAAGGAGTACTCATCACGGCTTGTACCTGGATGTCTGCAAAGTTTAACTTTAGCCGCTGAAATTGCAAAATATCCCATTCAGTAACGATCCCAATCGGAGTTACACTTAAAACTTCTGAATGATTGTAGTCTCCACTATCCTTGTCTTCCTCCACAATTGCCACGCAACTAACATTATGCTCAACCATTAAATTAACTATATCAATTAATGATGCTGTGGGAAAAGCATAAATAGCTGGAGTACTTACAACTTCGCTGACACAGCGAAATCTCAACCATTCGCTAGGATGTAATGTTCTTCTTATACCTCTGGGGGTGATAATTCCTAAAACTTGATTTTGCCGGTCTAAAATTGGTATGTGGCGAATTCCACGCTCGTAACTCAAATGTAAAAG
>JAAUYH010087663.1_pt1 | contig 14416 bp, 12 predicted proteins | sample 7278061 | NCBI WGS metagenome assembly JAAUYH01 (sample SAMN14350203, study PRJNA611818) | marine sediment metagenome | isolation source: surface marine sediment (0.6m) | place: French Polynesia: Moorea | collected 2018-08
CCTCATCCTTACGCCGTTATAGTTCATTCCAGACGGTATCATCTCTCGTCTCCCACATCACGAACTTCTAGTCAACACATTTGTTCGCTCTTTCCCAACGTTTTCTTGCATCAGGGTTCATCGACGCGTGCAAACTATCTAACCGAAGCTCGTGCTCTCTGTTGTTGCGACGGAAGATTTCGATTCACTCTGCATCCACTCCATCACCTTCAGGTGAAGTGAACTTGAAATCTTGAACCGGCCCATTGGAAGCATAGCGCCACATCCGTTGGTACTTCGCTCGTAGTTTGCGTGCTTGAGCACGCAACAATGAAACAGTGTCGGCTTTGTGCACGTTTTCTGCATTCATTTGCTCGCGTTCCATGCGCATGCGCCCGTGCGCAGCAACGGTTCGCGAAAAACAACGTTCCGTCATAGCATTGGTAACTGGTCAGACTGTTTGGGTCCAGATCTTGTAGTTCCACTCGTGCGACCCAGACTAGACACAGGACCCGACCGTTTGGGTCCCGTTGGTATAGCCGCGGAGCCATCATTATATGCGTCGCTCGGTCGCGCGTATCGTTGGATACGCTTGATCGGTTCTCGAGGCATGGTGGAGGCGTCGGTACCACTACCACGGGCACAGACACTGATGCATTACGATGTTATACTGCTGATGCCACAAAGAATTGTCGGGAAACGTGGCTGCATTTACAGTTTTACGTTGATGAACCGAAGACTTCGGATTTCGTATGTCCGTATTATTCAAAACCTAAGCTTTACACTTCGGCTAACAACTTAATTGCAAAGCAAACAATTGCTGCGAATTCAGGTAATCATGGTTAGTCTAAGAGCCAGCAAAAGGGAACATATTTGATATCTCAATTCAAAACCAAAAAACACCGAAAATACAGCTACTATGTGACCAAGCCACTCAAAATATGTTCAAACACTTGTTGGGAAGCATTTTCATCCCCGCGAATGCCGTCACCCTTGCAAAAAGGTAGAATATTTTCCCCGTCCTCCGAAACGTTTAACAGGAGCTTCGATCCTGCATGGCCGGCCATACTCGCCGGGAAGTCAATTTAAATCCCATTTTATAATTCTAACAATGCAGAATCGGTCAAAAACCCGAGGCTATTCTTTGATTGAATTTGTCAAGTCATCGCCGGTGACACTTCTCCACGGTTGATAACTTGAATTTTTTAATGCGAAGGAGAATAGCATGCATAGAAGCGAGGTCGTTCTTGATGACATTTTTGGGCAATGTTGAAGTGGATTTTCGGTTCCGAAAAGTAGTAAAATAGAAAATACCAAAAAAAGCGTATCGTGAAGGATTAATTTCTTTACGAATTATCTAAGATAATATGATTATGTAGCTGCGGAGCTTAGATTCACGAAAATGTGTATTAAATATTGTAGGAATCGAAATTAATAAGCTAGAAGTTCGGGTAATTAAGTGGACAGTCAGTTCACCCCGAGTAAACTTTCAACCTTTTGTTTGTTGAAGTTTGGTTTTCCCATTGTGTCAAAAACTGACCCTACAGTCTCCCTACCCCGGGTTCACGATACCCGTGGGCATCCCATACCAGATCCGCCCTTAAAAGGGTTTATAAGGTGCTCGATTCCCCTGCCCCAGGATGGTCTCCTAGCGCCATCGGCTACTCAAACTTACCCTTTTTTCCTATCTTTATCCCCCTTAGGATAAAAAATCCTTCCTTTGGGCGGTGCTCTTGTTGTTGTTGAGGTTCTACAGTCGCCTCATACCCTTTGGGGTGTTCGTAACACGTCTCCATCTGGTGTCTGTCTTCTAGCTGAGCTTGGTGGTGGTGTTTGATCAGCCTCCTGAGATAATTTCACCACATTTTTCACTGTGTTTATATATTAACTCTTGCGCTACTCTACCGTGAATTTACGCGCCTTGGAACAAGAATCACAGTGACACAGGTCAAACCAACACCGTCCTAACCTTCTGTAGAGTTGCCGCTATCTCTCTGCTTGGAAATGGTTAGGTTAGTTCACTATAATTATTTCTTCCAATAACCTCGGCTATCCTCTGCTACTCGTTAGTAACCGGGAACTAATACTTCGTTGTGAAGATGTCCTTCACTCGAAACACATATATGAATTGAAATTTGTTCATGCGTACTGAGAGAGTAGACGAAATCTATGAGATTCATCACTGTGTACATTGGCATACTGGCAACAAGGGCTCAATTCAATTTCGATTTTTTTACTTCCAAGAAGAAATGGGAATTCAAAAGACTATTGTTATTGAAACGCAGAATTTTGGATCTCCGACTCAATTTTGAAAGCAAAATTGAGCAATATGGAGGCAACCAGTTTATTTCTAAGCCCTGATAGCAGTTTCGAAAATGCCGGTTATGGTTACCATAATCCATTTTTTATAACCATGGTTAGTACCTTTTGCTAACCGTTGCAGGTTATCGGCAGCTCTACCTTCAGCAGGCAGTGTATATAAAACTTTCGAACTCCGCTAGACCTGCTTTGAAATAAAAATTTATTTTCCAAGGGTCTGCGAAAGAGACTGTTCGACTCTTGAAAGCGCGTGGAATGTTTGCGTTTGTGGATTGAATCCAACTTGGCAGAAGAGATGCGAAAGATGAGGGACTTGGCAGATTTGATAAGTTCAATGTGCATTACTATCCGCCGTACGTTTTAGACGATATTGGTGCAATATTCCTGGGAAACGGGCTAGTTCCTGTTACGAAGGGATTTGCTCTGTCACTATGCTACTCACAGCAAGGAAAGAGGAATGACTGTGATGCTTGAGACGAAGAAGAAGACAGCTTATGTTATCAATAGAATTGGAAATAGAACAGACATCTTCCATTGAGCCGTTTCATGAACATACAGCGCAAGGCCCTCGGAATAGGCGTTGATACCGATCAACGTGATGGGCCGAGAGGCAGAGGCATTGATGAAATTTCGGCCTGAGACCAGAAGGTAAGAGCAATTTTCCCGCTTGGGCCACGTACATTATTTGGGTGTCATGTGTGGCATCTTCTCCTGTGTAGGCACCTATATCGCATTCGACGAGGAATCGCACACGTTAGGAATGCGTACCGTCCTGCCTTAATGCATCTATCGCGACCATTCCACCACCATTCAGCACTCGTCACATAGCGTAACCAAACGTGACGGCCACTACAAGCACGCCCACTCGCGTCCACGCTCGTTCTCCATTCCCATCTGCAGTATCGTCGCGAACCCATTATTCCGTTCCTGACCTACTCAACGCACGGCGCCATGGCGGCGCCCACGAGTCGCACCCTACGGTTGCAACGATGGTGGCACAGAATGGTCAAGGTGCCTCTGTATCGGGCGACACAATACACAACGCTGCTGCTAACTATCTTCATCATTGTAACTTTCAGCTATGTGAGTCGAACTGCCGAGCCAACCTTACGACTTTCTGGTACACCTGTGTCGAAGCTTATCGCACACCCCAGGGATGTACCATCTACCGCGTATTATGGCGTGAACACACGCTTTGTCCTATTCAACAGTTGGTACGGCCAACTTAACAATCAAATCATCGCACTAATCAACGCGATATCCGTCGCACGTCGAATTGACGGCGTGCTCGTACTGCCATGCGAGAAATTGGGCCGTGAGTCGAGACCTGAAATGGAGGCACTGAATCAACGACGGCTTTATTCCACACGCGAGCTTGTGGGCGATTACTTTAACTACTCGTTACTAGCGAGTGCGGTACATGCGGTGAGACCATCGGAATTTCTACAATCTTTCGACGGGACCGAGCTCAGGTCACGCAAACATGTCGTGGTCTGTAAGAAATGTATCGGATTCTATAACTTCATGCTGACCGGAAACGAACAAGGTCCGTATCCGGGGGAGGCGGGGGTTCGCGTGTTGAATCCTAATTCTTCATGGCCGACACCGAGGAGTTGGTGTGACTTTCGACCGGAGAAAGCGCTGCCTACTGTGCAGAAGTTGTACCGGCGCGACCGTTTCGTTCTGCTCCCCAACATGTTTCGGCATCACAACCTGAATTGCACGAAGTCCGACCCGGAATGGCTCGCGGTGCGCAGATACCTTCGTCCGCGCGACGAGTTCCTGCACGCGGTCGATGCGTTCATGACGAAGTTGCGCCGCCCGATACTTGCAATTCATTTGCGTTTCTTTTTGAACGGCGACATCGGGCAGTTCACTCCGCGTTCGTTCGTTAACATGCTGACCGGCGTGTACGCGACGCAAATGGACAAGGCGGAAACTCTGTTCCTCTCCTACGCGCCGAGCTCAGCGGAGAGTGTGCAGGTGTTGCAATTACTGAAACAGGAGTTCCAAGGCTCTGTGGTGGGCGGTGATGCAATTCCTGGTTACCTCGACCAACAAGTCCGAACGAATATCACCTCGTTGCCCCTCGCGAGCGTGCTAATGGACATGTGGGTATGCGTGAGGAGCGATATTTTTCTGGGGAGATTGGGGTCGTCGTTGAGTTGGAACGTGGTTTATTGGAGGCAAGTATTGAAAGATGAGTATCGACTAAGTAGCGAGAATATTGCTCCAATTTGGTATACACTCGACAAGTTCACGACAACAGGCGCGGCACGCGCCGAAGGGAAGTCACGAAGAAGACGGTGGGTTTCTTAGACAATCTAACTACAATACAGATAAAGAAAAGTATATCGTCCAACGTCTTCCTTTTTCCGTGCTCACTTATGTACCGAGTGCTGTAACGAGTTCAGAGGCGCGGACTGAACTAATTCTTAATGAGTTCAGTGGAATTTAGCTACTAGCCAATCACGAGAATTTGTGTGTACTGGATTAAACCGTTCACCAGAATCCTGGCATTCGTGCGTGGACAACCTCCAACACAGACCGTCGTCGGTGGCTTGGAACGTTTCTAGTTTTCATCGATGAGCCGGACACCTTAGGGCACAGGAGGCTGGAAAATGCAAGCATTACAGCGTGTTTCGAGGGCTCGGCTTCACTACAGCCGCAACGCGGTTCGGCTGCTTTCGTCGGATTCGGGCGATTTGGTTGTATCCGACACCTCAGCCCGAAATGACGCAGAGAAGGTGTTTGGGAAGCGGCCCGCGATGGCGCCGCAGAAGCTGTTGTCAATCCCATTGTTTTCACGCCCGCACTTCCCGAAGATCATCGCGCCGATAGTGATACAGCACGAAGCGGCGTGCAACGCGTTTCTGTCCATGCGCGACAGTGGGTTGCGGCATGTCGGGCTGTTTCTCCACAAAAAGGCAGGGAAGGAATTGCTCACGGAAGAGGTGCACAACCTTGAATTCAACAATGCGTCTCAGTTGCACAAAGTCGGCGTACTCGCGGAGATTATTCGAATGCAAAAACGGCAGCAGAAAAGCGTGGAACTCACATTCCTTTGCCATCATCGTATACGATGGACTGATGTCGTGGAGACCGAGCCGATGCTGCGGCTTGCGACGGAGCCTATAGTTGAGCCACCCGCTGACGTGGGTAGCGAATTGATTAAGGCATATTCGCTTTCTGTGATTGAAACCATGAAGGAATTATTGCGACTAGGCTCGTTTTACAAGGAGCAGTTGGAATTGTTGCTTGAGAGCGTTGACGTGAATAATCCGTATCATCTCGCGGACCTCGGGGCTTGCCTCACCACCGCGGAGCCGGGTGCGTTGCAAGAAGTATTGGAGCAACCAGACATCGTGGAGCGGCTGCGACTCACCCTGGCGTTGCTGAAGAAGGATTTAGAAACGACCAAAGTGTCACGACACATCAATCGGCAAATCGATGAGAGCATAACGAAGTCACAGCGCAAGTTTCTGCTGAACGAGCACCTGAAACATATCAAACGCGAACTGGGTCTTGAGAAGGACGAGAAAGAAGCCTTAATCTCGAAGTTCAAATCTAGAATTGAAAAGAAAACGCTCCCCGAGCAAGTAGGAAAGGTCATCAATGACGAGCTCGACAAACTGAGCACCCTCGAGCCGTCAAGCTCCGAGTACACGGTGTCGCGAAACTACCTCGAGTGGCTCACGGAAATGCCATGGGGTGAGTACTCGAATGACAGCTTGGATATCGACAAGGCGCAGGCGGTTCTCGACGAAGCTCACTATGGACTAAAGGACGTGAAGAACAGAATACTCGAGTTCATTGCAGTGAGTGCGCTTCGTGGCAACGTGCAAGGAAAGATTTTGCTGCTATCCGGTCCGCCAGGTGTGGGGAAGACAAGTATCGGGAAGAGCGTCGCGAAAGCGTTGAACCGAGAGTTTTACCGTTTTTCGGTGGGTGGAATGGGTGACGTTGCGGAGATCAAGGGACATCGGCGAACGTATATCGGTGCCATGCCTGGTAAATTCGTGCAAGCGTTGAAGACATGCAAAACTGCCAACCCTGTTATCATGATTGACGAAATCGATAAGATGGGACGCAATTGGACCGGCGATCCTTCTTCTGCCTTACTCGAGGCATTGGATCCTGAGCAGAATACCTCATTCGTCGATCACTACCTCGATTTACCTGTCGACTTATCCAAGGTGCTTTTCCTCTGCACTGCGAATGTCCTAGATACTATTCCGGGGCCGTTGTTCGACCGTATGCAATCTATTCCTCTGAGTGGCTACATTTTGGAAGAGAAAGTCGCCATCGCATCCAAGTACCTCGTTCCGCAGACTTGCACCGAAAACGGCCTAGATGGAAAGAATGTCACTATCTCCGAAGATGCGTTAACCTCCCTCGCAAGGGACTACTGCCGGGAAGCTGGTGTGCGCAACTTGAAGCAGCATATCGAGAAGATTTACCGCAAGGTGGCACTCGAGATTGCGCGGAAGATGAAACCAGGCGAGACTCAAGAAGATTCTGGCGACAAAACTAAGAAAGAAAAATCAGAGGAAGAAAGTGCTGATGCCAAACAAGCGGATGAGGTGAAGTACAATGAAATCATAGTGAACTCAGAGAACATGGAAAAGTATGTGGGAAAGAAAGTGTTCACTAAGGATCGATTGTACGACCAGACACCACCTGGAATTTCAACTGGGTTAGCTTGGACGGCGATGGGCGGCGCGACTCTATATATTGAGGCGATACGCGTGAGTGACGCAAGCCCTACGCCTAGTATCAAAGTAACGGGACAGTTGGGAGATGTCATGAAAGAAAGTGCGGACATCGCGTACTCTTATGCTCAAAACTACCTTAAGCGTTTGGGGGTGGAATCGTCCTACTTCGACAAGGCAGCGATTCACATGCATGTTCCGGAAGGCGCAACACCGAAAGACGGACCAAGCGCCGGATGCACTATGGTGAGCGCGCTGCTGTCGCTTGCGCTGAATAAATCGCTTGTAGACAATGTGGCGATGACAGGGGAAGTGACTCTGACGGGTATGGTTCTGCCTGTTGGTGGAATTCGCGAAAAGGCAATCGCTGCGAAACGCGCGGGGGTGAAAAACATGGTGCTGCCAGAGGCCAACCGGAAGGACTGGGACGACTTACCCGAGCACGTTAGTGAAGGACTCACGCCGCATTTTGTCGAGCACTTTGACGACGTTTTTGCTGTCGCATTCGGGGAGAAGAGTACGCAGCTTGAGGGCGGCAGAACACACGCAGCGGCCGGCGCATGACACCTAGATGGAGGAGGGAGAGAAACAACTAACAATCGTCAATAAAAGAAAACAGCCGTGTACACCTTAGATTCTGGGCTTTGCACGCTAACTTACCCTGACGGCCCGCAATAGCCCTCGATGTAAACCCAACCATTCTCACAACGTCATAATGCCAAATGAATAGGTAGGTAGGTCGGCCATGATGACGAAATGCTCAAATATAAACAATAGCGAACAAGTGAAAGCATGTCGAAACATGGGTCAGTATGGCCGATGACGGTTCGACGCCATTTGAGAGCTGTGGCGAATCGGGCCCGGAGCAGGAGCTCGCGCATACGGTGCAGGGGCTCGATGACCGCCGTACTGAGGAGCACCATACCCACCACCATATCCCGCACCAGGTGCAGGCGCCATGTTCATCGGTGGCCGACCCAAAGGAGCACGACGAACACTTTCGCGACCCCAATGCACAGTTACTTGCCGTCCACCCACTTCCTTGCCGTCCTGACAATCGAATATCGCACGGGCCGCCGCTTCGTGATCGGTGTAACGCACGAACGCGTAGAGCTTGTCGCAACGCGCAGTTTTCACACTTTCTGGTATGCGCACTTCGTAGATGGCTCCGTATTGTTGGAATGCGGCGCGCAGCTCTTGGTCGGTTACGGAAGGCGCGAGTCCGGCCACGTACGCCGTGACGTTCGTAGGCGCGGTTTGCGCGCGGATGGCATCCAATGTTTGACCACCAACACGACGCGGTCCTCCATCGACAGAAGAGCTCGCACCACCATTCGGGTCGGGCAAACCCATGGCAGCGGCGCGAGTGGCGGCATTGGTTTTCGTCTTTGCCCAATCCACGCGTAGAGGGCGATTATTCAGCACCTGTTCGTTCAAACCCTCGATTGCAGCTTCGGCCGCGGCGCGTTCGCGAAACGAAACAAACGCATAGCCGTGATTCTTCGTCGCGCCCGCGTCACGCGCCACCTTCGCACTGGAGCACGTGCCGAATTGGGAGAATGCGTTACGAAGCTGCTCGTCGGTCACATCACTGGAGAGATTGCCGATGAACAAACAGTAATGGTTCGAGATGTCATCTCCGGGCGTGCCCGCCGGTCGGCCCGCCGCTGCACCGGCACCCGCATGCGCCCAGTCCACGGTCATAGCGGAGCCGTATATCATGCGGCCATTGAACATTGACAACGCTTTCTGTGCCGTCTCATGGTCCGCGTAATCCACGAACCCGAATCGCATGCTTGCCCCCGTGGAACGGTCCGCCACTACGCGGCATAGCACGACCTTGCCCGCGAGTGTGAACACTTCCTCTAGAAGCTCGGTGCATACTCGTGGATCGAGACTGCCGACGTAGAGACTGTTGCTGCCGTCCGTTGCGGGCACTGGAGTCGTCATGATGTTCCTTCCTCGCGTCGTGCCCGAATTGCTGCGATGGTGGTTAAAAGGGAAGTGCAGAATGCGAAACGTTTCCTGATTCAGTAAATGGAAAACAGAATTGTCGAGAAAGTTCTAAGTTCCAACATTCCAAACTTGGAAATCAGTTGTGCACAATGAATACGGCATGAAGCATACACATGTATACGTTTCATACGTCAGACTAAACTTGTACGGTACAGTACACGTTTTAATTTTACTTCGCTCTGTAAGTCATGTGATCGATTTTGTGTGGCTTCATGATATCTTAAGTAGTTCATACCTAGGCACGGGTCTTGAGATAGTGGATCAAAAAGAATCAGTTGCATAGTACAATATTTTAAAAACTAGTTCTACAGATTCGTTGCAGTGCCGAAGCGGCACTGATGCATTTAATGGAAAGCATGTTTGAAAAAATGTTTTGATAGTCAAAGAGTCAAAAATGAAATCTTATGCTTGCGAAACATGATGGCGAAGGTAAAATACGGAATGATATTAAGTAATAGGAGTTACTACTGCAGTTTTATGAAGGAACTGGAGCAAGTGGGAAATCGGTTTTAGGAAGCGGCATGCTTCTTGTTTATTGGAATTCACTATCTTGAATGCTGTAACTCGACTGGTATCTAAAGTGTTATGGCCTATGCGTGGCTCATGTAAAATTTGCAAGCGAGGGCCCTACCTTTGTTAGTTTCTCAACAAGTAGGGAGTCGGATCACCGCACGTCTAAGGAATCTGGTAACCAGGACGCCAACGTCCAGGCGAACGGACCCAACCACAGTGACGCCTGCATCCGAAGCGTCTACCGGTGCACACCCAGCGGCAACGGAAGCCATATCTTCCGAAACGCTTGCGGACGTATCTGAAGCCCTTCTTAATTCCTCGATGGATACGTCTCGCACCGTGACGGACATGTCGTACACCTCGACGGATTCCTCGTCCGATACGCTTGAAATGGCGACGAATTTTCCTGCGGAATTTATTCACAAAGCGATCGGATTGACGCAGCTTCACGCTTTCCCCATAATCCTGAGGCGCCGGAGCACACTCAGACAGAGCTGCCAGAGTCAAAAGGATGAAAAAGAAGGCAGTGTGCTTCATCGTGAATGCTTGTGGTTGTGGATGAGAAGAGTATTCCGGTTTCCTGGAGGTTTTTATACTGACTCTTTGGGTAACATCCACAATGCAAAACATGCTAGCGAAATCAGAAAGGTCCTCCGAGCAATCTCGCAATTGACTTGAAAGAAACTAAAAGTGATCTAGCACAGCCTGAAAATTACTGCTGCTAGTGCTGTAGTTGTGTAACGAATTGCTGCACTTGGAGAAAGAGCGAGGCCACTATCGCAATGAGTTTTTCTCCTGTTGAATATTACGTCAACATGATACCTTTTCTAAACCTATCTATGCATGTTTCAAAACGATGAGTACTTCTTGACACCAGAGAATGGTAAAGTGTGGAGGAATGCGATTTCCAACAGTAAGCTGAGCAAGTTGATCGAATTGTCGTTGTTGCTAGTGTGGAGCTAATGTAAGCTCTATCACGAATTCCCACTCTCTGTCGAGCTAGTTCTTATATGAGCATCACAGAGAATTGCTTTCCTGTGCTTGGTTCATGCCAGGACGGACATTCGTTCCCCGTATGTCAAGAGTGATTGCTCAAGGTGCTCTGCTATGAACTTACAAATAACGTGATTTTGATCAATGTTTCATACAATTTGTTAATGCGGCTAGGTGGTAGATGGTAGTACTGTATTGTGAGTAATCACGAAAAGGAGTTGATAGATATTAGTGAATAACAAATCTGTGCGAAGTTGCTGTGTTTGGCCTTAGAATGATCAAATAGAATCAAGTAACAATGGATTTACTATGGGAGAAAATAAACAATGCATCTTTTGTAAATCGGAGGTTGATTGGTCCACTGAATGCCATCTGACTTCGACCTCCCGATTACCTAAATGCCTTCTCGCCTGGTTCTACAATATTCAGCTCACACGAGTGCTCGCACATTTTGACACGTCAAACTCAGCAATTTCTCTTTTCAAGGTGATGAGCACCACGGCTTCTACACTGTATACAGTATAATTTAGCGAAATATCCTACAGAGTACACGCTAAAGTACTTACTGTTGTGAAGGGTTTCTCTCGAACCATCGCGGTTCTTGTATCACTGTTCTGGTAGCGACATTTGGCACGGTATTTCATTAATTGCACTGTATAAAATGAGTGCGTAACGGGACCGTATTTTTCAGTGTCGCCGCTGCAGTCCAATGCTTCTGATGTGTTCCAACCTCACCACTCTCACTTCATGTTCGAATGCCAAGAAAAGACGGTCCATTGTTATATTTGGATCCAGTCCCAAATTGTTCGTTTACTCATGTGAACTGTTCCAATCCTATTTGTACTGCATGCAGCCGGAACAGGTACAGTACCAAGTCGATGAGAAATCGTACAAGTGACGTGTTTACTAGGTGATGGAAACAGTGCAGATGGGACGAAAAGAATACATAGAGAAATAACCTGCACATTACTTTCCAGCGATGGCTGCAGCAATCTGCTTGGAGTTGAGTGCTAACAGGTAGGAAATAAGTTAGTTGATCGTGAACGACGAGCAGAATAAGAAAGCGAAACGTACTTTGAACGTCACGGAAGATTTTGTAGGAGTCCAGGGCGAGCTTCACAGAGATAGCCTGGGAGAATAGAACACGGTTGCGATGTGTCTTGAAGGAGGGATGGATGAGTGACGCACGGAAGAACATGACATTCGGCGCCACCTGCTTCACCTCACGCAGTTGGAACTTGGCACCTTTGAGGGGACCCTCGCAAAAGCTCCTCAGGGAGGACATAAACACAGACCTGCCATACGAGTCACCATTAGATTGGAAAAGCATGTAGTCCGAGGTCAATCTCGCCTTGACCCCGCTAAAGTTGCAATCTATGGCATGTTAGAAGGTGTCGCGCATTCCCGATAATTGCAAATAATGCACGTACCAGACAGATCTTTCATGTATTCCTCGGTGAATTTGTGCAGACATGGCGCAGGCTTGAAGTCGTAAACCGGATAAGAGGCCGAGAGCGCGACAATGGCGAACAGAGCGAGTGCACGCAGGAGTGCCATGACGTTCGCGGGAGTGGATCTGGTTCACCTCTAGCAACAACCTTGGGTGCAGTACAGTATTAATAGTCTTACAGATGCAGTTAACGTAGACGCATAGCGAGCTTGCATCGGAATCACTCCCCTACGTGGGTTGTTTGAAACCAAGGCGGCTCTCGGCAGATCGAGCCATCCCTCCCAATAAATTCGAAGTGGCTTCTATGCATAGCCCACCACGTAAGTGAGCACTGTTCACTAACCGTCATTAAGTGAACATCCCATCGTACACTCAACCAATCATCTCGTTCGATCAAGCGATGCTGAACCACTCACAAAACTCGATTCCGTTGCTTCCAATTTACAGTCTCTTATTCTATACCACATACAGTACGTTCTGGTTTTGAATGGCGGAGTATTAGGTCCTGCATGATGCTGTCAAATCATGCCATTCAACTGTATTTCTTTTTTCTACCAATTGTTCACTTATCTCTTTTTTATTCAGAAAGCGTTTTCCTTTCAATCCTTTAGTTCTCAAAATGTACCCGGAGCTCAAATCTTGAAAGAAGGAAAAAAGCAATTTGCGAATAAAGATTCAATGAAAACAGTACAATGCTTAATTATTCCCAGGGGTCGAAAACAATCGATTTTAATTGCAGTTAATTGCAATTTTACTGAATTTCTACTTCATTTTATTTGTCGGTCGAATTGGAATTGAAATTGATTTGAACATGCAGATATAATTTAAATTTTCAGGAACGACGTAACTGAGACGCAAAAATGAACTCCTTCCACGAAGTATATACACCAAAAGCTGTTGTTGAAGTACTGATGCGAAAGCAAGGAGAAGGAACTAGAACTGTTGAAGCTCGTACTGCTGATAGAGCTCCTAGACAGGCTAAATTCTTAGTCTGCAACTGCCCAAAAAGAGCAAATTGTCGAGATGGAGGAACAATATACTTTGAGAAAGGATCAAGATACACTAATCCGTTCCGGTATCGAAAATCATGCGTAACTGATGGTAGTACTGAATTGTTGAACAAAATCTACAACGACACACTTTGAGACACCCGTCAAAAGAATCATTCAGACATTCAAAGGTATTTTCCTTCTTCCGTTCAACCTAATGAATCCGAAAAAGCTATACTATACTACATTGAGTATATTGTGATTTTAGAAAGTCCGGTATCACACATTGAAGAGCTTACACTTAGAGAATTTTCTAAATTCAATTCTGCTTTCTACATAAGCTTATTTAACAAGTGCCTGTTCGAGCTTGTGAAAATCGTTAAAAATCAGATTACTAATGAATTGAAGGAAAACAAAGGCGCTGTTATGTATGACAGTTGGACGTGGAATGATATCCGCTATTTGGGTATTTTCTTGAACTACTACAGGAATCAAAAAGTTTTGGAGAGGGGCGAACCAAAGGTTCAATCTATAGTTGAGTGTTCACTAATATCAGTTGGTCCGATTGCAGAATTCTCTGATGATAGCAGCGAAGAAGACTCATCTTCAAGCGAAGCAAATGAATTTAGTGCTGAAGTTCATGTATCGCATCTTAGAAGTATCTTTCAAATTTTTGGAATAGACTTGGAGGAATAGGTAGCTTGCCAGGTAGCAGACAACGCATCGGTTAGCAAGAAAGTGGCAAGGATCCTAAAAATTCCACATATAGGCTGCCTAAGTCATAAGCTAAACATTGATGTGAACGAAATGCTGAAGAGTAATAAATCTATGACAATGACTCTAAACTCTGTTCCTGCCACTATTAATCAGTGTCGAAGAAGATTGAGGAACAGGGATACTCTACGGAACATAAATGATTTGACTCCAGTACTTCCTTGTGAAACAATATGGTCTGAGTACGCTCGCATGATTAGTAGATACAACAGATTAAGAAAAGAGCTAATGATTGTGGCAGAAGACGAAAATACAGATCTGCGTATTAATACTACCCCTCAATTCTACAGAAATGATATTATAATTGAAAAGAAACTTGAAGAAATCAATTTTGTAGTAATGGAATCACAGAGAGAACATTTAAGTTTATCGCACTGTCGATTTTCTGTAGATACTTTACTTGAAGCTGTATCGAGCGGAAAAGGCCTACTTGGCAACCCTTCTTGTTGTAGTTTTGGAGTTCGCCACTCTTCCAGCCACGGCAGGATCCCAAGCTTTTGCCTGGCTGTGGCTGGGATATGTTAGTAGGTTGATTTAGTCGCGCCGAGGCGATACTAGCAACGGTGAAGAGTTGTAGATGTTGATAGTTGTGCGAATCGAACATGCTCCGGCTACCGCTTTCGCACCTCCGCGTCCGGCTGGTGTAGCTATATGAGCAATGTTCCAAATTC
>JAAUYH010018030.1_pt1 | contig 14411 bp, 15 predicted proteins | sample 7278061 | NCBI WGS metagenome assembly JAAUYH01 (sample SAMN14350203, study PRJNA611818) | marine sediment metagenome | isolation source: surface marine sediment (0.6m) | place: French Polynesia: Moorea | collected 2018-08
CGACGCGGTGGTTAGCGAAACGACGTGCAAGACGTTGTTTGGGCGACAGTGTGCAGCAGCACGACAGCAACATTACGAACAAGGAATGATGCGAGCATCGCATACGCGTGAGTCGTAACGGCAGCGCGTTCATCAAAGCGAGTCGATCGCGTCAGTGCGCTGTGCCGCACGTGCGAGCGAGGGTCTTGTGGACATCATGTCATGCATTGCCGCATCAATCTTGGCTCATACTGGGACGTTCAAGGGTTGCGAGCACGTGCTCAGGGGTATTGGTGCCTTTCTCGATTTGTCGAATACCCTGTGCTCATACTCGACATTTCTCCGGTCTATGATACTACGACTCCTTGAATCGTGTTTGTTTATCATTATTATATTTTTGTACTGAGAAGTCTATAAAACAATTGCATGATTTTCGGAAGTGTGTGTGTGGTAAACAAAACAACCAAGCTTAAGCGACACGGTGACCGTTCAACTGCCGTCTCCAGAGTAATAGCCATCACATCACACGGGATTGTAAGGCACTGAACAGTAGACTACTGTAGTATATCGCAACACAGTACAAGCGATACTACAACAAATTGCGACATACGACAGTGTTACGCAAGGAGGGGAGGATGGGAAAGGAAGCTGCAGTCGGGGAGCATCCATCGATTCGAGTGGATTCACAAAACCTCGGCTAGTGTGGAAGTCACCAATTCTGCGTTCCGCCTCGCGCGTACTTGAGCACGTACCCGCCCGAGCACAAGCATAATCGAATACTGGGCGTATCTACCGGTAATTACCTGACGCACGCGCATGTATTTCAAACAACTCGCGCGCACGTGCGAGAAAGCGCAGTACTGTAAATTTACAGTAAGTTTTCCGAAATGCAAACTCACAACACAGCAAAGCAAGCAGTCCAGGATGCGTTCCACACACGTTCCAAGCACGTACACAGCGCCCCGCCCCCGGGTGAAGCAGGCCAATGAATGGGTTGTTTACAAAACCGATACGTACCCAGATCGCATCTACAAAAACGACGCAACACCTGCATGCAAGATGCACCACGAAAAGGCGATAGAAATATGAAAGCGCGCACTGTAAATCGCGGCTGTGTAAACCAACAATCAGAGCACACAATTCAAACGCGCACCGCATCCACCATCTCCCAGTAACGTGGCAAGTAGGGTCACAAATCAGGTGTCGCACCGGTCGCCGCCGGCGTACGCCTCCAGTTTTAACCGCATTTCAGCTTTCACCACCGAAACAGTCATGCAGTGCATCCCGCGCTAAATAATACTTCACATTCATCCATGCGCGCAGCCCATCGCTCTCTCCACACGAGCGCATCCTTCGCCACCCATCCCACTGCACGATGCACCTCTCCGAATCCCTGCTCGACTATGCCCCACGCAAGCCCATCACCAACATGGACGTGCTGCTCGCCGCGGTCGAAGCGCTGCGACGCGCCGAGGTCAACGAATACCACACACGCGCGGGAAAGGTATGTCACGTCTACCCTACCCGTGATTTTAATTCCATCACTAACCCATCATTCATCTTAGATTCAAAAAGTCCACGTGAAACGAAAGCGAGGCGTGTTCAAATGCGAGAAGTGTCCCTCCGTTTTTGGCTTGCGTCACAACCTCCTCCGTCATGACCGAACTATCCATCAAGGCCGTCGTCCGTTCAAGTGCGATGCCGCCGGCTGTACCGCGTCGTTCGTGCAACGCTTCGATCTCGAAACACATCGTTCCTCGGTCCACGACAAACGCAAAGACTACCAATGCGAACACTGCGACCGCTCGTTCTCGCAACGCAGCAATCTGCACACCCACGTGAAGATCACCCATCAGGCGCACACACTCGAAGTGTTACGATGCCCGAAATGTGACAAAACCTTCAAGACCAAGTCCAACCTGAAGCAACACACCTTTGGCCATCTCATGGCCGAGAAGGAGGGCAGTACCTCCGACACCTCGCCGTCCGAAAGTTTCGACGTCACTCAACCCTCGCCCACCACGTCCACCACCACCTCGAATTGAGCCTAACTCTGAACTTATTGGGTACACGCCTCCGGAGTCGGTACTTGCAGTTCGCCGTTTCGTGCCCATTCCGCCGCTGTGTTGCTGTGCTATTTTTCGTGCGCCACCTGGAATGTTGTACTTTCTCTCTGGGTTGTCCCCGTTCTAATACACTTGTACGACTCATCTTATAAAGGTCCGCTTTCCGAAATTCGTTTGTCCCCCTGTATCGTCCTGTTTACCACGACCAGTTCACACATCAGCATCTTCATCTCGCAATCATCAGCATTACAATTCATAATCCGATTCACAACCCAACATTTACGGAATGAACGAAAATAGAGCTGCATCGTGAATGCAAGCCTCCCGCTTCTCGGTCTGCAACGTGCGTCAAGTAATGAATATAAAGAACGTAACACCCGTGAGCATTCGTGCATACCCGATAAGCTGGTGAATTGCAGTGATTTTGTTCCACAGATTTCTCGTTCAGGTTGTCGCAAAACTTTAAATCGTGCATCACTGCATCGCCTCAATCCGAGAGAAATTCTTCATGTGTTCAGCATTCCAACTAAGCAATCCTGGAACAGCAATGAGTGCAAAAGTAACAGAATCCTCACCACATGATGCGCAACTGTTCTGTGTCACGTCGAAAACAGAGGGAATGACAGACAGATAGCGACCCATTGTTGTGTAGAAGGTGTTTGTGGTAAGAAACGAACAAACAGACAGGTGAGGGAGGTGATTGAGGTTGTAAAAATCGGATAAAATTAGCAGAGGTAGTGTGCTGTACCGCCCGACCTACAGAATAACCTGAGAGCGTTTGATCGGCTCTAGCGGATCGAGATAGAGGCGATGAGGATGGCGTCGTTCGCAGCACCACCGATAGCACCGCTGGTGCGACGAAATGCGACGAAGCAGCGATGCGGGCGACGGCCGCCGGCGATGGTGTCCCAGGCGGAGACGAGCGGGGAAGCGGCACAGCAGGGCTGGCTGCGGCCGGGCGAGATTGCGGTGCGCTTCATCAACACGCCGTCGGGCGAGGACGAGTTCGCGGCGGCGATGCCGGGCGACGTGCTGATGCAGGTGGGCGACTCGGTGGGCATCCAGATCCCGCGCGCCTGCGTGAGCGGGCTATGCGGCAGCTGCACGTGCGACGTCGTCACGGACGCCGGCGCCGAGACCGTGCGCGCGTGCCAGACCGGCGTCACCGACATGACCAGCACCGGCGAGATGGTGGTCGACCTCGCGCGCATGCGCGACATACGCAAGCGCAAGGTCATGAACCCCATGGCGCGCTTCGACAACCTCGACACCGAGTACAAGGCCGGCGCGCAGCCGGTGCGCGGACTGGCCGGCATGATGCGCGAGAAGCCCTGTGCCGAGTGCGACAGCAGCGGCGACGTCGAATGTTACGGCTGCGACGGGTGCGGGTACGCCCTCGACGCAGCCGGCGCCATGCTCCCCGACGAGATATGCATGCTCTGCTCGGGCACCGGCACGCTGCGTTGCGCGGATTGCCAGGGCGAGGGCGTGGTCAAAATAAGATAGTTGTATGTGTGCTGTGGCCGCCGACTTGCTGGTTTGTTATGCGATTGTGTAAACCGTTTACGCGCGAGTCTTGTGCATTTCGATTCAATGTGGCACCGTGGTCTTCATTCGCTGACTTATTCTTTGAGCGCTTCTATTCTTGTGAGAAACTAAACATTGACTCTTCCAACGAATGCTCTGCCCTCGTTGGCCAAACAAACTCGCATACGCATCAATCTCCTCTAAACAAGAAGCGGTTACAATCAGCACGTTTGACACACAAAACCACTTAGAACCTGCGCTGCTGCAAGATACAATGTATAGGACTAAGCCAAATAAATTTATTGTCCGTGCGCACCACATTGGCACCTACTACTTCTTCCTCAGGAACGGGTGTTGCACCAGATCCGCCACACCGGGTCTTGATCTAGCATCTCTGGTGAGACAAGCCGCCATGAACTGTTTGGCAATGTCACTGACCACCGGCTTCGCCGGAAACCGCAATTCTTGGTGCGCCACGGTTTTCTCACGGAACATCTTCTCTTGACTCTGATCGTGACCGAACGGTTTCTTTCCATACAACATTTGATACAGAATCACACCTGCACTCCACACGTCCACCTTGCTGGAGATCCTCGGCTTCGTGCCCGTCTCAAAGCATTCGGGTGGCAAGTACCACATAGTTCCCGCACCCTGACTCGTCAATTCCACACCCATCTGCGTGGTGTCACCCTCACCCATGATCTTCGACAGTCCAAAGTCCGCTATGCGCACCTCGCCTTTATGGAATAGGATGTTGCCCGGCTTCAAGTCATAGTGGATAATTCGCTTCCGTTGTTCCGACAAGTACAGCAGCCCGGAACATACCTGGCCAATGATCGATCGCGCCTCTCGCTCCGGCAGCGTTTGATACGTGCGCAAGTAACTGTCCAAATCGCTGCCATCGCAGAACTCGAGCACAGTACAGAACGTGTTTTCATCGATCTCAAAAATGTCAATGAGCTGCACCACGCGTGGGTGCCGCAACGACTTGTGAATTTCGTACTCGCGCATGCTGTGTCGAATGAACGTACGCTTCTTCACCTCACTCCAATTCGATGCCAACTGATGAATCTTGCACGCCACATAGCATCCGCGCACGAGGTCGAACGCCTTGTACACCTCGGAGAATCCACCGCGCCCCAACAAATTCAACGCCACATACCGGCCATTCACTGTTTGAAACTTATTGAACTCCGAAATGTCCTCATCTGCCTGCCGTCGAAGTTCGCGCACCAGGACGTCGCGCTCACGGGCAAGTCGGGTGCGCTGTTCCACCAGGCCTGTTTCCTCGCGCTTCAGGACCTGCAATTGCACACGGTAAATCTCCTCCTGTTCCGCGACATATGCTGCGCTATTCTCGAACAGCGTTTCGGCGTCGTCATCGTTCGCCTTTCGTTTTTGTTTCGCGATATCGCGGCGCTTCTTATCGATTGTTTCACGTTCCACCTGAATCTCCTTCAATTTGCGGGAGATTTCCTTCCATTCGTTGCCCTCCTCCCACACCTCCTGCAACGATGTCCGCGTTCGCTGCACCCCCAGCCGTCCCACCCGTTCGCCCATCGCCGACACGCGCCGCCGCGCCTCTATCCGTTCCATCTTCGCCGTGGCCACCACCGCGTTCCGCAGCGCCTGCCGCATGACCTTCAGTTGCTCGGCAGACTGTTCATTTTGCGCGGCCGCCGCAGAGGCCTGTTCTCTCAGCATCGGCAATTCTACTTCAACTTGCGACGACAAGTCCTCGTTTTCCGCCTCCAATTGTTTGACGCGCGTTTCCAACGGCTCGATTTGTTTGTTCTCCTCTTTCAACCTCTCAATCATGTTTCTCAAGTGCCGATAATCGTCCGCATTGCCCAGCGTACTGCTCGAGCCCACATGGTTCGAGTTCGCCTGTGTTCCGTTATTCGGAGCCGACACCGCTGCCATCGCAGACGACGCGGAAGCTGGCGTACATTCGCCGGAATTCGTAGGTGTCGCGTTGCCGGTATTCGGAGAAATGAAAGAAAGCGCCCTTTTCACTCCACCCGCTGAAATCGTTGGGGATACCGTGGGGTGTGCGGCAGGCGTGGTATGTGCAGTGTTGGGTGCCGTGTCGCCACCCACATTATTGACAGCCCTCAACACGGCAGCTGCGGCGGCTGCGGTGGATGGCGCACTATTGGCATTGGCCTTCGTACGCGACGATAACGGGATGCAATCTTTCGAGGAATCCCTCGATCGCGGCTTGAAGTAGCTGTCTAATCGCGAGTTCCGCATGTTGCTCGGCGATGAGGTGGTCGTTGTGCGTCGTCGTTTTCGGGGCGCCGTGGGTGTGGGAGCCGCGGAGCGCGCACGCAGCGATGGGGTGTCCTTGTCCTCGATAGGGGCGTTCTTAGGCTCGCGCGGGGGTGCGGGCGGCGGCGCGTAATTGCGGCGCGCGTTGGCGGACCGTGGGGGCGGCACCAGGGGCGGTGGCTGCGCGGGCGACGGGGTGGCCGTGGGGTTGCGCGGGGCGGCTGCGGCGTCGGCCTCTTCGTCCGAGGACTCGAAGACCGAGCCCGACAGCGACCCGATGCTCACCGGCGGCGGCTGTGCGCGCGACGGCCCTGCGGGCGTCACCGGCGTCGTGGAGTTGTCCGTGGCATTCAGGCGCGCCTCCAGCAGCGCGAGCTTGCGGCGCTGTTCCGCCGCATCCGTGGTAGTCGACATGCCTTGCGCGGGTTCACCCTGCGCAATACTGCTACTTGCGTCGCGTCGTGTTCGCAGTAGTAGCGTGATTCGAGATGGTTGAAAGGGCCGACCCTGGTTTAATTTGGTTTGCTGTTGCGTATTGGTCGTTTTCTTTCCCGCCAATTCGCTTGTCATACTATTTGTGCCGTTTTATTCGTTCTGCTGTTCTTTAGCTCCTACTCGATGCAGATGCCCGTGTGCTCAGTAGCCGTGTAATCGTCGCGTCGTCGCTCACCACCGCCGTGCGTGTAGGTGACTTCTTCAATGTCACCTTTCCTAGCTTGTCCTCTACTCCGTTCTTGCTCACGAATTTGCACGGTAGATGATGCACGTTCACTCGTGGCGTGTTCCTGGGCTGTGTCAGTTTGCTGTGCGCAAGGTAGGTAGGTGGAGTGGTGAACGAACCGATGTTTAGAAAAATACTTGACCAGCTGGGCACAATCGTGTATGTCGTCCCGTGATGCTGGCTTACCTCCGCATGACAAAATGACGTGTGGGGAAGGGCCGTTGTCGAGGTGAAACCATTCGTCGTTCTGTTTCGCGTTCTTGCACAAACGCTGATTTTCCGCCGCGCTCTCGCCCACGAATATCGTCTTCCCACTTTCGGTGGTAAACTGACGAACCATCACGGTTATACCACAGGCGCACTTATTTTCACCACAAGGATTCACTAATACAGTGACAGGAAATAGTGTGCGCTTATCATAGGCGTGACACAACAAATCGTATTGGTGGCAGACGCCCAGAATTCGGTTGAGCACAATGTCGGCGCGGGGCATATTGGCGTTCCTGCGTGTGGTGGGCAATCTGAAGCGGACAAAGCGCGCGGGATGGGTGCGCAGCGGGATCAACGCGGCGCAAGTGGAGTCGGTGTCCGACCACATGTACCGCATGGGCATCATCTCGATGGTGATCGCGGACGAATCGATGGCCACGCGCGCGACGAAGATGGCGCTGGTGCATGACATCGCTGAGGCCATAGTGGGGGACATCACGCCGCATGATGGAGTGACGGATGAGGACAAGCATGCGGCGGAGCGACGCGCGCTGCTGGACATGGTGAAGCAGATCGACGGCAGGGTTGCGAACGAATTCGTGGAGTTGTGGGATGAGTACGAGCAAGGAACGTCGGAGGTGGCGAGGTTGGTGAAGGACATCGACAAGTTCGAGATGATATTGCAGGCGGATGAGTACGAGGCGAAAACGGAGGTGGGACTGCAAGGTTTCTTCGACTCTACAAAGGGCGTGTTTAAAACAGACCGAGTACGCGAGTTAGTCGAGCAATTGTATGTCGAACGTAGAGAGAGAAGAAAAACGAACAATTAGATAGTGTGTTTCATTCAATCCATAGCTCATGCGTGTCTTTTCACCATGCCAACATTTTAACATCTTGTTCATGTTGCAAGCAATATTGCACGATATCTGCTCTAATTTAATTTTCACACTACAGAGTAATTGAAATCGGCCCTCTCACTCCGTAACTTTAAGAATGCCTCTCTGGTAACCGAGGGTGTCGGATTCGCTCCGCCCGAAAGCGCTACTGGAACAAGGCACTTCGTTCGGAGCCTAGCTCATGCTCCCTACCTGCTTGGCACACGTGTACACGTGAAAATGTAGTCAAGGATGCATAATCTCCATCGATTCCTATTTCAATCATTTATTGACGGTGTCATCTCAGCCCGCACACTCACATTGCATTTAACATGTCTGACGCTTGCACATCAACGTTGGCGTGTGAGTGATCGATGCCGATTGCTCCCGTAATCAATGCGTGCGACGACCAGAAATCGAAAATAGATAATACGAGCTGCATCCTATTCACATTTTCATAGTTATCGGAAGTCGACATCACCAAACGTGTGGTAATGACGTCAAACTGTTACAGTACAGTAGTAGGTTTCCTGACAACTCAACCTGTGCAACATGTTCGAAACCGAATTCACATGCATGGGAAGACTCTTTCCCGTTTGTCATAATCTCGGTGCATCTCTACAACACATGGCTACAGCACAAGGATTCCAACATGTTCAACATTTCCCATTGCAGTTACAATACTACGCAGTAACGCCTCACCCGAGTTTATACGAGTACTCAAAGCTACTTACAACCCAAACTTTCACGTGTGGGCGCGCCCGTGACCGGGTTCTCGCCCTTGAGTGTGGGATTCTTGCAAATCGCACGCTGTTCAAAATCGCCAATGAACGCCTCGGTGAAGTCGGTGTTCTCGAGGTTCGCGTCCTGTACGCAACAATCATGTCAGCGTTGCGCCTCACCTGTACAACGGATGGTAACGTACGTCGAAGATGGAATTGCTCAGCACCGCATTGTTGAAGATGGCTCCCGACAAATCGCTCGCTGAGAAGTCCACACGGTCGAGAACCCCGTTCTGCGGTGCGTGTCAGTGCCTGTGAGGGCGTGCAGCGTGGCGGCTAACGTACGGTGAAGTCGACGCCGGTGAACTTGGCGCCGTACGCGTACGACTTGGAGAGCTGCGCGTCGGTGAGGTCGGCGCCCGTGAAGTCGGCGCCGGCGAGCAGCGCGCCCGATAGGTCGCCGTGGAAGGAGAGCTTGGCCAGCTCGCACTCGCGCAGGTCGAGCAGGGTGTCGCGCGCGGCGTTGGCCTGTCCGATGTTGGACGACGTGGGCACGCAGCGGTCGCGCACGGTGCGGTCGATGGGCGGCAGCTTCGGCGCCGCGTACAGCGGCTGCGCCAGCGCCAGGGCCAGCGCCGCGCCCGCCAGTGCGCTACCCACCCTCTGCGCGGCGCAGCTCGCCGTGGCCGTGCGCTGCGCTGGCGCCGCGCTCGCGAACACCGTCACGAATGCCATCGCGCGTGTGTGACTGCGAGATGCGGTGGTGTGGTGGAGCTCGGTTGGTGCATGGGAGGCTGTGGTTTGCCTGTCATATTGCACGCGGGCACCGTGCGTTTCGGAATGTTCGCGCAATGTGAATCTGGCGTCCTTGTTTTCGGCTTTCCCGAATCGAGGCGTTTCGAATTTTTTCGCTGGCTACGTGTAGCTGTTACTGCAGCGCTCGGTACTTGCACTGTATGCACTGCATCGGAATGCATCGCTCGGTTACGAACTGCTTTGACTGACTGCCCTAACTATTCGCCCTTTTCAGCATGGCTTCGAGCGATGAGGAGTCCACTGACTCCACCACTGTCAAACTATTGGACGAGCCCGCCATGCCCAAACAGCAGCGTGCCTGCGGGGGTCTCGCATTCCCCCATGTCATGGTTCTGCTATCTGCGCTTTGTGGCCTGCTGAACTATGCGGACAGAGTGAATATGTCGGTGGCTATCATCGCGCTGGGGGAAGCGTATGGCCTGTCCGTGGCGCAACGAGGCGTCGTGTTGTCCTCATTCTTTTTCGGATACACCCCGAGTCAACTACTCGCCGCGTTGTTGTGCCGCAGATTGGGCGCGAAAAAGGTCCTCGGTTTCGGCGCTGCGGGATGGTCCCTGTTCACGTTCTTGACGCCGGCGGCCGCCGCGCGTGGGATGCCCACCCTTGTGGCGTGTCGCGTGGCTATGGGATTGACCGAGGGGGTGGCTTTTCCGTCCATGTACCACGTGTTCGGTGAGTGGGTGCCGGCGGAGCAGCGTGGCCGTGCTATGGCGGCTTTAAGTACGGGTGTGGGTGCTGGCACTACCATTGCGCTTGTGGCTAGTCCCCATATTATTCGTATCGCGGGATGGGAGGCGGTGTTCCATCTTTTTGGTGCGGCAGGTGGAATTTGGCTTGCTGCTTGGATCGTGCTCGCCAGGGATGCGCCAACGAAAAACGGGGACAGTGAAGCGTCGAAAGGATTGTTGTCGGTGGCGGAACGACGCGCCATATTGTTCATGGTGAAGAATCGCTCCTGCGTTGCGCTTATGGGCACTCAGTTTCTGTCTGGCCTGTTTCATTATACTTGTTTGTCTTGGTTGCCCACATACTTTGCCGTTGTCTTTGACTTAACAGCAGAGGATGTGTGGTTCACTTTCGTCCCGTATGCGGCGTCGACGTGTATCGCCCCGCTTGGTGGCTTTATATCCGATGGAATCGCGGCGCGGTATCGATCAAGAACTATAGGGCGAAAGTTCACGACAGCCTTGTCATGTGGTGCTGGAGGCGTAATGGTGCTTGCGTTTGCATCGGCCCAATCGGTGGCGGCTGCGGTGGCGGCGATTTCGATATCGCTTGGTTTATTCAGTTTGAATGCGGGTGGGTTCGATGCGGCTTATCTCGACATTTCTGAGCCGTCGTATGCAGGGCTCATGAAGAGTGTTGCGAATACCCTCGGTGCAGCTAGTGGTGCGATTGCAACGGCACTGGCGACAAAGATGTTCGAGTTTTCCCATAGTTGGAGATTTGTCTTCGTGATGTCGTCCACATGGGCGTTCGCGGCAGCTGCAGTATTTGTGAAGTTCGGATCGTCAAACACGGTCTTGACGGATGCCCGATTCTTGGGCATCCCCAGCACCAAGGATGAAGTACACGAACAGGTCAAATAGTGGATGTTGCTGTCGGACAACTGTATTGTGAATGAGCTAACTTGTCGTTGCACAGATGCGAGTGCATGCACAAACGTGAACTTTGTGCGCTGTGATGTAATGTACTAGGTCAATTTTGTAAACGCGCAATCGATAACTTGATTAATCTTCAGTTTCTCGGTGGTTGGGTGCCGATTCCGCGATGCGATGATTTCTGGCCTAAGCAAACAATTTTGCAAAGTGTTCAAGGTGGTTGGAATCAAAATTGATGTTGGAGATGAAGCATGATGACGAAAATTGTGAAGCTAAATTGTACGAGAGAGTCAATTTTATGATTGTCTCACTTGGTTTTTTCGATGTGTTCCCAAAACCGCGGCTCGTGTAGGTTTCATTTTGTCCCGATACAGTATCTGCGCTCAACAATGGTAACCATATCTTCAATGGCGTCGTTTGTGCCGGTTGTGCCGGTGAGGCACTCGGTTGGCAAGTGCGCGGTTGTGTGCGCACCATGTGTGAGGAGGTCTGACGTTGCGCGGCCAGTGCGTCATTGTCGAGTCCGAGCAGCTCTGGAGGAGAAGGACTACACGGAGACGACGCTGATCAAGGAAACGGAGGCGTTGGACGAGTCATCGGGAAGCACGATAGTGCCGGCGTCATACGCGTTGCCAGGCGCGTTCTTAACGGTCGCCATTGCTATGCGTTGGCTGGAGGTGCCAGCGGTGTGGATACCTTGCGCTGTGTTGGGCGTGTTCCTGTCGATACAGGCGTCGGTTGTGCGAATCGTATTTGGCCCGAAACGGCTGAGTGTGGCAAGGAAGAGTGCGGATGGACTGCAGATTATTCGAGGTTGGGCGTATGAAGAATTCGCGCATTGGGAAGTTTGGTGGCCCAAAGCGGCGGTGCTGTGCTACTTTCGCGAGCGTGAGTCGTATGGTGGGAGAGGCTCGATTCACTTTTTCCCTATTGTTTGTAATGGGATGGTGTTGGAGCAAATGCTGAGGGAGAAGGTTGGGGATGTGAAAGAATAAACGAGAGTTGTGGTACAACATCGATAGTGAAATAATTATGTGTTGGTTTGAGTATTGAGTGAGCGCTGGAATATGGGAGACGAGTGCAGGGCAGAGGTAGGTACTGAAGAAGGGACTCAGATGATGAAGTTCGGTTCGGTGAATTAACGGTTGTTACAAGGAAGAGGGAAAAGGACAAGGCGATGAGGACTGTAGGACGGCAAGGCATATGGACGGCGGCGGCGTGGCAGGGGAGGGAGAACACAAGGAAACGGTAAGGTGGTGAAGATAATCATAGCGAGAGACACGAAGAAAAATGAGGAACAAGAAGACATGAGCGGTTGCTACGCCAGGAATTTACAGTACACAAATCAACAAAGGAGCTACCGTAGTGAGAATCTTTAGGTGCCGAAACCGTACAGGGTGCGACCTTGACGCTTAAGTGCGTAAACCACGTCCATGGCGACGACAGTCTTGCGGCGAGCGTGCTCGGTGTAGGTGACCGAGTCGCGGATGACCGACTCGAGGAACACCTTAAGCACGTTGCGCGTCTCTTCGTAGATGAGGCCGGAAATACGCTTCACACCACCACGACGCGCGAGTCGACGGATGGCCGGTTTGGTGATACCTTGAATGTTATCGCGCAACACCTTGCGATGGCGCTTGGCGCCTCCCTTTCCCAACCCCTTTCCTCCTTTACCACGTCCTGACATGGTGCTCGCTTGAGAGGGTGTGCGATTCTGTGCGAAGGTGAAAGCGAGCAGCACTCAATTTATAGTGTAACGATAGCAGGTCGAGTAGAAAATTGAAATTTGCCAAATACGCCGCCGATTCTTGCGACCATCTGTCCACACTTTGCGCATGCACTGTACATTACACGATTCGAGCTATTCCGCAATTTGCCCTCTACTTTTGCCCATCATCCCCTTTCTCTTGCTTTGTCTGAGTGCGATTCTCCTAGGCTACGAAAAATGTTTCGATTCCGCTCCCCACTTGCCTTGTTTTCATTGGTCAATTCAACTTGCCTTGACTCTACTTAATGCGCTTTTAAACGCTGTTCCTCTTTTTCGAATTCGAGTCTTATTAACTTCGAAATTAGGAATTCTTGTTCTTCTTGTTTTCTGCCACTCTCAAATTCAATCATTTACATTGGCGAAACATTTACTGTAATAATTTCTCTGTTCTGAATGTGACGGAAATGAAGCTCCATTTAGATGCTGCGTATAATTCGAAATGCATTGTAACATTTATAATTTTAGACATGCTCGCAACAAGTTCTAAGTTATACTGCATATTTAACTGGAAGAGAAATATTTGCTACTCAATGCTGTATGGAAACATAGAAAATTCTGATTACTAGCAAATAGTACACTTCTTCATGTGCGATATTGAACAATTATTTGTCGAACAATACTGATATCTGCATGATTTATCACTTTCGACTGTCTTTGCTACAATGTTTACGGGTTTTTTACTTTATTGTGCCTCTGCACTCCTTACAAGCCATTCTCAAAACTGTAAGGTAATTATGAAAATATTTGGATCAATCAGAAAATTCAATGGTAGACGGATAATCTGATTTATGCTTTTTTGGGTGAATTTTGCGATAAGAATAACTATTTCTGATGCTTATAAAATTCGGTAAGCACATTGAAAAAAGGAGTGACTTAGCGCTTCATTGTGCCTGGTCAATGTTTCGATGCATTCATAGACTTATTATTTCTACAAATTATAATGAAGTCTAAAAATCGCGTCTTAGTATTCACGCATCATAGTATCAGAAGGAGTACTTCGAGTTATTAGTTTTAGTGATCGTCTGTGAAAATAAAATTCGTTGTACTGCCGTGCTCAAAACCGAAAAAAGAACTGCAATTTGAGAAATTTTCTCTGTACTCTTGATTCAGTGGATTTAGAATATACATCACAATTTCTTTATCAAATTAAGAAATAATAGGGACCAATATTCTCCAATTCTTCCTGTGCTGTCTGTATAGTAACAGAAATTCGTAACCCGTAACTAATAAATAATTAAGCGTTCTAAAATAAATATGCTCAAAGTTGAATGGTGGATTGTGTTAAAATTTACTGTAAAAAATCGAAATATAAAGGTGATCGCACAAATAGGTCAATTAGCCAACGAGAATGTATGGTTTAAAACTGGGTTCTCCATCTATTTCTTACAAAAATGGGAGGATTTAGAATAATCATCATGAACTATATCCCTTTTTCTCATGATTTAAAGCTCAACAATAAGCTTCAATGTATGAATTAGGTGTTTTGTCCTATTCTCCCACTATAAAGTTCACTACAATTGAATTAGGATTACGTAATACTTAAAAACTCAGACTCCAATTACAGATTTAAAAAAATTTAAATTTATTCGGCCTGAAAATTCTATCAAATTAGATTCATCGTGGATTGCTGTACTTTCAAATCGTATGATTAAAAATTATTTTGTAACCGTTTGTAATCGTTCATAACTTAATTCTAAACGAAGATTTTCTTTATAATTCCCGAAAGGTTGGAACCTCAGCGACACTTGAAATGATTTGGAATAATAAGAGAAACGCTGCACAAGATTTTTGGATCTAGAATTTACTTATGTTTTCAGTAGAGAGTTCAATCTTACAGATCGAAGTAATTCAGCAA
>JAAUYH010039470.1_pt1 | contig 14411 bp, 13 predicted proteins | sample 7278061 | NCBI WGS metagenome assembly JAAUYH01 (sample SAMN14350203, study PRJNA611818) | marine sediment metagenome | isolation source: surface marine sediment (0.6m) | place: French Polynesia: Moorea | collected 2018-08
AATAGCCGCTGGTATGGCTCAGCAATTGCCGCAGGGTCACGTCGGCAGCCGGACCACCCTCGAATTCCTCGAGATATCTGGAAATGCCGGTATCGAGGTCGACCTTGCCCGCCTCGACGAGCTGCATGACCGCCAGTGCGGTAATGCTCTTGGTGATCGATCCTGTCACGAAAGCTGTATCGGGGGTTACCTTGCCGGCACCGCCGACGCGCTTTACGCCGCGCGCGCTAGCCCGGATATCTCCATTTTCGATAACTGCATAGGCAAGCCCGGGTGCACCCGAAGCAGGCATTTCGGTGTCGACAAATTCCTCGATGGACGATGCCGGTGGGTTCGCCTGGGCTGCAGTAGAAAGCCCCAGCAACAACGCTACAAGGATTCGCAGCACAATTTTCTCCCTAGACCGCCGTTTCGCCAGGCAACGCGACGTCAATTGACTAAAGCCAAGGTACGGGGCGCGCAATCCCGGCAATGGCAATTTCCGACCTGAAACAATTTCTTGTCCGTGACGGGGGTGCTGGGGGCTTGCCTATCCGGGGCGAGGAACCCTATCTGGGGCTGAACAGAATCATATCGGGAACAACCCATGTCCGAAACACATAAAACCAAGATGCTTATCCTCGGTTCCGGCCCGGCCGGCCTGTCTGCTGCCATTTACGGCGCGCGTGCCGGCCTTGAGCCGATTGTTGTCCAGGGGCTGCAACCCGGCGGACAGCTGACCATCACGACCGATGTCGAAAACTATCCCGGCTTTCGCGACGTGATACAGGGGCCGTGGCTGATGGAAGAAATGCGTGTTCAGGCGGAGAAGGTCGGCACCAGGACGATCTTCGACACGATTGTCGACGTTGACCTGTCGCAGCGGCCGTTTCGGATGACGGGCGACAGCGGCGATACCTATCTCGGCGACACGCTGATCATTGCGACCGGGGCGCAGGCCAAGTGGCTGGGCGTGCCGGGCGAAGAAGCACTTGGCGGGAAGGGCGTATCGGCTTGTGCGACCTGCGACGGCTTCTTCTATCGCGGGAAGAAGGTGGTGGTCATTGGCGGCGGCAACACCGCCGTTGAAGAGGCGCTCTACATGACCAATCACAGCGATGACGTGACGCTGATCCATCGCCGCGACAGCCTGCGCGCGGAAAAGATCCTTCAGGACCGGCTGTTCGCCAATCCCAAGATTACGCCGCTGTGGAACAAGACCGTCGAGAGATTTGTCGGCGGTGGCGAGCCGGAAGGACTGGTTGGCGTGGACCTCGTTGATACGCAGACCGGCGAAAAAAGCCACCTCGCTACCGACGGCGCCTTTGTCGCGATCGGCCATGCGCCGACGACGGAGATCTTCAAGGACCATCTCGAGCTGATCGACGGCGGTTACATCGAGGTCGAACCGGGTACGCCAAAGACCGCCATTCCGGGCGTTTTCGCCTGCGGTGACGTCATGGACCATGTCTATCGGCAGGCCGTCACCGCCGCCGGTACCGGCTGCATGGCGGCGCTCGATGCCGAGCGATTCCTCGCCGAAGCGGAGTTTGACCTGCTCGCCGCGGAGTGATCAGGCCTTTTCCATAACTTCGATAATCTGGTCGTGCAGCCAGGCCTTGGCCTCGCGGTCGGCGAAGCTGTGCGACGCGCTGTCCAGCGTGTGCAGCACGACCTGCGCATTTTCGCGGGCTGCTGCGTAAGCCTTGCTGTCCCAGTCGGCCTTGAAGGCCAGTGCCGTTCGATCGCGGCTTGCGAGCAGGATCCGGCAGGGGCGGTCCAAGGCTTCGAGTGCATCGCACAACGCCCGTGACAAATTTGACTGCTCCTGCTTTTGCGCGGCCTGGCCCGCGCCCTTGACCAGTTTGCGCAGGTCGATCTTGCCGGTGAGCAGGTCGATTATCGAACGCGGATTCTTGATCCGTTCCCAATAGCGCGCCCGGATTGCCGCCGGCGTCAGAGTCGGCGCCGCTTCGCTGCCGGCCTCCTCCGTCTCGATAATCCAGGGATTGGCGAGGATATGCGCTGCGATGATCTCCTGGTCAGCGAAGAGCGCCAGCGCGGTTGCGGCATCGCAATTGCCAAATGTCACCACCCGCTCCAACTGGGGCTGCGCCGCTGTGAAGAATTCAATTGCGGCGGCCAGATCATCGCGCGTCGAGGTGAAACCGGCATTTCTGCCACTGCTTTCCCCGATACCCCGCCGGTCATAGCGCAGGACCGGATATCCTTGCCGGGCAAGGTTGGCGGCGAGCCTCGACATGCCGGCATGCGCACCCGAGCGGATTTCATTGCCGCCGCTGACGATCAGCAGTCCCGCTGAATTTTCGCCGCTGTCGAGCGTGGCGGCCAGCCTTTCGCCCTGGCACTCGACATGATGGAAGGAGCGGCTCATTGGCGTATCCAGTCAGCGATATCGGTGGCAATGGCAGCCGATAAGGCGGGATCTTCATCGGGTTCGGCACGAAGCCATAGCGTCTTGCCTGCCAATGCGACATCGCAGGGCTTTGAATCCCCCTCGAGACGTGCGACGCGGCAATGTTCGCCCGTCGCAGGCATGGCGTCATGCAATCCGTTAAAAAGTGCGGGGCTGACGACATGGCCGGCCAGCTCGATTGCCTCTTTCGCCGCGATTTCCTGCAGATCGGCAAGCGTTGTGTTCCTGCCGCTTTCCTTGTCGGCGGCCAGCCTGGTGCGCATCATGGTTCGGAGCAGATTGGCACCCCGGACCGGTGCCAGCTGCCATTGCGGCAAGTCTGACAATGGCGCCGTGAGCAGCGCACCGCCACGAAAGCTGGCAGCACCGTCGAACCGGTAGCGTTTTGCGCAGCTGGCCAATGCTTGCTGCCAATGGCCGAGCGTCAGTTCCTCTGCCGGGAACAGGCTTTCATTGGTGCCGGGCAGGTCCGGGAGGACCGAACCTATGCCGCGGCTGCCTAGCTCGTCCATGAGTTGGACCATCATCCGCCGCATGCGGTTCATTTCATCGAAGAGCGGCGGGACCAGAAGGATTTTCGGGGATGTTTCCGGTCCGGCTACCAGGCAGAGTTCATCAAGGCCATTGGCGGAATAGCTGGAAAAATCCGGAAGTGATTTCACTCGGAAACCTTCATCTGCGCGAAGGCCACGAGGTTGCCGAAAGTCTCGAACAGCTCGCCGTCGACTTCGTCATCCTCGATCAGGATGTCCAGCCGGTCTTCGAGTTCGGTGAGCAGGCCGGCCACGGCCATGCTGTCCAGTTCGGGAAGCGCGCCAAATAGCTCGGTATCTGCATCAAATTCAGCAACCTGTTCAGCGCTCAGGCCGAGGATTTCCTGCATGACGGCACGCACGGCATTTTCGGCCACCATGTCTGCATCTTGGTGCATCAAAACCCCCGAATCCCGAATGACGGCGCTTCCCTAGAGGGAACTGTGCCTGCCGACAAGGGCCGACACATGATGCTTGATGATCGGCAACCAGGAAAGTGGATGGTTGGGCCAGTAGAGCTCGAGCCGGTAACGCGGACGGACTTCTTCCATCCAGTCCCGCTTGTAGCCGTCATTTCCGGTGCCGAAGTCGATCAGGTCAACATGGTCAATGTCGATGACATGCTGGAACAGCGCCACGGAGAGCAGGGTACCGGGAGAGGATTTTGTCGCGTCCTCGACATGGGCGAGCTTGTGGATCAGCGCTTCGCCATTTTCGACCGTCCAGAATTGTGCTGCCACCGGCGCGCCGTCGATATAGGCTAGGCCAAGTCGCAGGCACCCGGCGGCAGCTTCGCGGCGGGCCAGGTCCTTGAGGAAGTCCGGATTGCCTTCCTCCGGCTTCCAGCTGCGCTCGTATACCGAGACGTAGTCTTGCCAGCTTTCCTCGGAAAACTCGGTTTCTATACGGGTCGAGACGAGGTTCTTCTTCGTCTTGCGGCGGACGGTGCTGCGCAGCTGGCCAGGCCGATCGACCCAATATTGGTCGAATGTGCGCCCCTTGACCTGCAGGATATGGTTGTCGTCGGCCTTGGACTTGAACACGATCCAGCCGGCTTGCTCAAATGCCCGCTCGGTCAGGCTGGCTTCAGATTCTTCGTCAGGAACTGGTGATATTTCAACGTGATGTGCTGATTTCTTCAACTGTAATGCGAGTTGCCAGAGCAGCGCGAGTTTCTGTACCTCGTCGCAGCCCGGCGTGAAGATCGGGCGGTAGGTGAAATTGTACCAGTTGGCCAGCGCCTGGTAGCGGCCGACACCCGATTTCATCAGGAAAAGCCAGGCCCGGGCATCCTCTTGCTCGGCGCGCAGGATCAGCGGTTCCTTCTCCGGCAGGCACAGCGCGTGGAGGTGCTTCAGCCAGTCCAGGCGGTCGAACAGCGCCGGCTGTCCGGACCTGCCCAGCAAAGCGCCGCTTTCGGCCTCCACGGCCATAAAATCGCTATGATAATCCCGGTTCATGGCTAATATGTTATCTGTCATGAAGTCGCTGCAATGCCTACAGGTGAATGTTGTCAAAATCTGATTTCAAAACGGCGGCTTTCCCACTGGATCATCTTGCCCTGAAGGGCGATCCGGCGGCTGTCGCGCTCAAAACCCGGTCATCCTCCCTTAGCTTCAAGACGTTAAATCATCGTATCGGCCTGTTGGCGTCATGGTTGAAGTCGCAGGGATTGGCCAATGGCGCCCGGATTGCCGCCTGGCTGCCGAAAACGGAACTCGCTTGTATCCTGCCGCTGGCAGCAGCGCGCGCCGGACTTGTCTATGTGCCGGTCAATCCGCTGCTCAAGCGTCCGCAGGTCGAGCACATTGTCGGCGACTGCGGCGCGAGCTTGCTGATCGCCAACAAGGGTCGGATGCGATCGCTGCCCGAAAATCCGTTCAACGGCGAATGCCCGGTCTGGGATGAAGATACGGTCACGGCAGCGCTGGAAGAGCAGTCTGAACCGATGCCGCCCAGCGCTGATGATCGCGATCTCGATGCGTTGGTCGAGATTCTCTACACCAGCGGATCGACCGGCCGGCCCAAGGGCGTGATGCTGAGCCATGCAAACCTGACACTCGGCGCGGTCAGCGTAGCGCAATATCTGGAGCTGGACGCCGAAGACCGGACACTTTGCGTGCTACCCTTCAGCTTCGATTATGGCCAAAATCAGCTGTTTTCCGCTTGGCAGGCCGGTAGCTGCGCGATCCCGCTCGACTATCTGATGGCGCGTGACGTCATGAAGGCATGTGCCCGCGAACAGGTCACGACGCTAGCGGCTGTCCCGCCGCTCTGGGTGCAGCTTGTGGAGCAGGAATGGCCGGATGACGCGACGGCAGCGATGCGCCGGCTGACCAACAGCGGCGGTGCGCTGACTCCGTCGCTGGTCCGGCAATTGCGCGGGATATTCGGCAAGAAGACAGATATCTACGCCATGTATGGCCTGACCGAGGCGTTCCGCTCGACCTATCTCGACCCGGACTTGATCGATGAAAATCCCACCAGCATGGGCAAGGCGATACCGTTCGCCGAAATATTGGTTGCCGGTAACGGCGGAAAACTCGTCGCCGACGGTGAGGAAGGCGAGCTGGTACATTGCGGGCCGTTGGTCGCCCAGGGTTACTGGAATGATCCGGATCGCACCGCCGTCCGGTTCCGGCCCGCGCCCGAGCAGTCGGAATATGGCGGCACGGCAGTCTGGTCAGGCGACAAGGTCCGGCGGGACAGCGAGGGGTTCCTCTATTTTGTCGGCCGCGACGACCTGATGATCAAGAGCTCGGGCAACCGTATCAGCCCGTCAGAGATTGAAGAGGTGGCAATTGCGTCGGGCCTTGCCGCGGAAGCTGTCGCGATGGGCGTGGACGACGAACGGCTGGGGCAGGCGATCAGGCTTTTTGTCAGGCCTTCCGGCAATACAGCCGATCATGCCGAGCAGCACGCCGCGCTCGAAGGATATCTGAAGCAGAATTTACCGAATTTTATGCACCCGCGGGATATTATCCTGCTTGATGTCTTCCCCAAGAATCCGAACGGGAAGCTTGATCGCAACACCTTGATGGAATTTGAACCGGAATGACCAAGACAAAGCCTCTGGGCCCCATTCCGGCAGGATTCAGAGCATCGGGCGGGCACCTGATGATCGGCGGCGAAAGCGCAGCTGATCTTGTCGCCGAACATGGTTCGCCGCTGTTCGTCTATTCGAGGCAGATGATGGACGACCGCATGGCTGCACTGAAAGCGGCGATGCCGGACGGCCTCGACATTCATTTCGCAATGAAGGCCAATCCTTTCGGACCGGTGCTCGAACACATGATCGGCCTCGCCGACGGGATCGACATTGCCTCGGGCGGCGAGTTGCTGATGGCGCTGGGGGCGGGCGCCGATCCCCGGAAGATAAGCTTTGCTGGTCCCGGCAAGCGGGACGAGGAACTGAAACAGGCGCTGGACGCCGGTGTCACGATCAACATTGAATCCCCGACAGAGTGCAACCGCGCCCTGCTGATCGCTGCCGATCTCGACAAGCCGGCGAGGCTGGCGATCAGGGTGAACCCCGACTTCGATCTCAAGGGATCGGGCATGAAAATGGGCGGCGGGGCCAAGCCTTTTGGCATGGATATCGAATTTGTCGCACCGACGGTGCAACAGATCATCGACAGCGGCGCCGAATGGCGCGGTTTTCACATCTTTGCCGGGTCACAGGCGCTCAACGCCGACGCCATCATCGACACCCAGCAGCATACCATCGACCTGGCCGCGAGGCTTGCCGAGGAGATCGGCCAAGCGCCCTATCATGTCAATCTTGGCGGCGGCTTTGGAATAGCCTATTTTCCGGGTGACGACCCACTGGATATTTCTACTGTTGGCAATGCTTTAAAGAATAAACTTGATGATATACCTGAAATATTAAAGGACACGAAATTTGCGTTGGAACTGGGCCGCTACCTGGTCGGCGAGGCTGGCGTCTACCTGGCGCGGATCATCGATCGCAAGACCAGCAACGGCCAGGTTTTCCTCGTGACTGACGGCGGGCTTCATCACCAGTTGGCGGCGAGCGGCAATTTCGGGACTGTGGTGCGGCGAAACTACCCGGCGGCGATCGCCAACAAATATGAAATGGAACCGGACGAGACGGTCTCGATCGTCGGTTGCCTGTGCACCCCGCTCGACCGGCTGAGCGACCAGGTCGCGATGCCGCACGCCGATGTCAGTGACATCGTTGCGATCTTCTGTGCCGGTGCCTATGGCGCGACCGCGAGCCCGGCAAATTTCCTCGGCCAGGGGCCTGCGAAAGAGATCCTGATAGACTAAATTTTTCGGCCGGTTCGGGGCCCGGAATCCGGGCGCTGCATTAACGTGAAATTCAGCTAATCCTAACGCTATATTCACTATTTTATAGCATAGCCATCTCGTGACTTTGCAAATTTTTCCCGATTTTCTGCAGGATTGGGACGATTTTCAAGGGGGCTTGAACGAGGTGTTTGCGATGAAATTCAAATTCAAAAACAAGAATTTACCCAAATTGATGATTGGCGCCGGCCTGGCTTCGCTTGCAGTCGCCGGTTGTGCCGGTACTTCGGGTGGTCCGCAACTCCCGCCAGCTTCCTTCGTGTCGATGCAGGAAGGGCCGGGCGAGGAATATGTAATCGGTCCGCTCGACGAACTGACGATCTTCGTCTGGCGCAATCCGGAACTGGGCGCGAAAGTGCAGGTCCGGCCCGACGGCCGGATCACCACGCCGCTGATCACCGACATGCCGGCCGTGGGCAAGACGCCCGCGATGCTGGCCGAGGACATCAAGCTGCAGTTGTCGCAGTACATCAACGAACCGCGTGTTTCTGTCATCGTCAACAATTTCTCGGGTACCTTTTCGCAGCAGGTCCGGATTGTTGGCGCCACCGAGAAACCGGCCTCCATCCCGTTCCGCGCCAACATGACCCTTCTCGACGCGATGATTGCCGTTGGCGGTCTCAGCGAATTTGCCTCGGGCAATCGCGCTCGCCTGGTTCGTTTCAACCGCGGTACGGGCAAGCAGCAGGAATACAAGCTGCGGATCAGCGACCTGCTGAAACGCGGGGATACGCGGGCCAATGTGATGCTGCGTCCCGGCGATGTCATCATCATTCCGGAAAGCATGTTCTGAGCCGTCTGGTACCAATTGACAGGAAAAACCCAAAAGAATGAACGGCCTTTACGACGAAATTAGGATCGCGGTGCACAGCGTCTGGAACCGCAGGTGGCTTGCCCTGGGCGTTGCCTGGGGCCTTTGCCTGCTCGGCTGGCTGGTCGTTGCACTGATCCCGAACAGCTATGAATCGAAGGCGCGCGTCTTCGTCGAGATGCAATCGATCCTGTCGGACAAGGTCGGCGTTGATGCGCGCGAGCGCAAGAAGAACCTTGAACGCGTCCAGGAAACACTCGCCTCGACCGTCAATCTCGAGAAGGTCGTGCGCGGTACGGACCTCAACCTATCGGTTTCCAGTGACCGCGAGCTCGCCGGGAAGGTCGAGATGCTGCGCAAGAATATCGAGATCACCTCGGAAAAGGACAATTTGTTCGAGATTACTGCACAGTCCTCTTCGAGCAGCTTCTCGGATGCACAGAACGCTGTGCTGGCGCGCGAAATCGTGCAGAAGATGATCGATATCTTCGTCGAGGAAAACCTGTCCGGTGACCGCGACGAGACCAGCCAGACCATCAAGTTCCTCGACGCCCAGTTAGCAAAACGCGAGCAGGAATTGCAGGAAGCCGAACAGAGGCGCGTGCAGTTCGAGACCGAGAATCTTGGCCTGCTGCCAGGCGTAGGGTCAATCAGCCAGCGCATGGAAGCGGCGCGCGCGGAATTGCGGCAGATTGAATCGCAGCTCAGCCAGGCGCAAAGCTCACTGGCCGCGCTGAACGGACAGCTAGCCGGTACGCCGCCAACGCTGGCCACGCCGGGCTTCGGACCAGGGGGTGGGGGACCGCAAACCCGGCTCGCTCAGGCTCAGTCGCAGCTGGCGGCATTCCGTGCCCGCGGCTGGACGGACAACCATCCTGATATCATCGCGATCCAGAAGGAAATCGCCGCCCTGCGCAAGCAGGCGGCCAGCCAGCCGGGCGGCAGTTCCGCCTATCGGACGCCCAATCCGGCCTATACGTCGCTGCAAAGCATGCGCGCCGAGCGCCAGGCCACGGTTGCAGCCCTGCGGGCCCGCCGCGGCGCCCTGCAGGCAGACCTGACCCAATTGGCCTCGCAGCAGACGCAGGAACCGGGCGTGGCCGCGGAAATGGCCCGGATCAACCGCGACTATGAAGTGCTCAAGGAACAGTATGACAAGCTGCTTGCCGACCGCGAGCAGATCGAACTGCGCGGGCAGGTCGAAACCGAAACCGACAGCGTCAAGTTCCGGGTGATCGATCCGCCGTCCAGCCCCCGGTCACCTGCGGCGCCCAATCGTCCGTTGCTGCTCGCCATGGTGCTTTTTGCCGGTCTTGGCGGCGGCGTGGGATCGGCCTTTGCGCTCGGCCATCTGCAGACCAGCTACCCGACCTCGGCAAGGCTGGAAAAAGCGAGCGGCCTGCCGGTGATCGGATCGGTGTCACAGATACTAACCAGCGCCCAGCGCGAGGTTCGCAAGAAGAAGATGCGGCTGTTCTACGGGGCCAGCGGCGCGCTTGTCGGCGTGTTTGCGCTGCTGATGGCCGTCGAATTTGTCCAGCGCGGAATGGTGGCCTGAGGTAGGAAGAATGAACAAATACAAACCTCTCAGCAAATCAAGCTCCCTCCTCGAGCGGGCAGCGGAAATCTATGAATATGTTCCGGCGCCGCCACCGGGCGATCCCGCTCGGGCGGAACCGGAAATCCTGCCGCCAGAAAACCAGTTGCCTGAAGTTCCAGTCGCCGCCCCGGTGCAGATTCCGGAATATGATGGACCGCGCGTCCTGGTCGACCGGGACCGGCTGGCCGAGGCCGGCTTCATTGTCCCCGATGGACCGGTGACCGGTATTTCTGAAGAATTCCGGATCATCAAGCGCCAGTTGTTGCTGGCCGCCCGCGGTACCGAAAAGCATCCGCCCCTGCCGCGCGGGGAACGGATCCTGATCTGTTCGGCCCACCCGGACGAGGGCAAGACCTTCTGCGCGCTCAACCTGGCGCTGTCGATCGCCGCCGAGAAAGACAATGAAGTGCTGCTGGTCGATGCCGATTTCGCCAAGCCGAGCATCTTGTCGAGCCTTGGAATAGAGGGCGACAAGGGCCTGATGGATGCGCTCGCCGATCCGCAGCTGCGGGTGGAGGAGTTGATCATCCACACGGACATTCCCGGTTTCTCGATCTTGCCGGCCGGCAACCAGACCAATGCCGACACGGAATATCTCGCATCGTCGCGGACCGAGCAGGTGCTCAACCGCCTGACCCAGCACAATCCGAACCGGATCGTGATCTTTGATTCACCCCCTGCGCTTTCTGCATCGCCAGCATCGGTGCTCGCAATGCATGTCGGACAGGTAGTGATGGTGGTGAAAGCCGACGAAACGACCGAGACCGCGCTCAGGGACGCGCTCAGCCTGATGGGGGGCTGCGACAATATCCAGCTGCTGCTGAATGGGACGAAGTTCTCGCCCACCGGCCGGCGGTTCGGATCCTATTATGGATATGGAGAGTAAGCCATGGCCAAGAGTATGAAAACATTGTTGAAACTGGGTAGTGCCGCCGTGCCGGTCGCCGCCCTGATGGCACAGCCTGCACAGGCGCGTGACCGCAATGTCGAAGTGGCACCCTATCTGGAAGTCCAGCAAATCCTGCTGGTCGACCTGAATGACGGCAATGATGTGCTGACCTACACCTCGGTCGCTGCCGGCGTCGACGCCGCCGTTGCAACCCGCAATACCGAAGCGCAGGTGACAGTCCGCTATGAGCGGCGCTTCTTCTACCAAGATGATCTTGGCGATGATGACGTGATTTCCGGTCTCGCCAGGGGATCGGTACAGTTGGTGCCGAATGTCCTCTCGCTCGAAGCCGGTGGCATCGCGACGCGCAGCCGTGTTGACCTGCGCGGTGATGCGCCGTCGAACACGATTGGCGCGATCGACAATGTGACCCAGGTCTATTCGGTCTATGCCGGCCCGACCCTGTCGACCAATGTCGGTGCGCTCGGCGTGAACGCGGCCTATCGTGTCGGCTACACCAAGGTCGAAGCAGAGGAAACCGGCGCCTTGCCGCCAGGTCAGCTGCCAATCGACATTTTTGACGACAGCGTGAGCCATTCCGCCAGCGCCAGTGTCGGGATGCAGCCGGGCGAACTGCCGTTCGGCTGGTCGGTCGGTGGCGGCTATGATCGCGAGGATGCGGGTCAGCTCGACCAGCGTTTCGAGGCCAAATATGCTCGTGCGGACGTCACCGTGCCGGTGTCGCAGACGCTCGCCGTTGTCGGTGGCATTGGCTATGAAGACATAGAGATTTCCGAACGCGACGCAGTGCGCGACGTCAATGGCGACCCGGTAATTGACAATGACGGGCGCCTCGTGACTGACGAAACTTCGCCGCGGCTGTTGTCTTATGACCAGGATGGTATCATCTGGGATGCCGGTGTCCTTTGGCGGCCAAGTCGCCGGACCGCGCTGGAAGCGCGTTATGGTCGCCGTTACGGCAGTGACACCTATTATGGCAGCTTCAACTATCAGCCGAACCAGAATACGGCGCTGAACCTTGCCGTTTACGATACGGTTTCCGGCTTTGGCGGACTGCTTAATGATAACCTGTCGGGCCTGGGAACGAGCTTCCTTGCCACCCGCAACCCGCTGAGCGGCGAGCTCAATGGCTGCGCCTTCGGGCAGACCAGCAGCCTGTGCTTCAACGACGTGCTGCAGTCTGCTTCATCGTCCACCTTCCGCGCTCGCGGCGTCAGCGCCCAGCTCGCCTACAATTATGGCAGCTGGCAGACCGGACTGGGCGCGGGCTATTCGCGCCGCCGTTTCTTCGCGTCGCAGCTTGGCGCCGTTCCGGCGGTCGACGGGCTGACCGACGAGAACTACTTCGCCAACTTCTATATCGGCAAGCAGATCGACCGGAATTCCAGCTTTGACGCCAATGTCTATGCCAACCTGTTGGACAGCGGCTTTGCCGGAGCGCCCAACGTGCTCGGCCTCGGTGCCAACGCGGCCTATTATCGCCAGATCCTGCCTGGCCTGCAGGGCACGGCGGCGGTCGGAATCGACAGCTTCCGCCAGGAAGGCTTCGACACCGACGTCACGGCTTCGGCACTGCTTGGCCTGAGATACGACTTTTAACAGCATCAACCCGCTGGTTGATCGGAGACACGACCATGTATGAGACATTTTACGGATTGCGCAGCCGGCCGTTCCAACTGACGCCCGACCCGCACTATTATTTCGAGAGCCTCACGCATCGCAAGGCGCTGTCCTATCTTGGCTATGGCCTTGCACAGGGCGAGGGTTTCATCGTCATTACCGGCGAGGTCGGCGCTGGCAAGACGACGCTGGTCGGCCACTTGATGCAGACGATCGACAAGGCGCGGCTAACCGCAGCCAACATCGTCACCACGAAGCTCGACAGCAATGATATCGTTCGTGTCGCGGCCGGCCATTTCGGTATCGATACCGAAGAAATGGACAAGGCCCAGCTGCTTGGCGCAATCGAGGAATTCCTGCACGCCGAGGCGCGGGCAGGGCGGCGCTGCCTGCTGATCGTCGATGAATCGCAGAACCTTACCGCCGGTGCGCTGGAAGAGCTTCGCATGCTGTCGAATTTCCAGCTCGGCGGGCAGGCGCTCTTGCAGATTTTCCTGCTCGGCCAGCCCGAATTTCGCGACATGTTGCAAAACACCGAGCGGCTCGAGCAGCTGCGCCAGCGCGTGATCGCGCATCACCACCTGGAAGCGATGGAACCCGACGAGATTGAACCATATATCACTCATCGCCTGTCGAGGAGTGGTTGGTCGGGACGCCCGAAAATCACCTCGGACGTATTTGCATTGCTTTACAGTGAAACGGAGGGCGTGCCGCGCAAGATCAACAACCTGATGAGCCGGGTATTGCTGATGGGTGCCGTGGAAAGGGCCGAACTGATTGACCAGTCACTGGTTGGTCGGACGCTCGCGGACATGAACGGTGAGGAAGTCGAGATTTCCGTCCCGCCTGCATCGCCGCCGACAGATGCGCCTGCAACGGCAGAACCATTCGCCGCTCCTGCACCGGCAGAACCCTTTGCAGCACCTGCACCCGCTGAACCAGAACCTGTTTCCAAGGTCGAACCTGTCGAGGAAGTGGCAAAACCGAAAGCCGAAGAGCACGAAATACTCTCCTTCAAGTCTGCGCCGAAGCCGGTACGGAAGGAAGAACCCGCGGCAACGGAACCGGTCGCTAACGCGGCGCCGGCAAAGGCTCCGGCCGATCGCGGCGTGTCGCAGCGGGTCGACGTGATTTCGAAACGTCTTTCGCTTATCGAATCCCGTATGGATGGGCAGGAAGAAAATCTGCACCGCGTTTTGACAATGCTCGTTACCTGGGTTGAAAGCGAGGTTCGCAAAAAGGAAGACGTGATCAATGCAGGACGCGCGGCCTGAATCATTCCAGCTGGCGGGAAAGACGGATGCTCTGTTCAACGCCATGTCGGTCGACATCGAGGACTGGTTTCAGGTGGGTGCCTTCGAGACCACGATCGACCGTGCCGACTGGGACAGGCTGGAACACCGGGTCGAACGCAACAGCGACGCCGTTCTCGAACTGTTCGACCGGGCTGGCATCAAGGCAACCTTCTTCACCCTTGGCTGGGTAGCCGAACGCCATCCATTGCTGATCCGCAGGATCGTCGAAGCTGGCCATGAAATCGCCAGCCACGGTTACGACCATGCCCGGGTATTCAACCTGACCGCAGAGCAGTTTCGTGCCGATATCGACCGCACCTGCAAGCTGCTTGAGGATCACGGCGGCAAGCCCGTGACCGGCTATCGCGCGCCGAGTTTCTCGATCGACAAGCGCACGCCCTGGGCACACGAGATCCTGGCCGAGGCGGGATATCGATATTCTTCCAGTGTCGCCCCGATCAACCACGACCATTATGGCTGGGCCGGTTCACCGCGTTTCGCATGGAAGCCGGTTGCAGGCGCCGAACTGGTGGAATTGCCAGTGACGACGGTAAAGGTCGGGGACCGGGTGTTTGCGGCCGGAGGCGGCGGTTTTTTCCGGTTGTTGCCCTATGCCTTGTATCGCGCCGCCATCCGCAAGATGCACAAGGATGATGGCCGCGGCGCGATCTTCTATTTTCATCCCTGGGAAATTGATCCCGGACAGCCGCGGGTAAAGGATGCGCCGCTGAAATCGCGGCTGCGCCATTATGCACGGCTGGAGGCGATGGAGGCGAAGCTAGAACGCGCCGCCGGTGAATTCAAATGGGGCCGGATGGATGGACTGGCAGCGCTCGAAGCGGAGCTGGCGCAATGAACGCCCCGTTTCAGCATGACAGCACCATGGTCCGAACGGTA
>JAAUYH010075690.1_pt1 | contig 14408 bp, 7 predicted proteins | sample 7278061 | NCBI WGS metagenome assembly JAAUYH01 (sample SAMN14350203, study PRJNA611818) | marine sediment metagenome | isolation source: surface marine sediment (0.6m) | place: French Polynesia: Moorea | collected 2018-08
ACCAGGATCCTCGCTTTACCTTGGGCGTCAGGATGGACTTCTGATTCCATGACTCGATGAAGGACTGCGGCCGCGCTGAGCGCGGCCGCAGTCCTACGCGACTCACAATGGATACTAAAGCGCTGAAAACAGCATTCGATCGAGATGGCTATACCGTCGTAGACAATTTTTTCGATGATTCGCTGATGGATCGCCTTGACGGGATCATTCGCAGCTACTACGGCAACAACCCGGACTTCTGGCACGACGACGAGTTTCTGGAAAAGGCGAAAACCGAGGTTGTGCCCTGGTTCCCGCAGCGCGAAGGTGTAACCGCATTCGATGAAATAGAGGAAGACGAACGATTGCGTTCTCTCAGTCAGGCCATCCTTGGCACGGACTGGAACTCGCAGTACTGCATGGTGATGTTCTCGAAGCAGGGCACCGCCGGGCAGGCCTGGCACCAGGATTGTCCGCCCGACGATCCGCGAAGGCACAACCTGAATCGATTGGTTTACACCAGCGATATCACTGCAGAAATCGGCGGCCAGACAGTCGTTGTGCCCGGCTCACACAAGAAAGGTCTGCTGCCGATTGGTGATCCGGTCGGCGAATTCGACGGCCAGGTTGTTCTCAAACCGAAGAAAGGTACGCTGGTCATTCTGCACGGCCACACCTGGCACAGGGTTTTGCCTGTCACCGGCAGCTATCGCTTCTCGACGAACTACCGCGCGGCGCCAAAAGGTACGCCAGACGATATCACTGATGTTTGCGTCTATCGCAACATGCGCTACCGGTTTTCGACGTCGAGCGTCATCGAGGAGCGCGTCGCCTAGAAAACGGAAAACCTGTCATATGGGTGTCGGCTGTCAACCACCTATCCACGGAAACGTTGATATAGCAGACACCGATTGATCGCGACCAGGGAGGTCCGAAATGAACAGGAAACAGACAGGGATTGTGCTGCTGGCATGCATGGTTATTATGACAAGCGGCTGCGCCACGCAAGGCGCGCAGTCCGAGACACTGATCAGCGCCGCAGAGTTCGAAGAGATGATTCGTATCGAGGTTCGTGACGTCGAGCCGATGTTGACCGACGAGATCGTTGCCGCCGCCGAGACGCGATAACGGCCGTCCAAAGCAGGGTTATACTGTCCCCGACTAGCGGAACTCCACCATGACAGTATCTGCCACAACGTCCTGTGCCGAGTGACGGCGGACTGAAACCCGGCCACAATGCGCCGTATTCGTTTGGGCGAGGTGCCAGTCTCGCCATCGTTGCGCTGTATCCCCTCGTGCACATCGCGGCGGTCTGGACCGGCCTGTTCCTGACTACGGGCACGCAAACAGCCACCCTGTGGACGTCAAACGCGCTGTTACTCGCCACGCTGATCATCCTGGACAGGCGCTGGTGGTTGCCGTTGCTCGCCGGTCTCGCGCTTGCAGAGGTCATTGCGGTTGTCTTCCTGACCCAGCACCTGGACACGATCGTATCGCTGCATTTCTCGGTCGCCAACGTCATCGAAGGCCTTACGGCCGCGTTTTTGTGGAAAAGCCTGGTGGGACAACCGATCAGTATCTTCAGGCTTCGCGACTGCACGTTGCTGGTATTCGTGGTGGCTCCGGTGGCACCGGCGCTCAGCGGACTGGTGGCTGCGTTTGGCGCCGTTGGTCTCGACGATGCGGCCACGTTTTTCTCGTTCTGGCAGCTCTGGTGGGCAGCCGACGCGCTCGGCATTCTCATTATTGCGTCCGCGATTCTCGCGTGGTTCGGAACCGGCATGGACCGATGGCGGATTGCAGGTTCCCGGCCTTACCAGTTGCTGGCTCTCATTGCTGCCATTGTCGCGCTGGCCGGCTGGATATTCAGCGCCGAACCCGCAAGCGCCAGCACAATACTCGGCTTACCCTACGTGCTTTACCCGCTTCTAATTGTGGGTGCACTTCGTTTCGGAACGACCGTGTCGGCTACCCTGGTATTGATCGTCGCGGGGATCGCAATTATCGGCACGGATAGCGGCAACGGGCCTTACGCCATCTCCTCCTACTCGGTTTACCAGCGCATCCTGTCACTACAGATGTTCCTGGCTGCCGCTGCAATATCCGCCCTGTTGCTGAGCGCCGCATTCTCCGACCGCCTTCACGCGCTTCGAGAATTGCGAGGATCCGAGGAAAAGTTTGCCAAGGCCTTTCACGCCACGCCCGATGCGGTCTGCATATCCAGGATCTCCGACGGACACGTTATGGACGTCAACCGGAGCTTCGAGGCTATTTCAGGCCACTCGCGCGACGAGGCGATAGGCTCGACGCTGCAGCAACTCGAACTTGATCCCCTGGAGAAACGTCGTCGCGAGTTTCTCGAGCACGATGATTTGCAGGCAAAACACGCAGAGGTCGATTGTCTCTTTCCGCACAAGACGGGATCGACGACAGAGTGCCAGTCGGCTTTCGAGATTGCGGAGATCGAAGATGAGCTGTGCATGGTCTGTGTCCTGCACGATATGACGAGCGTGAGGGACGAGGAACGCAAGCGTCGGGAACTCGAGGCCGAATTGTTACAGGCGAGGAAGATGGAGGCGATTGGGCAGTTGACCGGCGGGATCGCGCACGACTTCAATAATTTCCTGTTCGCGATCATGGGCAATGCAAAACTCGCTGAAGAACGGGCGGCTGATCTTCAAAATGACGACCTGAATCGCTTTCTGGGTGAAATTCGCGAGAGCAGTAACCGTGCGCGGGACCTGGTCGCGCAACTGCTGACGTTCAGCCGAAACATGCCGGGCAACCCGGTGAACCTGGATGTGACGGCGGCCATCGAAGAAGTACTGCGCCTGGTCCGGCAGGTACTGCCGTCGAGTATGGACATCAATACCGTATTGCCGACGGAACGACTGACGTTGCATGTCGACGAAGTGCAGCTGCAGCAACTGCTGCTGAATTTGTGCGTCAATGCTCGCGACGCAACCGAAGGAAGCGGTCGCATCGATATCGTGGCCAAACCCGTCCGCGGATTTCGAGGAGACTGCGCTTCGTGCGGCAAAGCCTTTGCAGGCGATTTTGTATGCCTGACAGTCCGCGATTCGGGGCCTGGTATCAGGGATGAGGCGGTGACGAAAATCTTCGAACCTTTTTACACCTCGAAGAAAGACGCTGAAGGAACCGGCCTCGGTCTGGCAGTGGTCCACGGGGTGGCACATGGACACGGTGGTCATGTGGTCGTCGACGGGACGCCCGGCAGGACAACCATTTCGAGTTATCTCCCGCTGGCAGAAACGGAAGCGTTGTCTGTCACTGCACAACGCATCGATGGCTCGGAGCGCATTGCGCCGAGCGAGCTTAGAGGCAATGTATTGCTGGTGGACGATGAACCCGCGGTTCTCGAAGTGTTCACTCAGCTACTGGAGAAGCATGGCCTGCGTGTGACGGCGACGGACAATGCCGCAGAGGCGCTTTCGCGGTTCAAGGCGAAACCCGAGGCCTTCGATCTCGTCATCACGGACCAGACGATGCCAAACATGCGGGGTGCCGCGCTGGCCGGTAAAATACTGGAGGTCCGGCCCGATCTGCCGATCATTCTCTGCTCAGGCTACAGCGAGGACATCGATGAGCGAAGGGCGCGGGATTTCGGGATTCGCGGCTTCCACCGGAAACCCGTCAACTTCAGGGAGTTGATTGCCGAAATCGCGGAGATCAGGGAACTACATGCGCCGCCGGGATGATCGGCAGCGCCGCGAGCAGTACTTAACCTCGTCCCACACCCGCGCCCATTTGCGGCGCCATGCGAACGGTCTTTCGCACACCGCGCACACTTTTATCGGCAAGTTCGGCTTCGCGTGCATCTGGCTATCTTGAGCCTACTGCATATCGTCCGACGTCGGGCGTGAGCGAAGGCTGAAACGCAGAGGAACGGGTTTCGCCTTGCGGTGACCTTGTGCGGCCACGGCAACGGTCAGCACGATAAGCAGTGCAGCGGATGAAAAGATTAGCGCTGTCACAACATACTCCGGATCTTCGACTGCTCGAAGTCTACGCGACAACCGGCCTCGACCGAGGGACGGATACGCATTGTTACAGTCTGCCGCAACGCTACTCGCACGCCTCGGATGACCACACGATCTCGACGCGGCGATTACGCGCACGCCCTTCAGGCGTTGCATTGTCGGCGATGGGTCGTCCCTCTCCGAGTCCTGCGGAGCTAAGGCGGATCTCTGCGACACCGCGCCGCACCAGGTAGTCCTCTACGGATTTCGCGCGGCGGACGGATAAGCCCAGGTTGTATGACTCGGATCCGTTGCTGTCGGTGTGAGCGAGGATTTGCACCGTGTCCGATGCCGACGCAGACAACTTTGTTACGACGTCCTCGAGAACGTCGATGGATGCCGGCGTCAGCCGATCGGAGTCGTTCTCGAAGGTCACGCCCTCCAGCACCGTCACTACGTCTTCGCAAACGGGCTCAGGCTCGGGCGCCGGTGGCGGCGGGGCGGGAGCAGGGGGTGGCGGCTCAGCCGGTGCGGGCTCAGGCGCTGGTTCTTCGGCGATCGGCTCCGGCACGGCACGGCGTGCGGCGCCGAAAAAGCCGCCAATAGACAGACCCGCGTAGTAGTGATCGCGGTCATAGAAGTCGACGTCACCGCGCAAAAACCAACGTTCGGCGAAACGCAGTTTCGCCCCAACGCCCGCCGCGAGCTGAAGATCCGTCTGTTTTTCGAAGGGAATCCGCGCATCGCTGGCGCTGTTGTCGATCGTCGAAACGCCGAGCTTCGCGAACGCGTTCCAGGTCGATTGTGGCGCATTGAGCCAGCGAACGGCCATCAGCGATGGCGTCGAGTAGTCGATCGATGCATCCGGTATCAGCGCTTCCAGGGCGGGATCGACGTTGCCGAGCCCGGCCTCTCCGCCGTCGACGTAGGACAACTCTACCGACCAGCGAGGCTTGAACTGGTATCCGGCATAGAGCTTCCAGCCGCTGTCGCGGTCATCGTTCGTCGACCAGCCTCCGGCTTCACCTTCGGGATCCACGTGCGTGATGCCGAGCCCGCCGCCGGCATACCAGCAACCGTCGAATGCCGTGTCGTTACAGACGTCCGTATCGGCAACGGCCGGATCGGCGAGATACAGGGGTACGAGCAGCACAACCACGAGCGGCGCGCTGGCCAGTTGCCTGCGCCGCATTGCAGCGACGAATGCCAGCATTAGCAGCAGAATCGCAAGATCCGCCGCACTCATGCCGCCGGCGCCGCGCACCGCGGTCTCGAGGGCGCCCTCGTCCGGGTCGACCCGGTCCGCAATGCCGTCACCGTCCTTGTCACCGTTGTCGGAGCTATCCGGTATGCCATCGCCGTCGCTGTCGGTGTCGACGTAGTCGGGCGTGCCATCGTTGTCGGTGTCCACGTCACCTTCGTCCGCATCGCTATATCCATCAGCATCGGAGTCCGTATCGAGAAAGTCCGGTATGGCGTCGCCGTCCGTGTCATTGGGCTCCAGCGTGTCGTCAACACCGTTCCCGTCGACGTCGGAACCGCCCGTGTTGTCCACATCCAGCTCGTCGGGCAAGCCGTCGCCGTCTACATCGTTGTTGCTGAGCGGCGGGATACGATCGGCTTCGGTGGAGTCCGGGATGCCGTCGTCGTCGCTGTCAAGGTCGCGCCAGTTTCCGGTGCCATCGTTGTCGGCGTCATTGTCTGTCTCGACTGCATCCGGAATGCCGTCGTTGTCGGCATCGAGATCGAGATAGTCGGCAATACCGTCACCGTCGGTGTCGACGTTGGCGATGACGCCTTCGTCGATGTCGGAGATCCCGTCGAAATCGGAATCGGCTGAGTCGCCAAAAACGCCGGGCATTCCGTCCGTCACGTCGGGTATCCCGTCACCGTCGGTGTCTGTCGGATCGTCGACGCGACCGTCGCCATTAGCATCCAGAGCGCCGTTCGGCGTTGTGTCGATATCGAGCGTGCCGTCATTATCCGAATCGACGTCCTGAAAATCCGGAATCGCGTCGTTGTCCGTGTCGGGTAACGCAGCCCCGCCGATGGGCGTCGAGCCAGCGTCCGCTCTGCCGTCTCCGTCGATATCGGGTTGGCCGGCTTCAGCCACATCGTTGAGGCTGTCGTTGTCCGAGTCGAGGTCGCGATAGTCGGGCGTTCCGTCGGCGTCTGTGTCGACATCGAGCAGCGCGACGTCGTCGACGATGCCATTGCCATCGATGTCCGGCAGACCGGTGATGTCGGCGTCATAGGCATCGTCGATACCGTCGGCATCGACGTCCGCCGCCAGCGGACCCTCCGAACCGTCGAGAATGCCGTCGTCGTCGCTGTCCGGGTCGCGCCAGTCCGGCGCCGAATCGCCGTCCGTATCGACCGTGCCCTCGATGGCGTCGGGAATTGCATCGCCGTCGCTGTCGATATCACGGAAATCGGGTGTGCCGTCGCCGTCGGTATCGACGGGCTCGAGCGCATCGTCGAAGCCATTGGCATCGAGGTCCTGTCCGCCGCTGACGTCGACGTCGAACGCATCGTCAATGCCGTCGCCGTCAGTGTCGTTGCCGCTGGCACTCGGTAAGTTATCCGCTTCGCGGAAATCCGGGATGCCGTCATTGTCGGAATCCGTGTCGAGATAGTCCGGCACGAGATCGCCATCCGTATCGATGTTGTCCTCGTAGCTGTCCTGGATACCGTCGGCGTCCGAGTCGAGGTCGCGGAAGTCGGCCAGGCCGTCGCCGTCCGAATCGAGCGGATCGAACGCATCGTCGATGCCATCGCCGTTAGCATCGGCACCGCCCGTGCTGTCGACATCAACGGCATCGTCTATGCCATCACCATCGGCGTCCATGCCCGACAGCGGCGGCTGGTTCATCTCCTCGACGGCGTCGGGGATCGCGTCGTTGTCGCTATCGGGATCCTGGAAATCCGCGAGGCCGTCGCCGTCGGTGTCGCCGGTACCTTCGATGGCATCGGCGATGCCGTCGCCGTCGCTATCCGTCGGCGGCGTCGCCGGCGTGTCACCAAAGTCGTTCGGTGAGCCGTCGACAACATCGGCAATGCCGTCAGCGTCGGTGTCGGTTGCATCGTCGACGCGACCATCGTTGTTCTGGTCGAGGCCGGCGTCCGGCGTGCCCGCGATATCGAAGATGCCGTCGTTGTCCGAGTCGACTTCCTGCAGATCCGGCGTACCGTCATTGTCGGCGTCCGGCAGTGCGCCGCTACCCAGAGGCGTCTGGCCGGGGTCGGCCAGACCGTCGCCGTCGAAGTCGTCAAGCCCCGCTTCCGCAACGTCGTTGACGCCGTCGTTGTCGCTGTCGAGGTCATGATAGTCGGGGACGCCGTCGCCGTCGGTGTCATTGCCGGCGGGACCCTCGGCGCTGTCAAGCGCGCCGTCATTATCGGAGTCGATATCCCGCCAGTCACCCGTGCCGTCGCCATCGGTATCGACGACGCCCTCAACGGCATCGAGCAAGCCATCCGCGTCGCTGTCGAGGTCCAGGTAATCCGGTGTACCGTCTGCATCCGTATCAACGGGCTGCAGCGGGTCGTCGGTGCTGCCGCCGTCGATATCGGCTTCGACGGAGTCGGGGATCGTGTCGCCGTCGCTGTCGAGATCGAGGTAGTTGGGTGACAGGTCGCCGTCATTGTCGACGTTGCCTTCGAGAATATCGGGGACGCGGTCGTTATCGCTGTCCACATCGATGTAGTTCGGCAGGCCGTCACCGTCAAAATCGTCGGGTGCAAATGCATCGTCGATGCCGTCACGGTCATTATCGGTGCCACCGGTTGCGTCGACATCAATCGCGTCATCGATTCCGTCGTCGTCGCTATCAACACCACTCAGTGGCGGCAACGAGTTTTCCTCGTCGGCATCGGGAATGCCGTCATTGTCGCTGTCCGTATCCTGGGCGTCCGGCGTACCGTCGCCATCGCTGTCGCCGGGACCTTCGATGATGTCCGGAATGCCATCTTCATCGGTGTCCGGAATGACGACGAGGTCGCCGGGGCTGGTCGTCGTGTTGCCCACAGCATCCATCGTCGTGATATCCGGACTGCTGCCGATATCGCCGGCGGTGCCGGTGCAGGTCACCACACCTGCGACCTCTGTGCCGCAGCTCATGCCGGGAACGGTGACGGAACCGCCGGCTTCGACGCCCGAACAACTCGCTGTCACGGCGTCGGTCGGGTAGGCCGGGTTCGGATTGAACGTGCATGCCGCCGGATCGACCGTCAGGTCGAGCACGACCGGTGTCGCATCGTTTTCTTCGGCATCGCCGCCGTTTGCGACCGTTTCGGACGGATCGCCGTCACCGTCAGCATCCGGATCCAGCCCGGCGTCCGACAGGTCGAGCACCTGTGCGAAGGCGCCGGCAACCTGCGAGCTCGTCACCTGCGCTTGCGTCGTGAACGGGCCGGTGTCGTTGCCGAAGTCGACGCGCACCGTGTAGGTTATCGTGCGCACCGAATTACCGGGCATCGTGTCCGTTCCGGCCAGCAGGTCAATCTGCGTCGAGCCGTCGTAGGCTGCACCCGGTGCCGTAAATCCGCCGAGGTTTGGCGTACCCACGATGGATATCGACGCAGCGTTCGGAAACGCCGCCGCCAGGTCGTCGCTTACCTGCACGTTGATAGCGCCGTTGCCGCTGAAGTTCTCGACCGTGAGCGTGAACACAAGGTCGAAAACCGTACCCGTCGTTCCGACGCGCATCTGCGACGTCAGCTCTTTGGCAATGCCGAGCGTGACGAAATTGCAGTCGAATTCGGCGATGGGAGCGATGAATTGCGCGGAACCGGTACCACCCGCCGTGCCGTTGTAGACACCACCCGATGCACCGGTTCCTGCCGCACCGCCGCCAACCGAGAATGCGGCTCCGGCGGGAGACGTATCGGACAGCCAGATCACTCCGCCGGATCCGCCGCCACCGCCACCGTCGAGCGTCTGCAGGCTGGAACCGCCATTACCACCAATGGCGGAGAAGCCGATGCCATCGACGGCAGAATTGTCGGTGTGGATGAGAATCGTACCGCCGGCACCGCCGCCGCCGCCGCCTTCCGACGCCGCCGTGCCGCCGGAATCGCCGTTCGACGAGATGTTGCCGCCGCTGCTGGCGACAATGTCCACCGAGCGTACGAACACGACACCGCCCCCGGCCTGGCCGCTGCTAACCCGGAGATCGAGGTTGCCGGTGTCATTGCCGTTGCTGGCGCCGCCGCCACCGCCCATGACCATGAACGTGGGCGTTGCAGCAAAATGCTGCGGAAATGCAGCGCCGCCAAAACCTTCGGTATTGGCACCGTCCACACCCTGGCCGCCTCTGCCGCCGGCCGCGTAGTTCGCACCGCCGCCGCCGCCGGCGTCCTCGCCGCCGCCACCGCCGGATCCCGCGTTGCCAGGTGCGCCGAGCCCGGCATCACGGGTCCACGCCGTCCCGGCCGGGCCGAGATTGTCTGTACCAGCATAACCGGCAGGCCCGGTTTCTTCGCCATTCGTCGCCGGCTGTTCGAGCAGCAGGACGCGCGAGAACAATCGCTGTGGTAAGCCCGCGATTCCCTCGCCTTTGAAGCCGAAATTTCCGTTAACCGCACCTTCCAGCAGGTCGGATCGGTCCGGAAAGAACTGGCCGCCGCGATAGCCGCGGCCATCCGCATTGAAGCTGCCTCCCTGCAAGTCGAGGTTTTGTCGCACGTTGATCGCCGATACACCGCCCCAACGGCCGTTCCAGCGATCCGAAACGATATCGCCGCTGACCGTGATCTTGGAAAACTGCGGCACCTTGATGACCTGGTAGCGACGGAACCCCAGACTCCCCGTCGTCACGTTGGAATTCACGTACTGGTTCAGCAGGCCGTTGTCGGGACCGACGCCTTCGACCGGTATCGCACCGCCGCTGACGGGTCCCGTTGCAATGACGAATTCGTAGCGGCCGGCGGTGAAGTTCGCCGTGTTCAGATTGCCTGCCTGGTTGAGACCGCCGGGACCGTCGCCGTAGCGGCCGGCGCTGAGGTGGTTGTCGCCCGCGTCGATTTCCGCGCCAATCATCTGGGCGACGATGAGGATGTCGCCGGCCGTGATCGTCGGCGAAATCGAGGGGTGCAGGTTGGTCGCCTGTCCGCCCAACACGGCGTCCAGCGGTATCGAAGTCGATCCGACGGGCACGATTGTCTCGCCGGCGGTCGGGTCCGGCGCTGCGTAGTAGACGTTGACGCGCGTTGCTGCCGAGCCGACTACGACAATGCCGTCGCTGCCTGTAGAGCAGACCGGGGCTGCGATCGCGTGCGTCGCCGCAAACAGCACGACAGCCGCCAGGATCGTCGCTATATAAGGAGTGCGCCCGGCGCGGTGTGTACTTCTCGCCATATATGATGCTCCACAGGGTCGGGGGCGGCGATCCGTGCCAGATCTGGTCGAGTCTAACCGTTATCGTCCGATCGGCAAAAACCCTTAGCGCGGTATCTGCGGGGTCAAGTTGTCGGCGCAGCCGCCGATACTCCTTAAAGGCTTGCGTCCGGGAGATCCCGCTTGGGTCCGACTAAGGTGCTCAGAATCGTGAAACAACGCCTTGCTGCGCGAACGGACAGCGAGCACGGGCAGGCCCTCGTTCGCATCGCCATCGTGTCGATCGTTTTCGTCTACTTTTTCACCGGCTTCTTCGCATCGCGCGTCGATGCCTCCGCGCTGCAGGCGGCGCGCATGCTCGTCTTCGTCTCCATCCTGTGTTCGGCAGCAATCTTCGCTGCCATTGTCTGGCGCCCGGGGAAATCAGTGCTGCGGCGCCTCGCCGGCATGGTCCATGACGTGACCGCTATTTCGCTCTCCGTCTATTTCGGCGAAGGGGCCGGCGCCGCCGTTGCCGTGATCTACCTCTGGATTACCGTGGGCAACGGGTTTCGCTACGGCGTGCATTATCTCTACGCCTGCGCTTTCCTGTGCATTGCCGGTTTTGCTGTCGTCTACCTGTCGAGCGAGTTCTGGCAACAGCAGCCGCTGCTGTCGCTCAACATTGTGCTGTTCATGCTGGTTGTGTCGCCATACGTGGCGAGCTTGCTGAAGTCGCTGCATGCCGCGCGAGATGCCCTGCAGCACCAGGCGAGTACGGACACACTGACTGGCCTGTTGAGCCGGATGGAGATGGAAAAGGCCGTCGAGTCACTGTTTAGCGGTGACGCAACCGGTCACGTGCTGATGTACTGTGACCTGGATCGTTTCAAAGAGGTCAACGACGTTGCCGGGCACGCGGCAGGTGACAAACTGCTGACTGATATAGGCGAGCTCGTTCGAAAGTCCATTCGTAAAGACGACCTCTGCGGGCGCATGGGCGGCGACGAGTTCTGCGTTGTTCTACGGGACTGCAGTCTCGAAAGAGGGCGCGAGATTGCCGAGGCTATTCGTAGCAAGACGACGGGCTACCGTCTCGCCTGGGGAACGCAATATTTTTCCGTTGGAGTCAGCATCGGTGTCGCGCCGTCGAACGCGGTCAACGATGCCGAATCGTTGTTTCGACTGGCGGACGCGGCCTGCTACGCGGCCAAGAACGCCGGGCGTAACCGGGTGCACGTCATCGACCCGAGGACGGACCACCTCGATACGCAGAAGATTCGCCTGTTATTCGAAGACTCGAATGGCGAGCCTGTAACAGGTGCTCGATCCAGCTAGTCGGCCGTGTAGACCGTACGACCACCGACGACCGTGCGCAGAACTCGCGTTCCCTCGATGTCAGATGCATCAATTGACGTCAGGTCCCTGTCGAGCACGACGAAATCGGCCAGCATGCCGGCTTTCAGCTGGCCCCTGTTCTTTTCATCGAATGAGGCATACGCTCCCTGCACGGTGTAGGCGAGCAAGGCTTCTTCCACGGTAACTTTTTCGGCCGGAACCCAGCCACCTGGGTGATCGCCGTCCAGCGTCTGTCGTGTCACTGCGGCATGAATGCCGAGAATCGGCGAGGCCGGAGCGACATACCAATCGCTGCCGAAAGCCACGCGGGCGTCAGCATCGATGAGCGATCGGAAGGCATACGTGGTCTTCGCTCGCTCCGGCCCGATCACGCGTTCCGCCCAGCGCCCGTCGTCAATGGCGTGGTACGGCTGCATGCTGGCAATGACCTCCTGCGCGGCGAAACGGTGCAGGTCATCGGGATGAATATGTTGCGCGTGCTCCATGCGGAAGCGACGGTCCCTGGGACCGTTTGCATCGACGACATCGAGGTAGATATCGAGCAGGTCGCGGATGGCTTGATCGCCGATCGCGTGCACGACGATATGCAATCCAGCCGCGTCGGCACCCTCGATCCAGCGACGCATGTCATCGAGCGTATTTATAAGCATGCCGCGATCGCTCGGCTCATCCGAGAACGGCTCGATCATGGCCGCCGTGTGTGAGCCCAGCGAGCCGTCCATGAAGCCTTTGAGTGCGCCGGTCGTTAGCCACTCGTCGCCGCGGCCGTGAGTTTGAACGTCTTTTTCAAGCCGTTGCCACTCCGGCAACGGTACGGCGGCGTAGATGCGCGTCGTAAGCGCCCCTCGTTGACGCGCACGACGAAACACCTCGAGGTGATCGAAGGTTCCCATGTCGTGCACAGTCGTGACGCCGTTTGCGGCGAGGTATTCGAGAGCCAGGACCAGCTGCAGGTCGCGCTGCTCCGGCGACGCCGCCGGGATGGCCGCGAACACCGGCGCCATTGCATTGTCCTTGAGTACGCCGGTCGGCCGGCCATCCGTATCGCGGACGATTTCCCCGCCCTCGACGTCTGGTGTATCGGCATCCACGCCGGCAAGCGTGAGCGCGATAGAGTTGGCGAGTGCCATGTGGCCGTCGAGTCGGTGTACCCATACCGGGTTGTCCGGCGTTACGTCGTCGATCCATTCGCGCGTCGGCAGTTCGCCGCCCCAGGCTTCGTGATCCCAGCCGCCGCCGAGAATCCATTCGCCAGGCTCGATCGTTGCGACGAAGTCATCGAATCGCTGTTGGAATTGCTCGCGGCTCTTCACATCGCGCAATTGCACGGACGCGAGTGCCTCGCCACCGTCAATAAAATGCACGTGGGAATCGATGAATCCGGGTACGACCAACGCGCCGCCATCGACGATCTCGGTCGTGTCATCGACGAGTAGCCTGATTTCGTCATTCGTGCCGACCGCCAGGATTTCTTCGCCCCGGACTGCTATCGCCTCTGCCCAAGGCCTCTCTGCATCACCGGTCCAGATGCGCGCATCTGTAACGGCCATCGCGGCCATCGGCGGGGCTTCCGCCTGCTGCCCGCAGCCAGCTGCTGCAAGTAGCGCGATCGCATATATATAGAGTCGCATGGGCATCTTTCCGTTCGCGGCGATATCGATACTTTAACGGATGCTATCGCCATGCGCAGAGCGCAACGCTTAACAATTGTTTACGTTTGGCTGGGGAATCTATTTGTAAACTCGGGTTTTGTTGGCCGAAGACTCGTGTCGCGGCCTGGTCAGGAGGAAAACAATGAACTTCGAAGAGCTGTTGCCCAGGATCCAGGAAGTCGGGCTGGAGTATGGCCTGCTTGCGCTGAAAGCCATTGCAATATTCGTTATCGGTCGGTGGGTTGCGAAACTCCTCGCCAATATTGCAAACAGAGTGATGCAACGATCCGGTATGGACGACATGCTTCGCAAGTTCATCCGGAATATCGTCTACGCAATATTGCTCACATTCGTGGTCATCGCGGCTATCGGTGCGCTCGGCATACAGACGGCATCGCTGGTCGCAATCATTGGTGCCGCAGGCCTCGCAATCGGCCTCGCACTCCAGGGTTCGCTTGCAAACTTCGCCGCCGGTGTACTGATGATCATCTTTCGCCCGTACAAGCTCGGCGATCTCGTGCAAGTTGCCGGCACAGAGGGCTTTGTTGAGGAAGTTGACGTCTTCACGACGACACTGCGCCTGCCGGACAAGACCAAGATCATCATTCCGAATGGCCAGATCATGAATGACCAGATCACCAACTACACGGAATCCGAGGACCGCCGCCTCGATCTAGTGGTCGGCATCGGTTATGAAGATGACATCGACAAAGCGCGCGACGTCCTGCTTTCGGCTGTAAAGGAAAGCGAATTCGTCCTGGATGTACCGGCGCCGGCGGTGTCGGTGGCGAATCTCGGCGATAGCTCTGTCGACCTGGCAGTGCGTCCATGGGTCAAGTCCGCGAGGTATGCACCGGCGTCGCATGAAGTCACCGAACGGATAAAAAAGGCGCTGGACAACGCTGGTATCAGCATCCCGTTCCCGCAGAGAGATGTGCACATCATAAAGAGCGAAGCCTGACGATCTAGTTTGGCTCCGATCTGAACAGCCAGCGCAGGTTCGCGGAATCGCGGCTCGTCGCCGGTTGCGGTCGCGAAGAACAATTGTGAGTCGGAGTCGACATTCGGGCTGGTCTCGAGAAAGAAATCGAGATTACGGTGCAGTGCCGGGTTGCTCGCGAG
>JAAUYH010103145.1_pt1 | contig 14407 bp, 8 predicted proteins | sample 7278061 | NCBI WGS metagenome assembly JAAUYH01 (sample SAMN14350203, study PRJNA611818) | marine sediment metagenome | isolation source: surface marine sediment (0.6m) | place: French Polynesia: Moorea | collected 2018-08
CTGAACTTGACCTTGATTGACCCGAAGCCGCCCCAAAAACTCTGGATCTAAGCCTGGGTTATACCGGGCAGTTGCTAAATATTCACTCTCACCGCGTACTAATCTTCCGCCTGTGAGGGTAACCGCCCCTGCGCCATAGCTAATTTTGCCAGAAAATTCATCGGCAGCAACGAAGCCTACGCTAGGTCGTTGAATCTCCATCTCCCCAACCACGGTAACTTTCGCAAGATCAATATCAAAGTTGGCCTGGGCGAGACCGTCAATTAGGCCCAATCCTGGAATTCCTTGGGGAGATGGATTCAGCACAGCCAGAGGAAAATCTCGCACTTGAACCAGTAGTTTCTCCTGATCTGTCTGGCCTTGCACAAGGGCGTCATCCACGGCGATGCGGAAGTTGAGAACGCCCGTTGGTGAGTCGGTGTTGGCGCGATCGCCCTGCCGATAAGTCGCCCGGATCTGATCTATTTTATCCACGACGCTGCCGGACTGGCCCACAAGAGCGAGATCGAGTCCTTGCGCGGGGGAAAACCGAACATTCCCCGCCAGCAAAGAATCAAATTCTAAGCGGTTGACCGCAAGATTTTCAAGCCAAAGATTCCCCACTAAATTGGGAGCGCTAGGCGCGCCAGTCACCCGACCAGTAAAATTGCCGACCCCCGCCAACGTGATGGCGTTGGGCAAGGCAAACGGCGACGACGCCAAGTCATAATCCTCAACCGATATCGTTAGATCTAGCGCGGCAATATTGGGAGCGCCTTCCCCCTCCAGTTGAGGCGTGATAAACCCACTGGCGTAGATATCCGCAGCGGCGGCCTCCACCACCTCAATGCGTTGTCCATCCCATCCCAACGAAGCGTTTAAGGGTTGATTCAGGTTGGCGAATTGGGGGGAAAGACTGGCCAAGCCTTGGTCTAGGGTAACCGTCCCTTCACCGCGCATGCCCGACAAACTAAAATCCGCCAGACTGCCGGATAGCTTCAAATCCGCGTTAGCTAAACCGCTTAAACTAGCGTTAAATTGATTCAATTCAATGCCATCGCCCTGGATATCCATGTTCCAGAGTCCCTGAGCAATCTCGCCACTCGCGCTAACGGTTCCCCCCGCCACCTGGAGGACCGTATTTTTCAATCTGACCACTCGGTCAGCAAAGGTGATTTCCACTTCACCCCGGCCAGGATACATCGCCTCTGGCGCATCCCAATTCACCCGAGTCCGTAAATCATTCAACAGTCCAGAGACCACTATATCTCCCGCCACTTTCCCTAAGACGATCTGGGGAGATAAGCCATAGACTTGGCCAATGGCGTCGGCTGGAAGATTTCGCCCCTGCGCTTCTACATATAATTCCTGGCCTGCAGAAAACTTAAACTCGCCTTGTCCAGCAATCTCACCCCCTGCTGAAGGAAACGCCAGGATATTCTCTAAGGACAGCGAATCCTTACTCAATAGAGTAAAGTCAAAACTCACGTCGGCTAAGTCCACCTTATCAATCCGAACGGTGGCCAGAGAATTGAAACTCCCGGTGAGTCGGGGTTTATTGAACGGTCCTTGAATCCGAACCTCTGCGCGATAGTCCCCCTCAGCCAGAAAAGGCGTCGTTTGGCCGATAGCCGCCACTGCCTGGTCAATAGTGATTTTGTCGATCCGCCCGGTTAAGTCGTAGCCATCTTCTAAATGAATTGAGCCTTCTCCAGTGGCCGGTATCCCTTCATATTCAGCGACAACATTTTCCAACGTAATTTGGGATTGCTTAAACCGGAGCTGACCGTTGATATTTTCAACCGGTTGGACTAAGACGTTGGTGGTGAGAGAAGCATCGCTGACCCGAGCCGTTCCCGTTAAATCAATCGGTTGTTCAGGGCGAACATCAACCTCAACAACCCCATCAATATTTCCTGACTGCAGCTCCACCGGAAGCGTTTTCAGCGGAGTGCTCGCGATAATAACAGGAACAATTTCCACCAATGACAGATCCTGAATCTGCAGGTTCAGGTTAGCCTCAAAATCTCCCAGCGGGGGAGAGTCTGTGGCGGCTGTTTCTGGAACAGTCGTGATTGGAGAGCCTGGATCATCCCTCTGTGCTTTTTTCTCGCCCGCAGGCAGTAGAATCTCTCCCCAAGCCTTGAAACTTCCTTCGCTACTTGATTCACCCGCTACTTCAACGACAAGTTGTCGCCTTTCCGGATCGTCTATCCAATCCTGAAAGGACACCTTGCCATCGATCTCTTCTAGAGATAAGGGGATGGCTTCACCCTCAGCTTCCGCATAAGGGATTAGCACTAACTGTCCACTTTGAAGTTGAATGGTTCCAGGCTTAATTTCAATCAAAGGGTCTTCCACCGGCTCAGGAAGGTCGATTTTTGTGTCGATCCATCCCCCTGTCTGATTCTGTTCTAAGTAACCGTCGACGCCTATCAGGTCCAGGTTGAGACTTAACTGGCGGGTTAGGAGAAGCCGGAGCAGATTAAATTTAACCTCAATGCCTTCGACAAAAACTTCATCCGGATCGGTAGAGGTTGCCGGAATAGCAGAGGGCCCAACTTTAATGCTATTGAGTGTGACCCTTTCTATGTCGCCTAACTCAACGGGGCGATCTAAAAATTCTGTCAGTAACTCAGAGATTGTGGGAGATAAGCGCGTATGCACATAAACCCAAGCCCACCGAGCACCGACGGCCAAGCCTAGAACGACAACTGCGCTGACGGTTAGCCCCGCGCCCACCCAGAATCGACGGCGGCCCCGGCGCAACTGCGGCTCCCTCCTGGAGTTAGACGAATTCATCAGCTAACCCTCACTCTTAATGGATCTGACTCCGCCATCTCTACCTAGCGGTTTGTGCAAGCATCCTTTTCAGGATTCAAAATGGTTAGCAGGTTCGGTAATGGTCTTCCAACTCACGTTTCAAATTATATGGGGGCTACACAGCCATGCCTAGTTTGAGTCAAAACCCATTATTCCGAGCAAGCCTGATCGGGCGACACCCCAAATCCTAGCCGACTATGCGCGGTTTGTATAAAGTTCAAACAAATTATCCAAGTATTTTGGGCAATTAGCCCACCCACACTTATGTGAGGGATTATATCTAAGATGGACTCCAGGAATCAGACTCTGTTTCCTCGCCGACTCCTGTATTCTATACTCTTTTTCTACCGGGCTTTTCCAGCTTTAATTAGACGCCAGTACATCCCTTTTCGGAATTAGGTTTAGAATCTGTTTTTAATAGCCTGCTCTCAAAGAGATAAACCGAAAAATTCGCGTTCCAACAATTTGTCTAAGCCATGCAAGTTTTTGTGCTGCTGTTTAATGCCCGAACAGATAATGAGGGAATTCATACGCTGAAGGTAGGCGATCGCAATATCGTGCTTATGTTTGAGAATGAAGACGACGCAACTCGCTTTGGTCTCATGCTGGAAGCCCAGGATTTTCCCAATTCCTCAGTGGAAGTTTTCGATTCTGAAGAAATTGAAGAGTTCTGCCAGGGAGCGGGCTACGAATGCAAACAGGTGCCGGAGGGCACCCTAGCGGTGCCCCCAGAAACCAATCTGGAAAAAACAGATTGGGATCCAGACACCAAACCGGATGAGACGGCCAAAGCCAGCGCCGATCCCAAACCAGACGCCACCTTGTCGGAAGATGAACTCAACCGCATCCGCCGTCAACTAGAGGGATTACTTTAGAAAATCACCAGAAAATCGCCTCAAACGGCGATTTATCGCCCCATTCTTTTCCCGCCTCATTCCTACTTCACTTCACTTCCTCTAACGCCACTGTGGATCAATCCAGCCCCTCAACATCGCCTGCCCAAACTGGCCTTTCTAACCGAGGTCATTTACTAACAGAGCAGCCTAATTTAAACAGTCAAACCCTCGACCAACTCTCTCCACTAGAGCTGGTGGACCTGTTCAATCAGGAGGACGCCCAAACCATCAGGGCGATCGCCGCCGCTCGCGAGTCCCTGGCCCAAGCGATTGAACTCACAGCAGCGGCGCTGCAGAAAGGAGGACGGTTGTTTTATGTGGGGGCAGGCACCAGCGGTCGATTAGGCGTACTGGATGCCGCGGAATGTCCGCCGACTTTCTGTACCCCGCCGGAACTCGTTCAAGGGGTGATTGCCGGCGGGGCGGCCGCCTTGGTGCGGAGTTCCGAGGGCCTAGAAGACTTACCGGATGACGGCGCCGCTGCGATCGCCCACCACAAAGTCCATGACCTAGATGTGGTGGTGGGTATTACCGCTGGGGGCACCACCCCCTATGTCCACGGCGCCCTAGAGGCGGCTCGACGACGGGGCGCACAAACCATCTTTATCGCCTGTGTTCCAGCGGATCAAGCTAAAGCTGACGCGGATGTAGCTGTTCGCCTACTGGTCGGGCCAGAAATTCTAGCCGGTTCAACCCGACTGAAAGCAGGCACCGTCACCAAAATGGCGCTAAATATTCTTTCTACCGGCGTGATGGTTCAGTTGGGCAAAGTCTATGGCAACCGCATGGTGGATGTATCGGTCACCAACAGTAAGCTGCGCGATCGCGCCCTCCGCATCCTCACCGACCTCACCGACCTTGATCGTCAAGCCGCAGCCAACCTCCTGGAACGCAGCGGTCAACGGGTAAAACTCGCCTTGCTCATGCACTGGAGCGGGCTCGATGCAGAAGTCGGCGAACAGCACTTGGCAACCCATCAGGGAGATTTGCGACAAGCTGTGTTAGCAGCAAAGGGGGATAGAGAAGACAGGGGATAGATGAAGGACGAAGGGTTTGAATTTTGAATTGGGTAGAAGAGTAATTTTGAGCTTTGAACGCCCAGAAGGGCTGATGGTATCGGTTAAGTCGCTCTTTGGACAGTACATAAGGTTGAGAGACTGCGCCATTGCCGAACGCTCCCTTACCATCAGCCCTTCTGAGCCGACACTGACTTTCTCGAATTCTAGTTTCCTGTCCAACTTAGAGCTTTCTAGGTTGGACAGGAAACCTGAGATCGTCAATGACTCCCCCAGGTAACCCAATGATGGGATCTCCCGGTTTGCACGCCGTCTCTTTGCAGATTGGCTTGAGACACATCGGTCGCCGTCAGGTCTACATCCGTCAGATCCACCCCGTACAGATACGCTCCCACCAAATTAACCCGATTCAGATTGGCTCCACTGAGTTCTACCTCACTCAGATTGGCCCCCTGCAGATCGGTTCCCTGCAGATCAGCGCTGCGCAAATCAGCCTGGCTCAAATCAGCTCCCACCAGACTAGCCTTATTCAAATCGGAACCAATCAAATTAACGTCAATCAGTTTGGCCCCGCTCAGGTCAGCCCCACTCAAATCAGAGTCTGTCAGGTTGGCGCCGCTTAAATTAGCCCGACTTAAATCGGCCCCACTTAAGTCAGCCCCACTTAAATCAGACTGGCTCAAATTCACACCACTCAAACGAATCCCACTCAGATTAACTTGATGCAGGCATATCCCCATAAACTCTCTGTCGCCAGCAGCATAGCGTTCCAAAAATTTCTTCACTTCCATAATTCGGATTCCCCTTGACTGAAGGAACAAACTCTGCCGATGGGCAACCCGGGAGTAACCTCCCTTGCCCATCGAGCCCCCTTCCCCATACCTAAGCATGGAGTCGGTCTAGAGATGTAGTTCAGTTGCCAGCGGCTCATCTATAGCGATTTCCGATCAACGCCCTCCCACCAACTAAGGAGGCGATTGGGGGCCAGCAATGGAGTCGAATGAACAGAAAATCACGCTAGATTCTTCAGAAATCTTAGTGAGGACTAAGCAGACCAACAAAGTGAAATGCCGCCGTATCCCAAGCTACATTTCCCCCTCATTGTCTCTTGTTTTCTTGACGCTCTGAGATTTCTTTAACACAAATAAAATTTCTTGCTCGAGAAGAAATGAACCACCGCCCCTTTGACACCCTGTAGCGGTGCATCGGCATTACAATACAGATCACTGTGACGGTCCCAACGCACTCAATACTTTGCATGTCGATGGGGTTAACCAGCCAGCCAGCCAATCGCGCCGCTAGCCCAACCCAGATTTGTCAAAAGTAGAGGGAATAATAAAATCGGAAATGAATTCCATCTATGGAATTTCCAGCTTAATCACTTGAATAAACCAAATGAGCTGCGGCAACAAAATTTTTGGAATAGGTTCTCCTAAGACGGGGACAACTTCACTTGGGAAGGCAATGATAGCCCTAGGTTTTAAGCACAAGTCTTGGGATGAAACACTCTATGAAAAATATAAACAGGGTGATTACGAAGCCATCTATTCTGAAGCGGAAAACTATGATAGCTTTGATGATGGTCCCTGGGGCAGTTATGATTTTTACAAGAAGTTAGATCAACGTTTTCCAGGCAGTAAATTCATTTTAACGACTCGAGATTGGGACAGTTGGGTCAAGAGTCATGAAAAACATTTTTCTGCTTTAAATCTTTATAAAAAACCTTATTTAATCTGGAAAAGACGGTACAGCGAAACTGAAAAAGCCAAACTGATTACAGGTCATCAAGAACGGTATAAGGGAATATTTGAATATTTTTCAAATCGACCTGAAGATCTATTAGTTATCAATGTCTGCAACGGGGACGGCTGGGAAAAGCTCTGCCCTTTCTTGGATGTACCGATACAACAAGGACCGTTTCCGCGGGCCAACATGACGGCTAGTCACAACCGCACAACTTTAGATATATGGAAGAAGATAATTAAACAAACCATCCGTGAATTAAAAACTTATCGAGTCATGAATAAAGAACCGACAACAAAATCGAAGGGTTTATCGGATACAGGGTTTAGTCTATAAGTCCAGGATCAATTGTGGTTGTTTGTACGTGAAGCCTTTCAAAAGGCATCAAATGCCTTTGCTCAATTAATAATCTGGTTTCTAAAGAAGAATTCAGAGATTTTGCCCCCTTCCCTGATTGAATAGTCTCCTCTGGCGTCACTACCTTCTGATCATCAGCAAAGTCTACTTCCCGCCGATCTATGTACGATCGCGTTTCAGCGACAAGATTAAAAGGCTTGTGATGACTATGGAAGTGCGATCCCGCCATTTCGCGCCGTTGAAAGATGTGCTGATAAGCTGCGATCTCGCTTAAGCGTTGATTGACATGGCAATACATTCGGGGGGTGGGCTGTGCTAGTTTTCACATGGGGCGTTGTTGATAATGCTCAGTGTGTTGCCTACCCTAATAGGGTATCCAGGCTAAATTGGTGGATGTAGCAAACCTGTAAAGGTTTGAAATAAAACAGCTGTAGCCATTTGCTTACCCAAAAATAAGGCTAGACACACTCCTCATTTCGGCTATCAACTTAAAGCGGGACATTTTCGTTGGGAGGAATACAGGAGACAGGAGACAGAATCCAGTTCCTGGCTGACTTCTGACTTCTGGCTTCTGCATTCCTTCTCTGCTGGCTTGTCCCAGCTTAAGTTGAAGCCTCCCAAACGTGCGTGTTTCTATGTCGCCGCTTTACTCAAAAAACCAGGGGAAATTATAGGCCACACCCAGGACAATCCCCCAAGCAACATCCTCAGAAAATCGCCAGTTAGTTTGGGCGCTCAGCGTGAAGTCGTCGCTAATCGCCATATCCAAACCCCCATTTAGCAAACCTCCCACACGATCGCCCAGATCAACCCCTGCGCCCGCAAAAAATTGGCTCGGGTTTCCCAAAAGGGTAATCGGATCGAAGTTGTAAGTAATGGGGATGGGCGCTGAAATATCATCCTCACTGATAATCAAAGCAGGACGAATAGAAAATCGAGGCCCCAGAGAAACCTTGCTAAAAACCGTAAAGCCCCACTCACCGGTCGCACTGTTGGAAGAATCTTCAATGCCAATGTTGCCGCCAACACCAAAGTAAACCGGAGCCATCCCCTTGTATAAGGGTTTAGTCGCCTGTGCAACATTAAGGTCTCCAGAATTAGGGGGAGCTTCGGCATTATTTGGAACCGCAGCAAGCATGCCGATAGATTCCAAGCCGACTGACTGAAGTTCCATCAGAGGAGCAGAGGAGACACTCGGTTGGTCTGTCTCTATAAGGTAGTCCTCTAAAAACAAATTATCCGTAGACGTTAAGTTTAGGGAGGTTAAGTCGATGGAAAACTCTAAAGTCTCAGCATTGGCCTCCGTCGCTGAACTGGGGTCTTCAGCCAAGAAGGGTTCGTCAACAAGTATGGAAGCCTTGCTAGACGCTTCGACTGGAATACCTGCGAGTAATCTGGCTAACTTTACCGAGTTAGATTTTTCAATCAACCTAGGCGGGTTAGTTTGCTGAATCAACTTAGGCGAGACTTTTTCAAGACTGGTCAGACCACCATCCATAGCGTGAGCGGCTTCAGCGGCTGCTAACGACAGAACGGCTGAGGGAATCACGCCCAAAACTGGTAAAAGATGTTTGCAATAAGACATATGCAATAAACCTTTACTCCTCAACACTTTTCTCATCTCTCGAAACGCTTTGAAAAGTAATTGCGCTTAATCTAGCAGAGTCACCTCAAACTAGAAGGATAAGGCAATTTTGACGGCTTTATTTAAATTCCTTGAAAAGCCTTGAACGGGGATTTTAATAGACGAGTGAAGGAACTCCGCAAAAGGGTTAGAGAAGGGGCGATCTCCGAAATCCTTATCTAGATATAAGCTCACTTTGGTAGGGAGCTAACTAATAAAGCCTAACTTGAGAGTTAATTTCTCAAGTCGCTGAAACTCTCTAGCCACAGGGCTTCCGAAAAAATAGGCTACAACAGCCAATAGGGACTGCGTCTGCCATTTTACAAGAGATACAAGTTCGTCAAGACTTAGTTTAATTTAGTTTCAATTAGAACTCAAGACAGGGTATTAAGAGAGCCAGCTGTAGGGTGGGCCTACGCACTGTATTTCAGCGCCATTCTATATTCCTCAACCTCATCTGCAAGATTGGAAGGATTTACGGGGGAGGGGGAAGGGGCATACCTCCCTTCCCTTCCCCTCCCGCAATCTCAACCCTAAGCCGTGTAGGCTTCCATCGGGAGACAGGAGCAGACTAGGTTGCGATCGCCATAGGCCTGATCAATCCGGCCAACCGCAGGCCAGAACTTATTCTCCCGCGTCCATTCAGAGGGAAAGACCGCCCGCTGGCGAGAGTAGGGACGGTTCCAATCCTCGGCCGCCAAATCGTCCGCTGTATGGGGCGCATTCTTCAGCAGATTATTCTCTGGGTCCATCCGCCCCTCCTCCAACTCGCGAATTTCTTCACGAATGGCGATCATGGCGTCACAGAAGCGGTCTAGCTCTTCCTTAGACTCACTTTCCGTCGGTTCCACCATCAGGGTTCCCGCCACAGGCCAAGACATCGTGGGGGGATGGAAGCCATAGTCAATCAGCCGCTTCGCTACATCATCAACCGTGACGCCTGCTGTCTTCTTGAAGTGGCGCACGTCAATAATGCACTCGTGAGCGACCCGACCCTGCGCCCCCTTATACAAAATGGGGTAGTGGCCCTCCAACCGATGCGCCAGGTAGTTAGCGTTGAGAATAGCGATCTCAGTGGCCTGCTTTAACCCTGCTTGTCCCATCATGGCGATGTACATCCAGGAGATAGGCAGGATACTGGCGCTGCCCCAAGGAGCAGACGACACCGCGCCAAGACTGTGTTCGCCCCCCAGCTCAGGCGTCAAGGAATGTCCTGGCAAGAAAGGCGCTAGATGCGCTTTAACGCCAATCGGTCCGACCCCTGGACCGCCGCCCCCATGGGGAATACAGAAAGTCTTGTGCAAATTCAAATGGCAGACATCAGCGCCAAAATCCCCGGGTCGACACAGCCCCACTTGAGCATTCATATTGGCCCCGTCCATGTAGACCTGTCCGCCATTGGCGTGAACAATATTACAGATCTCTTGAATCGCGGCTTCAAACACCCCATGAGTGGAGGGGTAGGTCACCATCAGGGCGGCCAGGGTATCCTGGTGCTTTTCAGCTTTAGCACGGAGGTCGTCCACATCAATGTTGCCGTCGCTGTCACAGGCGACCGCTACAACCTTCATCCCCGCCATGACTGCGCTGGCCGGGTTCGTGCCATGGGCGGATTGAGGAATCAAACAGACACACCGATGGTCGTCACCCCGTTGCAGATGATACTGGCGGATCGCCAATAGGCCAGCGTATTCCCCCTGTGATCCGGCGTTAGGCTGCAGGGAAATAGCGGCAAATCCAGTAATCTCAGCTAACCACTGCTCAAGTTGCTGGAATAACGTTTGATAACCTTGGGCCTGCGACAACGGTGCAAAAGGATGAATTTGCCCAAATTCTGGCCAGGTAATCGGGATCATTTCCGCCGTCGCATTCAGCTTCATCGTGCAAGACCCCAGGGGAATCATCGCCGTTGTCAACGATAAGTCACGGTTTTGGAGGCGATAGAGGTAGCGCAACAATTCGGTTTCGGAATGGTAGCGGTGGAAGACGGGGTGGGTGAGGTAAGGAGTAGAGCGGGGATTTTGGATTTTAGAGTTTGGATTTTGGATTAGAGCGTGGAGATTGAGAGTAGGGGCGTGGGCGTCAAGGGTGAAGATATCGAGGAGGTCTTGGACATCTGGGAGCGTGGTGGTTTCGTCGAGGGTGACCCCAAGGGTGACGGCGTCAATACTACGCAAGTTGATGCGGCGCGAGGCTGATCTATCTAGAATTGCCTGGGCGCGATCGCCAACCTCTATACATAGGGTGTCGAAGTAGGATTCAGAACCGAGGGAATAACCTAGTTTATCCAGCCCTGTGGCGAGGGCGACGGTAAGAGTGTGAATGCGACTGGCGATCCGCTTCAGGCCGACAGGCCCGTGGTAAACCGCGTACATACTGGCGATCACCGCCAGCAGGACTTGGGCGGTGCAAATATTGCTGGTGGCGGAGTCACGGCGAATGTGCTGCTCCCGAGTTTGCAGCGCCAGCCTCAGGGCAGGCTTGCCGTGGGTGTCTTGAGACACACCGACCAACCGCCCAGGGAGCTTACGGGCGTAAGCGGTTTTAGTGGCGTAGTAAGCGGCGTGGGGACCGCCATATCCCAGCGGCACGCCAAACCGCTGGGTGTTCCCCACAGCGATATCAGCGCCAAATTCCCCTGGAGGCGTCAGTAGGGTCAAACTCAGCAGGTCAGCGGCCACAGTCGCCAGGGCGCCCACTGAATGGGACTGTTCAATAAATTCCGTGTAGTCATAAATGGCGCCATCACTGGCGGGATATTGCAGCAACACCCCAAACACAGGCTGACTGAAGTCAAAGGTGCGATGATCCCCCACAATCACCTCTATACCCAACGGCAAAGCCCGCGTCTTGACCACTTCAATGGTTTGGGGATGACAGGCGGCGGATACCCAAAACGCGTTCACCGCTTTTTTCTTGCGCAGACTATAGCACATGCTCATGGCTTCTGCCGCCGCCGTCCCTTCATCCAGCAGTGAGGCGTTGGAAATTTCCAGCCCCGTCAGGTCAGTCACCATCGTCTGGAAATTGAGCAGAGCCTCCAGCCGTCCCTGGGCGATTTCGGGTTGATAGGGGGTGTATTGGGTGTACCAACCGGGGTTTTCCAGAATGTTGCGTTGGATCACGGGCGGCGTAATGCAGTTGGTGTAGCCCAAACCAATAAAGGATCGAAACACTTGATTTTGGTCGGCGATTTCCTTTAGGAGCTTTAAGGCCTCAAATTCGCTCATACCATCCCCCAATTCTAAGGAGCGGTTAAGCCGAATTCCTGCCGGAACAGCCGCTTCAATCAGCGCTTCAAAGGTTTCAAACCCCAAGGTTTCCAGCATTTGTTGACAGTCCTCATGCCCGGGGCCAACATGGCGCTGTACAAAGTCATCTCCCGCTAGCACCGGATCGCCAGGGTTGGGCGATCGCTGAGGTTCAGCAAAAGACGTCGAAGTTTCTTGAGGTGGGGTGCGATCGGTAGAACCATTGCGAGTCCCTGGGATTTCGATTACCGGATTACTCATTAACATTGCACTCCGTGGGTAGAAAGACTTCGACATAAAACGCTGGGGATATGATGGCAAGCGAATCCAATCCCCTTTGAAAGTAGGACTTCAGGACAAAACCTAATCCAACCGACTTTGGGGATTAAATATTAAATAAATATTATAACTTTGCAACAAACGATGGCCGGATTCTGTAAAGAACTACACCCCAACCCTAAAGAACTGTTGCATCTAAGTCCCTTCTACCTGCGCACTGTATTCATCAGCAGATAAAGCATCATCTAAATCAGCTGGGTTATCAACCTTAACCTTGATCATCCAGCCTTCCACATAGGGATCCTCCGCCAGTTGCTCTGGAGTATCCATGAGAGGGGCGTTGCACTCCACGACTTCTCCCGTCACCGGAGCCTTAAGGTCCTCTACCGCTTTAACCGACTCAATGGTCCCAAATTTTTCTCCTTTCTCAATGGTGTCGCCAACTTCGGGCAGCTCTAGAAACACAATGTCACCCAATTGATCCACGGCAAAGGCGGTTATGCCGATGATGGCGGTATTCCCCTCTAGACGGGCATATTCATGGGTATCGAGATACTTCAAGTTTTCTGGATATTCAAAGGCCATACAATTTCCTCACAACGCCAAACCCGTGAGTTTTATCTTCAACTAAAAGATTGCTCTCAGGCAATAGTTCAGCCGGTCAGTCAAAAAATTTCTAAAAATTGAGGGCTGAACCCCACCCGACTCAGACAGAGTCTTAATAGGTCGACTGGGGTATGAACGTAATGGGCGCTAGCTAAGCTAGCGCCCATTAAGCAGGAAAACACGCAACCAGGTTTTATGGAAGTCTTAATTGGTCAGGAAATCAAAGGTGATACAGCCAGAGGGCGGATAAACATCCTTAATTTGATAGTTCGAGTCTGATATTGGATTTTGAAAAATTAAGCAATGCCGAAAATTGCCAAAAAAAACTTATTGCGAGCGGCAAAGATGGGAGGTATTTCAACGGTCAACGTTAATCAGCAAAGTAAATCAGCGAGGCATCCTCAAGGATTGAGTTGACTCGTTTGCTGCTCAACCGCTGAGGCAGCAGTGGGATGATTCGCCTCATTCAATTTCTCAGCCTGCAATGCTTGAACGAGAGGCGGTAAAAGCAGGGATCTTAAAGTTAGAGAAACCACTGCAACAATAAGAAGGGCGCTTAGCCGATAAATCCACATGGCTGTTCCGATTAAGAGGGAGGTCAGAAATATTGGTCCGTTTGTTTGCTCAACAAGCAATACGCTGCAATTCCGGATGCATTGCCTTCGCAAACAATTGATCTCTACCGCTTGTTTAACTATGCAAAGAGTTTGAGAAGGTTTGATGCACTTGCATTCTCACAATAACGGCGGGTCATGAGGGTAGAGTGAATAATTTATGAGAAGGGGATAAATCCATCAACCGAGTTTCGTCCAAAACTGAGTCTAGGCAATGGGCGACTTTCGTCAGCCTATATTGTTGAACATCAGGCTCAACGGAGATGCAATACCCTTTCCAAATCTTTTTCTAATGCGTTCAAGCAGAAATGCAATACCCTTTCTATCTGTTCACACAGGGATTCGAATAAGTATCTATGCACCCTGGAGTGATCTGGTAGAACAACTTTGTGTGACTTGAATCACAATTATGGCACATTAAGTCCGCCATCTGACAAGTATAGATTTATATGAAGCCACAAACCCAATCCTGGTTCAGGGCTACATCTTTATATAGGAATGGGTTTTTCAACCTATGCATTTGAAATTTTGGTTGGGCGGAGATTAAATATCTTGCCGACCCATTCAAGAACCTACACCAGTAAATATCTAAGTAATCAGGGTCATTCAGTGTGACTCGCATCACGATCAACCTATTATTCAGCTAACTGGCTGAATGACGCATGTTATATAGCCCATTTGAGATCTATAGCCATCTACAAGCCCTTCCCCATCTGGATTGCATCTGTCTTATAACGGATTATGTGAGTTAGAAAATTGTGAAAAAAGGCGAGGAGACGCCAAGATTATCTGGTAACCACACCAAAGCTTGAGGTCTCCTCATGACTATGATAGACCCCCCAACCCTCCTGACCGTTATTTTTGTCCTGGTTGATGATTGGTATCAAAACTATGGTCATCGGCTGAAGCCGACCACACCGCGGCCGCCACCCAACTTCAGTGAGAGTGAGATGTTCACTCGACTGCTGGCGATGGATTACTTTCCCTTTCCTGGAGAGGAACAGTTTCTAGGCTTTATGCGGGCGAACTACCTGAGTCTATTTCCCCAACTGCTGGAGCAAATTCAGTTCAATCGTCGGGCGCGCCGATTAGAAGTGATGATAGAGGATTTGCGTCGGTTTTGGGTGAAGGAGTTGGATGCGGTGTTTGAGACTACTCTGATGCTAGACACCAAGCCAGTTCCCGTGGTCGGGTATAAACGCAGCAAGCGCCATAGTGA
>JAAUYH010023122.1_pt1 | contig 14405 bp, 15 predicted proteins | sample 7278061 | NCBI WGS metagenome assembly JAAUYH01 (sample SAMN14350203, study PRJNA611818) | marine sediment metagenome | isolation source: surface marine sediment (0.6m) | place: French Polynesia: Moorea | collected 2018-08
AATACACATGGAAACTGTGAGGCTAAAAACTCTCAGAGCTACATCGGGTCGTATCGCTATGGGAATCCGTGTCAAAGACCCCAGTAGGGCATATATGCCAATTGAACCGATCAATCCTGGAATAAACCCCAAGACACCGAGAATAATTGCTTCCTGAAAAACAACGCTCAATAGATTCCTGTCCGAGAAACCCATGGCTTTGAGGGTGGCGTATTCTGCTAGATGATCGTTAACATCGGCATGTAATACTTCATAAACAATCACCACCCCAGTAGCAAATCCCATCACAACGCCAAAGTCAAATAGAACTCCACCAGGATCTGCAGCCCAGTAATCTTCTTCAGATTTTATAAATTCTTGATGGGTCATCACTTCAATATCGCTTGGTAAATAGGCCTGGACATTCCTCTTTACCGTTGCCAAGTCTGCATTTAGTTCGAGAATGAGAATACCAACTTTAAGATTATCAATGCTGTCTGAACCAAATAGACGCAGGTAATTCCAATCGCTAGTAATAATGTGTCCATCTATAAAAATACTGCTGCCCAGGGTAAAGATGCCACCTACCTTAATCCTACGCCCCGATATCTCAGTAGTAACAGTTTTTCCCTGAGCAAAAAACTTGGGTACAGAACCCAAATTGTGGTGGGAGAGACTGTCAAACAGGACTGTATTGGGCAGTTTAATTTGCTCTAGCCCTTGATTAACTTCTGGCAGATCGATTACTGGACGAGCGGGATCGAAAGCGATGACGTATACGGAGGATATTTTATTTTCCCAAGGATTTACCCAGTTAGCACTAGAAAAGTACAAAGGGCTGGCAGATGCGACTCCCTCTGCTGCTTCTGCTTGGTATAAATGACGGCGAGAAAAAGTCTGACTGTCGGCGAGAAATTCAGCACGGTTGCTAACTAAAAATAAATCTCCGCAAAGTTGCTTGTGAAGGTTGCTAAAACCATCATAGAACGCCATTTTGAACCCCAGCATGGTAAAAATCATAATATCGGCAAAGGCGATCGCCGTGAGAGCTACCAGCAGGCGGACTTTTTTATGATTGAGTTGCGCCCAACCTAAAGGGGGTTCTTTGTTGAATTTTTTTAGTATGGTTTTAAAAGTCATTGGTAGTAGGTAGTAGGTAGTAGGTAGTAGGTAGTAGGTAGTAGGTAGTTAATACCCACTAACCACTAACGATTATCCGAATTAATCCGAATCCTGACCTGTAAATTAGTTAATCCTGCAACCTTGTCACTATCTTGTGGATCGAGGCGCACTTTAACTTCCACCACACGAGCATCCTTATCCGCAGCAGGATCAGATTCGAGAACATCTTGTTTTTTTATTTGTAAGCCGATGTGGTCTACTGTTCCCTGTAATTTTCCGACAAAGCCTCCATGTTCACTGATTACCGTTGCTTTTTGTCCGACTTTCACTCTACCAATATCTGTTTCATAGACCTCAGCGATCGCATACATATGATTAGTTCTGCCTAGTTCCACAATGCCTTCACTGGTATCGACTTGTTCTCCTACTAAGGTGTTGATCTTGAGAATTTGACCGTCTATGGGTACCCGTACATAATAGTCTTCTAGTTCTGATTTTATTCTGCTTACTTGAGCGATGGCATAATCGACTTCGGCTTCGGCTTCGGCTAAATCTACTGGGCGTACTTCACTGAGTTTATTTAGCATTGCCTTTTCTTGGACAATCTGTTCTTGTAAGGTTGAGATGGTATTATCTAGTCTGGCTTGGGCTTGATTTAATCTAGCTTGCGATCGCTCGTATGATTCTTGTCGGTCATCTTGTTGGGATTTACTAACTGCCCCGTCTTGATAGAGAGTTTGATAGCGGTTGTAGTTAATTTCGGCATTTTTCAACTCCGCTTGAGCATCGGCTATTTCTGCTTCCCTCTCAATCTTTTCTGTGCGCAATTGAGCTTTTAAACGAGAAATATTAGCTTTTTGAGCAGCAATCTCCGCGCTTTTAGCTTCTCCTGCTTTAATTTGTGCTAGTTTAGCTCTATATACCCTCACATTCTGTTTGGCTTCCGCTAGTTCTGCCTGTTTTTGGTCTAACCCCTGAAGGGTAGCAATCAACTGTTTAGCCGTAACGCGATCGCCTTCTTCCACCAGCAACTCATTAACGCGACTATCTTGAGCATTAGCTACGGAAAGTTTAATCACTTCCCCTTCAGGTTCTAATCTACCTAAAGCTGTTACCGCTATTGGTGCTAACTTAGTAATTGGTTCTGGTTCGATAGTTTGGCTTGATGTCTGAGAAATGTACCAATAAGCCATAGCACCACCCAAAGAAGCGATCGCCAAAATAGCAATTAACCAAGAATTACGCTTTTTCTTAGTTGGCTGTTGCGGTTTCTCTAGAGAAGGTGGATTTGTTGACTTTTTATATCCTAAAAGTTCCATAGTTTGCTCACAGTGAATAGATTGAAGGTCGATAGTTATCTTTCAGATATAATCGAATCACTCCCAACACCCATCGCTCTATATTCATACTTCTAGGAAAATAATTTGAGGAACTCGTGAAGGGTGAGAGCTACTAAAAAGCGATCGCCAAACTCTTACAGATGACATTAGATAAACATTTCGTGCCCTTGTGCTAAAATCTAATGATGATGCGCCAAGAAACTATCAAAACAATTAGATCCCTACTTCCTCAGCAGCCTCAGGAAAAGCTTGAAGCGATTCTGGATTGGCTTAAGCAGGAAGATGATGCTTTTGAAAACCAGCTACGTACCGATGTTGAGGCTGGAAAGTTTGACGAGCTTATTGCCGATGTTATTGCCGAAGACGAATTGGGAGAGACAATAGACCTTGAAGCATCGTGCAACCAAGACATTTTGGAAACTTTATAGCGAGCTTTCTCCTAATCTTCAGCGTCAAGCACGCAAGCAATACCAATTACTCTGACAAAATCCACAGCATCCTTCATTGCGTTTCAAACCTGTGAGCAAACTGTGGTCGGCAAGAGTAAATGATGATTACCGTGCTCTAGCAGTTAAGCGCGAAGATGCATTTGTATGGTTTTGGATTGGACCACATCACGACTATGACAAAATTCTTTCTAAATCATAGGTAGGTTTCCCCATATTGGCTAACTTCTACTGCACTAGACGCTCACGCTTAAGCTTATCTGCTTTTGAGTATTAATGCGATACATTTATATAGTAAAAGTTCCATAGTATGTTCACAGAGAAGACTCGCCTTTAGCAGTGAGACATACCAACTCGAAGCAAATCAGCAATCAGAACATTGACATCTTCATCTAAGTATAAACAAATAAATAATCTATTCACAGATCTTTGACCAGTGGATTAATTAACTCATCAGGAATGCGATTCCGCCTTGCCTTAATTCTAGTATCGTCCCAGCCAATACTGTTCGGATAAGCACTTTTATTTATTGGTGGAGGTATGGGGATTTAGGGAGATAGGGATGTAGGGAGATAATTATTTTTCCAATCCCCCAATTCCCCAATTATCCTCTCTCAGACAATAATCGTTAACCGAACAGTATTGTCGTCCCAGCAGTCAACCGTATCTAAAGTAGATATAATTTTAATCAGTATCGTTTATGACGCACAAGGGAATTTCATCATGAAAATTTCATATACATACTGGAAAGAATCGGATGGGATGTTCTTGGGCTATTTGAATGAATTTCCAGATCATTGGACACAAGGTGTTGATCTAGAAGAATTAATAGAAAACTTGACCGATCTCTATAAAACATTTACTAGTAAGGAAATTCCTGGGATAAAGAGAGTTGCAGAGTTTGAAATTGCATGAAAAGGCGTGATTTAATTGCACAATTAGAACATGCTGGCTGCTACTTGATTCGGCATGGTGGGAAATACCATATTTACCATAATCCAGATGCGGGAAAAACAGAACCAATTCCCAGGCATCGAGAAATCAATGAGCGATTGGCTAAAAAGATTATCAAGAGTCTTACACAAGAAAATTGACGTTCCCACGTCTAATTCCCATTCGACACATTTATAAATGGCGATCGCTAAATACTAGAAAGTTTCCGTATAGTAAATGGTTAGGTGTCAGTTGTGATTCCAGTCGGTTACATGTACAAAAAGGTTTGCCGTAGCCCGAAGTGGCTAAAAAGTGCTCAAGTCACAGACATCTACTCAGTCAGTCCCTGCATTTCGGAGGATTTTGCTGATTGGCTCAACTACTGGAAGCATAACGGATACTGGTTTTTTGACAGTCCCGAAGTCATAGAGCAACTAGCAAAGGACAATGGCTTATCCCTGGAAGGCATGTGTTTGTTTTTTTACCTAGCATACGAGAAGCAGTGGGATGAGAAAGCGAGGCGATGGGTTCCCTATTTTCCTGAGAAGTCTTTTCCGACGAATGTCGTCCCTCCGATAGATTCACGAATGGAGGGGTATGATATCGTTTCCTTTTGTTGCCAGACGAGCGCTGAATGCTCTCCGTTATCGTGTAATCGCATGGCAGAGAAGGTTGATGTTAACGAACACTGTCTAGTGCGAACTTTTGAGGATGCCCAACATCTAGCCGAAACATTCAAAGATTGTGAGCCTGGCCCATATCGCATCTTCGAGGTGCATACAATAAAAATAATTAATAATTGTTGATTTCTAGCATCTTGTTGATTTCCAAGTTCTGTATAGTTAGACCTAACGCAATACTTCTCGGTTAACAAGTTAATTATTTGGTTCAGCTATGGGGAGATAGGGAGATAGGGAGATAGGGAGATAGGGAGATCATTATTCCCCAAGTCCCCAAATCCCCAAGTCCCCAAATCCCCAAGTCCCCAAGTCCCCAAATCCCCAAGTCCCCAAATCCCCAAGTCCCTAAATCCCCAAGTCCCCAAATCCCCAAGTCCCCAAGTCCCTACTCCTCCAGTTCCCTACAGCTATCCCTAGAAAATAGAAATCTTAAACGAGAAGTATTGACCTACTACCTACTACCCACTACCTACTAACTACCTTAACCATCTTCTAATTAATTTTACCCACCTACTTAGCCGTTATATTTTTACTTAGCATCAAGCTCTTAAAAGCTAGATACAAAGATTAACCATAAAGTTCCAAACCCTTAGAAAAAGCTTGTACTTATATTGATTTTTATTACATAAAACATAGTTTTAAATTAATTCTAATTGCAGATATATTTGGTTTGATATATATCCTTTAGGTCAGTCTTTGAATGCAAACAAGGAGGCATCAAGACATCTTAACAAATTAAGCAATTAATTATTACTTGATTTTTATCTGTCTAATTTGTTACCAAGCAAACAAATGTAAACCATGAATATTTTCAGTAAATTTATAGATCACATAGATAAATGTCCCGTATCTATACTAAAGATTTTGCAATTCAATGTCCGATTGAGCAACGTACCTGGAGAAAAATTGCCCAAGAAATTGCAGCACTCCCCTTACCAGGTGTTCCCATTCGCTTGATTTTAACCAAGGTTGAAGGAGATGCTCTCACTTTTGAATGTAGTTTTTTTGATACCGAGCGATCGCCCGTATGGTCGTCTTTACTAGATATCAATATTCGTCAACAGGTTTCTCATAAGCCTTTTGTGGCAGTAAGTATTATTCCCACAGGAGTTAGAGCCGAAATCGGTGGTTTTGCAGGAGATGCAACTCCCAGCACCAATCTTTTAGCCTCCGCTTGTGATTATCTGGTAACAAATCCTAATGCCGTAACCGCTTCAGATATCTATTTTGCTCAGGATAATGTTCTATATTTAGAAGGTAATCTGATTTGTCAATTACTACTGGGTAATATCGGGGTTATTCCCGAAAAGCGGAAAAACATCGCCGCGATTATTGAAAAGCCCGAAGACGAGAGATTTTTAAACAATGTTCTCAATGCCCTCAATGGCTTGCGTACTGTGGGAGGGATTAATATTGATCCTGTAATCGTGACAGGTGGGGCAATTGAAACCGAATGTACCTATTCCCAGTATGGTAATGCTTCTGGGGAATTTAAAGGTATGGAAGAGTTGATGAAGGCATTAGATGTAGTGGAAAAATCTGATGCTGGAGCGGTGGCTTTAATGACTACTTTGCTAGTAGATGATCAAGTACGTCAAGCCTATTACCGAGGGGAATCTATTGCTAATCCCTGGGGTGGTGCAGAAGCGATTATGACCCACACCACCACTAATTTCTATCCCGTTACCGCTGCCCATGCACCCTTGCTATTAGAGTGGGAACATACGGGGTTTGGTAAGTTAGTCGATCCTAGAGATGGTGCAGAATTAATTTCTAGTGCCTATGTATGTTCGCCCCTCAATGGTTTAATCAATTCTCCTCGCCCAGTACAATTTGATACTCCCATAGCACCAGGGGAAACCAGAATATCTGTAGAGAATGTTTCGGCGGTGGTGATGCCAGAAACAACAGTAGGCAACATTCCTTTCTTTGCTTCCTTAGATCAAGGTGTTCCCGTAATCTTAGTCAAAGATAATACGACCAAGTACGATATTACTCCCGAAGTACTACAAATTGAGACTCAAGGAAGAAAAATATATCGTGTCAATAGCTACATGGAAGCAGCAGGATTACTGTTAGCCTTACGCAATGGGATCGTGCCAGAAAGCACAACGCGCCCCATGCCACAAATTAAGCCAGTTTTCCTCTAAGCTATGACTAAACCTGCTTCTACTTATAAGCTAATCGCCTCCCATAATCAGGATGTTCAGGTTAGCTTCTATACTCCTGCCCATCAAGGCACTACTCAAAAAAGCGATTACGCTCCGCGTACCAGCAAAGCTGATCGCTTGAGCGAAGAGATCTATCAATATGATGCCCCTTTTCTGACTCGTCCTCGCACGGAAAACATTGAAAAACATTTTTCGCAGCTATATGGTACGAAACACACCTTTTGGCTGACTGGAGGAGGTACTCAAGGAGTTTTAACTGCCTGTGCCTTATTGAGTACTCAGTATAACCGAGTTGCGATCGCTCTTAACAGTCATATTTCTGTAATTAATGGCATCATCTTAGCGGGATTAGAGCCATATTTTATTCCTTCTGCATCTTTGATGCCCATTACCTCCGAAGTTATTGACGCTTTGGAAACCAGTGGCGTATCAGCTTTGTTGCTAACTCATCCCAGTTATGAAGGGGTAACTATCGATCTGGGCAAAATAGCTAATTATTGTCGCCAGCGAGATATAGCTTTAGTAGTTGATGAGGCACACGGTAGTCATTTTCCCTTTCTGGACGAACAATGGCAATCAGCGATCGCTTTTAATGCCGACATCGTAACCCATAGTATGCACAAGTATACGGGAAGTTTAGTCCAAACTGCTTTATTACATTTACCCGACTCTTCTCGATTTACTGTGGAACAAGTTATGGGGGTGATGCCTTTATTTGAAACTACCACCCGCAGTAATCTGTTGATGCTGAGTCTTGAAGATGCCATTAAGAAGGGGTATTCCGAAGAAGGGAAAGCTTTATTTTGGCAAGCTATTGAAGAATGCGATCACCTGCGTAGTCAGTTAGATGATTACGGCGAAGTTTTAACTTACGATGTTCAAGTTAGGGATCCGCTGAAAATCTTTTTAAAAAGCGATCGCTTTACAGGAGAAGAGTTAGCAGATCTATTGTATGATCGCGGTATTGATGGGGAATTTGCCGACGAAGAAGGATTATTATTAATTTTCTCCTTTAATCACGAGGGACAAGATTTCCAATTTATAAGCGAAACTTTAGCCGATATAGTGACGATTTTGCGAGAAAAAGCCCCAAAAAAGGCTTTCCCTGAGAGTTATTTCTCTCGCAATCCAACAATGAAAATGTTACCTAAAGATGCTTTCTTTACTAAAAAAGAAAAATTACCTCTTGAGCAAGCATTAGGAAAAATAAGTAGTTGCTGTATCAAGAAAGTTCCCCCAGGGAGTCCGATTTTAATACCAGGAGAAGAAGTTACTAATTGGCATCTACAACGTTTATCTCCTGATACGGTCGTTGAAGTAGTGGGAAATAATTAAATATGGTCAAAGAACAAGCCAAAGATTTTTTAGCCACCAGACCTTGGTTATCTGGGATTTGTGATAGCAACAGTACAGAGGAATTAAAAAATAAATATGATAGTTGGGCTAATACCTACGATGTAGATGTAGGAGAAGATTGGTCTTTTATGCCTGTTGCCATAGCGCAAACTGTTAGCAAATTGCTTAGTAATAAAAATGCTGCAATCTTAGATGCTGGGGCTGGTACAGGGTTAGTAGGTGAAGCTTTAGCAGGTCAGGGATACACTAATCTGACTGCTGTAGATTTGTCAGAGGAAATGCTGAATATAGCCAAGGAGAAACAAGTTTACAAGACTCTGCATCAGGCTAATTTAGAAGACAACTCTATTTTTAGCAATTCGACAAATTTTGATGTTGTTATTGCAGCAGGAGTTTTTGCCTATGCTCATGCTGGGGTTGAGGTATTAAATAACCTATTTGGTCTTTTAAAGGAAGAAGGAATTTTTTTGTTAACGATACGGGAAGATTATCGACGTGAAATACAGACAGCATTAGAGCAATTACCCTGGACATTAGTCAGTGAAGAGAATTTTCCTATATATAACGAAGCCAAGTTAATGTATCTTCTTGGTTTTCAACAGGAGCAAGCTTAATGAATAAATCAGAAATAAATCTTGGTAATGAAGATGGAACTGGTATTGAAGAGGGAAACTTGCACTCATTCTCCAAAAGTTAGTTAATTGATGCATCTTGTTGCTGTTAAAAAAGAGCGATCGCTATAACTTTAGAATTATGCGATCAAAAAGCATCTCAATTTTTTTTATTTACTTACTGAATCTAGGATTTAGTCTTTATGGAGAAAGTATTAGATATACGACGAAACAAAGTTGATGTATCTTCTGGCTTTTAAAAAGGAGCCTTTACGATGATCAACATGAAGTATAAGACAATAAACTATTGAAACAATGGATTTAGAAAAAATTAAAGAAAAATGGCAAAAAAAAGGATTGATTTGTGATTTATATGAATTAGCTCCTCAAGACTCTTGGTCAGATCCTGGACATAAAACTGATGAGTATTTTCTTCTTTTAAAAGGAGAAATAGAGGTTAGTTGTCAAGGTGAAATTATTAATCCTGCTCTTGAGCAAGAAATAATGATTCCTGCTCAAGAACCTCATATAGTCAAAAATAATGGCTCAAAAGTTAGCCGAGTTTTATGGATACATTATCCTAATTATTAAACTATTATTTTGGACATAATAAAGTTTTCGAGAATGCAAAGTTGATACATCTTCTTGCTGTTAAAAATGAACGATCTTAAAGAGTAATCAAAATATGGTAAACCCAAATTTAGCCGATCGAGAGACTTCTAATAATAAAAGGTTTGTCAAAATTTCTGAGAGAGAAGACAGATGTGATATTCCCAAGTCGGCTTGGCGACCTTTGACAGAAAATGCCTATTTACAGACTTGGAAAGGGGTGCTTCTGGAAAAAGACCCCATGCAAATTGCAGCTTATCCGATGCTAATTTACGAGTTACAACCCAAGATAATTATTGAACTAGGTGCGCTCAAAGGTGGAAGTGCAATTTGGTTAGCAGATCAATTGGAACTGTTTGGTATTGAAGGTAAAGTTTATTCTGTTGATAACGATCTTTCTCAACTTGATGAAAAAGCAAAAGCCGACTCTCGCATTCATTTTTTAGAAGGTGATTGTCGAGAAATTAGTGCTGTTTTATCCCCAAAGTTGCTTGATAATCTACCTCATCCCTGGTTAATTATCGAGGATGTTCATGACAATGTATTTGGTATTCTTGAGCATTTTCATCATAATGGTCTGCAAACTGGAGATTACCTAATTATTGAAGACACCAATAAGTTTATGTGGGAAGTATGGTCTGATTGGGAAGACCAGGAATTAATTCAGCGAGGATGGTGCAAACTTGATGAATTGAGAAGCTGGTTAATGAAGCATCAAGATGAGTACTTAATCGATGCTTACTATCAAGATATGTACGGTTATAATGCCTCGAAAAATTGGAATTCTATTTTGAAAATAAGTTCAATAAATGGATAAAAAATCTAAAATATTATTAGAGCAAGAATACAAAAAAACAAAACAAAAGGTTTTCTTAGCTTCTCTGGAAGATATTCAAATAAAACACTTGATCGGGTTAGCTCAAGATCCAAGTTTGATGGAGTTGATGGATTGGAGAGGGTTATTCGAGCTTGATGAGACAGAAAAATTTATACAGGCTATTTCATCTTACGGTTGCCCTTGTTCTCGCACAAGTCAGATATTATTATTGGGAATTTACTTAGAGCTAGAAAGATTACCCATTGGATATGTAGTATTAAAAGGCTTTAATATGGATTTGTTAACTGCTGAAGTTGGTATAGCAATTCTAGATCAGAAATATAGAAATAGAGGGTATGGAACAATAGCCTTAAACCAAATAATTATTTATGGGTTTGATGAGCTACGCATCCAAACGATTGTAGCAGCAATTTTCCCGTCAAATAAGAGTTCCTTGAATCTGTTTAAAAAACTAGGATTTATCGTTAGAGAGACTATGTATAAGTCATATTCTATGGCTAATGGAGAATTAGTAGATATGCTATGGATGGAATTAACACAACTTAAACATAAGCCTTTATAATCTCAGAAATATGCCATTAGTTTTGAGCGGAAACTTACATACAGTTTCAGAAAATTAAATCAAATTTTGAATATGACTACAAAAAATAAAAATATCAGTAAACTATTTGATTCTTATACCTGGTTTGTATTTCAAAATAAACTCAGGAAGAAAATTGAAGAGTCTCAATTATCAAATCCTCACAAAGAACTATATCTGATGACAGCAGGAGACACCACTCAGCCTTTACCATTAAAAGTTGTTGAAGCTTTAGTTGATGCTGCTACTAAGCTAGGGGATCGGTCAACTTATACTGGATATGGGGAATGCCAAGGAAATATTAAACTAAGAGAAGCTATCTGTGACAATTATTATAAGAAGTGTGGAATTAACCTCCAATCAAAGGAAATTTTTGTCAGTGATGGGTCTCAATCAGCTACTTTTAGTATTCAAGGACTCTTTGACTTAGATAATGTTGTTGGATTACAATCTCCAATGTTTTTCCCATTTCTAGATGAAAATATTTTAGCAGGTAGAAACAAAATTATATATCTAGATTGCAACGAGAAGAACAATTTTATTCCCGAGCTTCCTACATCAAAAGTCGATATAATTTATCTGTGTTTTCCTAACAATCCGACAGGATCTGTTGCAACTAAAGAGCAACTTGAAGCTTTTGTTAAATATGCGATAAGCAACAATTCTATCATCATTTTTGATGCTGTTTATAGTCCTTTTATTACCGATCCTAACATTCCTAAAAGTATTTATGAAATTAAAAATGCTACTAAATGTGCTATTGAAATTGGTAGCTTTTCTAAAATGGCTGGATTTACTGGATTGAGATTAGGTTGGTCTGTAGTTCCGTTTGACCTGACTATTGAAAATACTGTAGAAGGAGAGTTGAACGATATGTTTAGAGTTATTGAGTATACAAGGTTTCTTGGTGCTTCTAATTTAGTACAACAAGCAGGGATTGTTGCTTTATCAACACAGTGCCAAAAAGACTATCAAAAAATCATTAACTATTATCTAGAAAATGCCAAAATCCTCATTAAAGGTTTGGAGGCTTTTGGACTAAAGTGTTTTGGTGGCAAGGATAATCCCTATATATGGGCTAAAGGATCGGAAGGGATGAGTTCTTGGGAAGTTTTTGACAAACTGTTTTTCAAAGCTGGTATTGCTAGCGTACCTGGTAGCGTATTTGGTTCAAGTGGTGAGGGTTTTGTGCGTCTAAGCACCTTTTTTAATCGAGAAGACATAGAAAAAGCAGTAGAAAAACTCTTATGTTGAGAGCCAAAAATTATCTATATTCTTTAAAAATGATTAGCGTAGTAAATGTCCATCTGACTCCAATGAATCCACACTATTGGCTTATTCTTTTTTTTGAAGTCTCTTAACAAGAGCTACATTTTCTAAATTATCAGCAATGACTAATTTTTACTCAACAGCAAATCCAGTATATTGGCGTTTATAAGGAGCATGATAGGCTAAAATAATGTCTTCTTTGGGAACACCCCATTCGACTAATTCATTAGCAACACCAATTTCTGTACCATCATGTTGTATCCAAATTTTGCCGTTTTTTAGATCGATTTGAAGAACACAGCCTCGTAAACGCCGATTTCCATGCCACCCCACATTCATCAGTTGATAGTGATCTCCTTGGACATCAAATATTTTTTGAACTTCAATATCTCCATATTTAGGTTTATATTGCCCATATTTATTAATTAGTTTTTTGACTAAATCTCTATATTTCTCTAGTTTTTCCATTGTTTGATCACCTTTTGATTCATGTCATAGATAATTAATTTTATTTGATATTTTGCTATTGCTTTTTGAGTGAAAACAAGCGTAAAAAAAGCTTCGTATACATCTTCACTAATTGCCAAATAAATTTCCCTTTCTGGTTCAATATTTTCTAATACAAGACGATAATTAAGAAACTGCCCTAAAGCTCCATGAAATTCGGAAATTAAAGAAGGACGATTGAAGGTTTTAATTTCTACTGCAATTTTCTGATGGTTTTTTTCGGCTGCAATTAATTTTTCTGCTCCTAAATCAACATACATATCAACTCCTCCATAATCTAGATATAGAGGATCATCGGTAATCGTCCAACCTTCTTTGATTAGAGCGTTTTTAACAGTATCATGGAAAATATCTTTAGCTGGCATAAAATAATATTTTACCTAGTTTAGATAGTTTTTTAGAAGTTAAGTCAATATTTCCAGAAGATCAATAACTGCTGAAACGGCGGTTTGAACTGCGCCTTGAACCGAAGCATGATTAATAGCTAGATGTTCTCCTGCAAAGAAAACACGGGGATTATTTATCGGATAAGGTTGACCGAGAAAAGGTTGATATTTCTCATGTTCCCCTGGAGCAAAATAAGCATAAGCACCCGAACCAGAACTATTATCTTCATCCCAAATACGATGAATAATATCATCGGTATATTGCTTAATCTCAGGATGTAATTGAGAAATTTCTTCTAAAGTTAAATCGTTTTTAGCTGTGTCATCTAAAGTCCTAAATTTCCTGGAATTATCTTCCCAACGATAAGCAGCAGTCAACACTGATGGCTGATAGGAAATATCTTTCTCTTTAGCAACAAAGTTAAGAGGTTGAGCCAAGTTGTTTGAATTCTTACGAGCATTATCGTGAGGATACCAACATTTCTCTATATTCAAGTCGGTAAAACTACCGCCACCATAGACATTATCTGCAAATTCCCAAGGACGAGCTGTACAATGTAAAATAGTTTTACTAGCACTGCAATAACCCAAATTATTAATAGCTTCCTGTTGTTTGCTGGGTAAAACAGGGTCAAAATTAATTCGAGTAAGAGCAGTTGCAGGAACAGTACAAATAATATAGTCAAATTCTGCGCTTTGCTGTTGATCTAACTTATTCCAGTCAACTCTAACTCCTTTATCTGTCATTGCTATATTCGTTACTTTAGCTTCAGTCTCGATTGTTGCTGATATATTTTTCACCAAAGCTTTAATTAAAGTTTCCATTCCTCCTATGAGTTCGTATTGCTCAACTTGATGCCAAGCAAAGAAATCAATTACACCATTTAATAGAGAAACTTTATTGTAATGAATAGCACCCGTAGCGTGACCGAGTAATTCAAAAGCATCCAGAGAAAGATGACTGTTAAAAAAGTCCGTTACTGTTAATTTATCCCATTTTCTAACTTGATTACTTGTCACATTTGGTGCAAATAATTCCCATTTCTCTTGTTCGGTGAAAGAATTGATTAACTCTGATAATAAGCGATCGTAAATTACTCCAGGATCTTGTTGCTCGTCAGGAGTTAAATTGTACACAGAAAATAATTCTTGGTAACTATCTAAACGAGTTTTCTTTCCCCTAAGATAATAAAAAGCTGCGGGATTGTAATTAATAAAAGGTCTTTTTGCTAACTTAAACTTATCTATATAGTGTAAGGTGCAACCATGACTAGCAGGAATTCGCATTGCGCCCAATTCCCCATAAGTTCCATCACTAAAATAATGAGTCTTAATCCTTCCTCCTAAACGAGAATCAGACTCTAATAAAGTAACTTGGTGATTTACTTGACTGAGTTCATAAGCACTAATTAGTCCCGCAATTCCTCCACCGATAATCGCAATTCGTTTGCGACTACCACCCTTATCATCTATGCCTTACCCATAAGTCTCCAAAGCAAGAGAGGAAGAAGCATGTAACAGTTTCCAGATAGAAGCAATATCATGTAATCGTGAAAGCCCTTTCCAAAGAGTTTTGAC
>JAAUYH010171698.1_pt1 | contig 14404 bp, 11 predicted proteins | sample 7278061 | NCBI WGS metagenome assembly JAAUYH01 (sample SAMN14350203, study PRJNA611818) | marine sediment metagenome | isolation source: surface marine sediment (0.6m) | place: French Polynesia: Moorea | collected 2018-08
AACTTGTTGAAAGTCCTTCTGAGGTCAAAGTCTCTACAAAAGATCCTAGTAAAATAATTTACTTTATTGGTAAAGACCGGAAAAAACCGCCCTACCCAAATTCTCAAAAAGGAATTTTAATTATCAAGTATGAAAATAAATATTCCACTTTTATGAACACAAACTATAAAAACTTTAGAAAGATGGAATAGTTTTTTCTGGAGGCAATTTAGTGAAATATAATTTGACTATTAAAAAAATCTTTCCTTGGGCAGGACTGAATGAGTATGAAGGTCATGTTGAGGGAGTAATCGATGGTTTGGATTTATGTTTATACGTAATGTTTTGCTCCGCCGATGACTGGAATACGTATGCGTGTGAAGGCTCAACTAGTGAAGTTGATGTTTGGCTAGAACGCACGGGTGATTTCGAATTTCTGGATTCCGAACAGTCACCTCACTTACAACAGCTAGAGACTATCGAGTATAAAGTTGTTGGTAAGGTTTTAGAAGTTTCTGGGGAAAATATCTTGTTGGATATCAATGATTTCCTCTTGAAAGTTGATTTAGACCAGGAGCCAGTATTGTTTCTTTTGAAGTAGACACTGATTTTGTTGAAGAGGTCAGAAATAATGCAGTCAGGCAAGCAGAAATTCGTGGCAATAGAGGTGCGCCAGAGATTTCTGACCCAACTAAAACAACCCCAGCTTTTAGAGAGGAACACGTTTAGCTGAGCATGAATCTTCTGCATATGGTTTACCTGCAAAATGGATCCAGAGACTTGAGCAAGCAGCTCATCGTGGAACCCTTAGAATAGAGAGCTAAAGTTGTATCTATAGGTATTTTTCAATGAATATAGATTTTCAATGAATATAGATTATATAGATCCAGATGATTTAATTGGCGCAGTTAGATACAAATCAAAGTGGTCTATTTTCGCATGTACTTTAGCCGAATGGATTCTAGATTATGCTACTTATGATCCCGGATTTGATTCATCAAAAAGTAGTGTTGAGTTCCGCAATAATCTACTGAGAGTCGATGAAACCAATGCGGTTTATTTTCTAGAAGCAATCCAAGAATATGAACTGACCATATCGAATATCGAAGAATTATTTCAAAAGGATGGAGCAAATAACTGGCCATTAACTATAGTCATAAATTTTGACCAAAAGGAATATATAAATGGGTTTTCAGAGATTTCTATCCATAAATATATTCCTGATTCTTGGAACGGTTTTGAAGGGGATCCACTAAATTTTTTGCCTTCTTATATCAGGCAGTTATGGGATCCATCCATTCCCTATAGCATTACCCGCGATCGTAAAGCCTTTCTCGCTGAGTGTGAACGTTTGATTGAGAGCTTAGAAGGGCTTGATGCCTATCGGGATCCTAGCGAACCACGACATGTTAAGACGGATAGGGCAAATCGGATGATTCGTGAATATTTCGATACGGTCCCTATCTTGCCCCTGAGTAGATGCCCTTTTTGTGGGCATATCAATACTTTTTCAATAGACACTGTAGGACTGGATGGATTGTGGTGGACATTTCCCAGCCGACGACTAGGGTTAGAAGAATATGATCTGTGTCCTCACTTTCTCAACTTACTCGGCGCCGTGAAACTACGCTACCCAGTCCATAAGTCCTCACTTCAGGTGAAATCCGGTCCCGAGGTCCCTTTTGTGGTACCTGAGTTGATTCATCATGAAACCTTCAAGGCTGTAGTGTCACAGATTTCCATTGGCGATAACATCGCTTACCCCATTTTTTACTACAGTCAATTACGGCCTACCTTGACGTTGGAATATTCAACGGCTACCGAAAAATCATACTGCGTCGTTTGTTTCCCCAACTCTTCAGATCAAGAAAGCTTGGAAATGCCAACTTCATGGGGACAAAACTTTTACGAGTGGATTGATGAAAATAACAAGCGTCAGACAAGCGATGGTTATCTATTTGATGAAGATTGTGACTTTGAGATAGCATCTTGGGTTGAGGTAGGCAAGCTGCTGTGGATTCAGCCAGAGGATAAATCACTGACATTGCACAGCACCTCTGATGATTGCCCCTATCTAGAGCTCCCTGGTATTCGACACTTTCAGCGAATTGAGAACGGTGCAGTACGTTATTATCAAAATCATGATGCTTGGTACAGCTTAGATGGCGAGACCTGGATGACAGACGAAGAATATCGTCGTATTAAACGTGCTCGACGTGCTCAACAAAACAAATCGTAACGTTTCCACTCACGTAACATAGGCGCTCCTGAAGCTCGATAGGTAGGTCGCCTTAATTGGGAGAAGATTCAAGAAGATTTCTCTGATCGCCCTAATCTTACCAGTCAACCAACCAGGGCGATGGCGAGGGAAAATCGATTTGAACTAGCTGGATAGTTTTTCTATAGGCAGCGATCGCTGTTCTGAATGAGGAAAGGGCATCCTCTGGGGGGACTCCATTGTAAGGAGCTTCGGAGAACACATTTTGGAGAAAACGATGCCAGTTGCTAAACGCTTGAGGAAGAATGGCAGGGTTGTCGGCCAGTCCATATTTGCAGACAGCATTCATGCGATCGTTGACGCCTTGAATTGCCACCTCCAAATTGCCTGCAGAGATGGAGTAGAAGAATCCCGAAATCATCAGATAGATAATGGAATCAAGCACACTTACCTGTCCAGCTTCAAGAAACTGAACGCCAAGCCCATCGAAAGAAGATGGCTCCGCGCTCCAGACTTGGTGAGCTTCAGTAATTTTCCCAGAGCGGACAAGCGTGAGAAGTTTGCCTAGAGTCAGCTTAGCCAGTAGAAAGGAATCGATATCCTGCTTTTGAAGCATACTGTCTAGTATCGCTTGGTATCCCTGTAGCGCTTCTGAGTAATTGCCAGCCTCGCAGTCCCCATCCAATCGCTCACCCAGCTCGGCAAGTTTCTTGTCTACTGGATAGTCTTTATCTACTGGATACATTCAACCGTACCTGACTTCTTTACCTTTTTTGTCGAATTTTGTCGAAAGCATACTTACCAATCGGCCCACCTTCAGTCTAATACCGATGCGTGATGTGTAGCCACGGCGAAACCTGACCTACCTTGCTTCCGGGTTGCCCAGCAACAGTTAATTTCAGGATATTGGCAAAAGCAAATGGCGGCGATCGCAAGGGATGCACAAACGGAGATCGCGGCTTTGCAACATGGAATTGGCCAATCGGCAACCCATTTGAAAGGAGTCATTCAAGCTTTCCAAACCCAGGCTCAGGGAGTGGCTGCGCCTGACCCCAATTACCTAGCGGCAGTCCGCGCCAGATTCTGGTGGTTGTTACTGTCATTGTCGTTATATTTATCCTGGTGAGCAACTTGCCCTAGGAAGATCAGAAAAGATAGAAAGAGAAGTATGGAGATTTGATGAAGGGGAATGGTAGGTGGATGTGTATCCCGAATCTTTGAAGGGCTTGCTATGTAAGCGTGCTCTTATGCTAAAACTGCTCTTTCAAAGAGGAATACCGTAATTTAGTAAAACCCCAAAAAAATGTCTAATGAACACTTTAAAGATCATTTGGTTGCTGAGTTATTCAAAGTGTTACGGCAAATCCAGGATGAAATCGGAATAGGGCAAATATCATCTGACGGTTCTCTGCTTTCCAGCTTAGATTTAACGGCTGAGAAGCTACGAGATTTTCCTGATGAGAGAAAGTTCATTGTTTTAGAAATCTTGAATGAATTGAAACAGGTGATTTCAGCATCAGTTTCTTTAGACGGTAATAGAACTGATAGGTTTGACCAACAATTCTCCTCTCTAAAAGAGAAGATTCAAAGCCAAGGAATTGAAGTAGGTCAATTCCTTGAAGCCGAGCTATCGGAACAGATGCAGCAGCTTCTCAAATCCTCTGAAATTCAGCAAGAGTTGGAAAAGCTTGTGGAGAAACTGCGAGAATTAGCAAAGCAACCCCATCCAGATCTTGATCTCCTAGAGACGAAAATTAGCGACACCATAATTCAACCTCTAGTTCAAAAAATACTCGTTGATGAAGAGGAAAAATTTTGGCGGCAGAAGCGCCAAGACTATAAACAATCAGCACGAGATGCGATCGCCCAATCCCTCAAGATGCACAATATCCCTTGTTTTTCATCTGGAAATTTAAAATCTGACTCTGACTTGCAAGCTAATGATGGTCATTCTCATAAGCTGGATTGACGGCAAAAAACTACTTGGCGGGGTGGTGCTGGACTGTTAACGGGTTACAAGAACCCAAGGGGCTTGTCAGAGAATGAGGGCGCAGGCGCCTTTAACGCATTTCGCCAAATCTGGCGGCGTTGCATTCGCAATGGCCCCAATGCTCTCCTAAACGACCTCCAAAAAAGCGGCGTTCAGTCCCGGCTGCAAGAATGTAGGGCAATATTGATAAGCTGATGTGCATTCAAGTTGCATAATATGTGCGCTGCGCTGAAATCTAAGGTGTTAACAATACAAGACTGATGTCGATACGGTTGATTAGTCGAGGATAATAGACATACATTAATGAATCCTTGCAGCACAGCGAAGACTCTTAGCTAATTATGTCTAGCCCTTTTCTCCAGCGTCTCCACAGTCCCGATCGCCCGGTCCTTGTCTTTGATGGCGCCATGGGCACTTCCCTGCAAACCCAAGATCTGACCGCTGAGGATTTTGGCGGACCAGAGTATGAGGGGTGTAATGAATACCTGGTAGAGACGAAACCGGAAGCGGTGGAAATGGTGCATCGAGGGTTCCTGGATATCGGCGCTGATGTGGTGGAGACCGATACCTTTGGCGGCACATCCATTGTGCTGGCGGAGTATGACCTGGCGGATCGGGCGTATGAATTAAATCGGAAGGCGGCTGAGTTGGCGAAGCGGGTGACGGCGGAATATTCCACCCCTGACAAACCTCGGTTTGTCGCGGGCTCGATGGGGCCGGGAACCAAATTGCCGACGCTGGGGCATATCGACTTTGACACCCTCAAAGAGGCTTATGTGGAACAGGCCGAGGGGCTGTACGACGGGGGAGCCGATCTGCTACTTGTGGAAACTTGTCAAGATGTGTTGCAGATTAAAGCGGCTTTGAACGCCATCGAGGAGGTGTTTGAGAAGAAAGGCGAGCGACTGCCCTTGATGGTTTCCATCACCATGGAGGTCATGGGAACCATGCTGGTGGGCTCGGAAATTGGGGCGGCCTTAACGATTTTGGAACCCTACTCCATCGATATTCTGGGGTTGAACTGCGCCACTGGCCCCGAGCAGATGAAGGAGCATATCAAATACCTGTCAGAGAATTCCCCCTTCATCATTTCTTGCATCCCCAATGCTGGACTGCCAGAAAACGTGGGTGGGCAGGCCCACTACCGGCTGACGCCGATGGAGCTGCGGATGGCCTTAATGCACTTCATAGAAGATTTGGGGGTGCAAATCATTGGCGGTTGTTGCGGCACCCGTCCCGACCATATTCAGCAGCTAGCTGAACTGGCTAAAGACCTGCATCCCAAACCGCGTGAGATTGGCCAGCGGTCTGCGGTTCCACCCTATGCTCCATTGCCTTTTATGCCGTCGGCGGCTTCCATTTATAGCCCGCAGCCCTATGACCAAGACAATTCCTTTTTAATTGTGGGGGAGCGGCTGAATGCCAGCGGCTCTAAGAAATGTCGGGAAATGCTGAATGCGGAGGATTGGGATGGCCTGGTAGCCCTGGGCAAATCTCAGATGCGCGAAGGGGCCCATGTGCTGGATGTGAACGTCGACTATGTGGGGCGGGACGGTGTTCGGGATATGCGAGAATTGGCCTCTCGACTGGTTTCGAATATTACGCTGCCCCTGATGCTGGACTCCACTGAGTGGACCAAGATGGAGGCGGGCCTGAAGGTGGCGGGGGGTAAATGCATCCTCAACTCCACGAACTACGAAGATGGCGAAGAACGGTTCTTCAAGGTTTTGGAGCTGGCCAAGCGCTATGGGGCGGGGGTCGTTGTCGGCACGATTGATGAAGACGGGATGGCGCGGACAGCGGAGAAAAAGTTTCAAATTGCTCAACGGGCCTATCGGGACGCCCTTGAGTACGGCATTCCCCCCTATGAGCTATTTTTCGACACGCTGGCGTTGCCCATTTCTACTGGTATTGAAGAGGATCGGGTAAATGGTCGGGAAACCATTGAGTCGATCCGTCAAATTCGGCAAAACTTACCGGGTTGCCATATTCTTCTGGGGGTTTCTAATATTTCCTTTGGATTAAATCCGGCGGCTCGGGTCACCCTTAACTCCGTTTTCTTGCATGAAGCGATGTCGGTGGGTATGGACGCCGCCATTGTCAGCGCTAGTAAAATACTGCCCCTGGCCAAGATTGAAGCGGAGCATCAGGAGATCTGCCGCAACTTGATCTATGACAGCCGTCAATTTGACGGAGAGGTGTGTACTTACGATCCGTTAACCAAACTGACGACTGTCTTTGAAGGGAAGACCACCAAGCGCGATCGCTCCCTAGACGAAAAGCTGCCCATCGAAGAGCGCCTGAAACGCCACATCATTGACGGCGAACGCATCGGACTGGAAGAACAGCTGGAAAAAGCCCTCAAGCAATACCCCCCTCTAGAAATTATCAACACCTTTCTCTTGGATGGAATGAAGGTGGTGGGCGAGTTGTTTGGCTCCGGCCAGATGCAACTGCCGTTTGTGCTCCAGTCCGCTCAGACCATGAAAGCCGCCGTGGCTTATCTAGAACCCTTCATGGACAAAGAGGACGCCAATGGCAGCGGCAAAGGCGTCGTGGTGATCGCCACGGTCAAGGGCGACGTTCACGATATCGGCAAAAACCTGGTGGATATTATTTTGTCCAACAATGGCTATAAGGTGATTAACTTGGGCATCAAACAGCCCGTCGACAATATCATCCAGGCTTACCGAGAACACCAGGCGGACTGCATCGCCATGAGCGGGTTGCTGGTGAAGTCCACCGCCTTTATGAAAGAAAATCTGGAAGTCTTCAATCAGCAAGGCATCAGCGTCCCCGTTATCCTCGGCGGCGCCGCCCTAACGCCCAAATTCGTCCATGAAGACTGCCAAAACACCTATCAAGGCCAAGTGATTTACGGTAAAGACGCCTTTTCTGATCTCCATTTCATGGATCAGCTGATGCCGTCCAAGGCCGCAGGCAATTGGGATGATATTAAGGGGTTTCTGGATCAACAACAGAAGACAGGAGACAGCAAACAGAAGACAGGAGACAAACCGTCGCCGACTCCCCAATCCAAAATCCCCAATCCAGAATCCAAAATCGAAGACACTCGCCGTTCCGACGCCGTTGCGATCGACATCGCTCGCCCAGTTCCACCCTTCTGGGGGGCGCAAATTCTGAACCCAGAAGATATTCCGATGCAAGAGCTGTTCTGGCATCTGGATTTGCAGGCGTTGATCGCCGGACAGTGGCAATTCCGCAAACCCAAGGACCAGTCTCGGGAAGACTATGACGCTTTTCTCGCGGAGAAGGTTCATCCCATCCTAGAGGAGTGGAAACAGCGGATCATTGAGGAGAATCTGCTCCACCCGCACGTGATTTATGGCTACTTCCCCTGTTTAGCCGAGGGGAATTCTCTCCATTTGTATAGTCCTGATGCGCTTTCTACCGGGGAAGCCAATATTGACTTGGATCACCCCCTTCCACAACCCATCGCCCGATTCGATTTCCCCCGGCAAAAATCCCTGCGCCGCCTCTGCATTGCCGATTTCTATCTCCCCAAAGATATTGCAATCCAAAATCCAAAATCCAAAATCCAAAATCGTTTTGATGTATTTCCCATGCAGGCGGTGACGGTGGGAGACATTGCCACCGAATTCGCTCAAAAGCTATTCGCCGCTGACCAGTACACCGAATATCTCTATTTCCATGGATTGGCGGTGCAGATGGCTGAAGCGTTAGCTGAGTGGACCCATGCCCGCATCCGTCGAGAACTGGGCTTTGCCGCCCAGGAGCCGAATACCATTCGGGATATGCTGGCCCAACGGTATCAGGGCTCTCGCTATAGCTTTGGTTATCCCGCCTGCCCCAATATTCAGGACCAGTTCACCTTACTGGATTTGCTGAAAGCGGATCGGATTGGTCTGAAGATGGATGAGAGCGAGCAATTGTATCCGGAGCAATCCACCACCGCGATTGTGACCTATCACCCCGCCGCCAAGTATTTCAGCGCTTAGCTTTGGAATTGTGAAATTGTTGTTATTCCGATAGAGACCATCTCATCCACCCATCCACCCATCTACCCATCCACTGCCTTCCACTAAGAACTGATCAGTTCGCAAGATCCCTAGCGGGACCTTATCTCCTGGAGCTTTTGAGCGTACTCTCGGTTCGTCTGGTATTCCAAGATTTTCTGCCGGACGGCGTCATAATCAGGGTTGTGTTGGGGGATGTTCTGTAACTTCTCGAGGGCGTGGCTCCACAGAGCCGCTACAGCTTCCCACTCTTGTCTGGTTTCGGCGGTTTGGGCTGCGATCGCAGCCTGCATGCCATAGTTTAGGGCTTGTTGGTAAAAATCAACTGGTTCAGGTTGTTGTGGCTGTGCAGGTTTCGACAAGTTTACCTGTTTGGAAACTGTATCCAGTCCCCTTGAAAAACCGACGAATAGTACTAAGCCCCCAATCAGAATCAATCCTCCTGTGAAAATATCATGTTTCCGCTGACTCATCTATCTCCCTTTCCGATCAGGATGATCATTTTCCATATTCCTGATCTCAGAGATAAGAACCGTAAAAGTACGGTTGCTTCACAAAATCTTGAAGATAACCGTGAGCTAGCTCGGCTGCAACACCACTTCATAAGTTGGATATTTGCCAAATGTACCGAGTGAGTTGAACTTCATCTGGATTAGATGGTCTCCAGAGGTTAACTGAAGCGCTTCTGGCTCTAGCTCGGGTATCGGACAGGGGCGATGAGGGTAGCACACATACAAAAACGCAGACTCACCTTGCAGCAGCAAAGCAGCGCCTAACTGCTTAAGGGTCTCTGGGGTTTCAGTCAAAAAAAATGTCTTGTCTGGCAAGCTGGACCAAAGCTGTTGGGCCACAAATTGATGAGACATCGCAATCCATGGCAGCGGTTGGGCGGTGGTCGCTTTCACCATCGGCGCAATGGGGCCATAGTTTTGAGCCAGGGATACCGACTGAGTCTGTGGATGGCTATACTCCCTTACCCCGCCCTGGATGGCATTGGCGTGGATCCCTATCGTCAGCAGCAGCGCAAAGATTCCCAGAGAAAACCAGCGAGTGATAGGTCGATACTTGATTAATACCTCGAGCTGCTGGGCGATCACTAGAACGGCTAACGGGATCAAAATCAGATAAAACCGTGGCCCCCACTGCTTGCCTCCAGCTCCTGGCGGTACAATCATGGGGACGCTCGCGGCATAGAACAGTCCCACGATTAGCAGGGCCTTTGCACTGGCGGGTAACTTGAAGTCAGCTTTAAAGTGAGCCATCAAGGGCGCAGCGATCGCCAGCCCCGCCATTGGAAAGTAGCGAAATAGCGATGTCAATAACTTGATGGAGTTGTCCTTTGCCTGAGCTAACTGTTGGGCCAGTGAGGATTCTTCCACAATTTGAATGGCGTGGATGCCCAGGGGGTGGCCGTATACCAGAAAGTTAAGCGCGAAGAAAGTCAACACCGCCCCTGCCATCGATCCGATTAATACAACAGTTTTAAGAAACCCCAACCGAAAGCCTCCCAGCCATTGAGGGGCTAGCTCCCCCAGCGAAGCTACGATTCCCAGCGCTGCAATCAAACATAAAAACTCGGGGCGAAACCAGACCGCTAACCCCATTAGCATCCCCCCTATCGCCAGCTCCCGTACCGTCGGTGTCATCGATTTGGGAAACAGTACAAGGGTCGCCCCCCAAAATGCGAGAGCCACCGCTAGGGTGTGTTCCCAATACATTCCTCCATAGAGCAGAAGCGGCGAACCCAGCACGACCGCCGTCAAGCTTATTGTCGTCACCAGCGGCGACAATGACAACCGCCGACAGATTTGGTAAAACCGTCCCCAGATTAACCACAAGCCTGCCAAGGGCGCCACATAGAGACCGCGATAGCCCAACAGTGCATAAAACGGAGCGGTTACCGCCGGAAATGTAAACGGGAAGGTAATGAAATGCTTGCTCCCCTGGGCATAGACAAAAGGAGGCGTGAAGGGATATAGTCCCTGCCGCCAAAGACTCTCAACCCAAGGATCGACAGATAGCTGTAAATCGAAGCTGAAGTTGCCCCCGGCCAACTGCTGAGCTAGCAGCGCCTTTAATCCGGCGTCGCCGCTAAACAGTACTCCGTTGCGTGAATATATCTGCAACCACAGCGTCAGCGCCCCCCCGATTAGAAAAATTGCTAGGGGCCAAAGCCTTGTCCATTTGATCATTGCTTTGATCATTGCACCGTTATTTAACACCTGATTTGCCGGAACTCAACTGGTACAAGCTCAGATCAAACCAATCCAAATTCATCGTGCCGCGAACGGTTTCCGTCTGCGCCAACTTGTAGCTCTCCCCTAAAACATCCTCAGTCGCCTGCTGATTAGCCTCAGCCTCTGCTGTCGTTTTCGGCTGAAACCATACCGGAAATGGCGTATTCAACCACAGAATTCGGTCATAACTCTCTCGCTTCAATGTTCCATCTAGGGCGGCGGCCAGATCAGCCGGGTTCGTCGCCAGCATGTCTACAGGCAGTGTAGTATCGACGTAGTACCCCAATCGAGACACATTCCCCCAGGCCCGAGAATTCATCGCTATCAGCGTTGACTGACTTGGGGACTGGTTAACCCAGTGATTAACCGTGCGAAACGTATTCCGTTCTCGCAATATCTGATCGCCTGCGCCAACCACACAGTAAAGCGCCAGCAAACCGCTTACCACTGGCGCTTGCCAACGACGGGAGAGCTGCATTACCCAACTTGTGATCAGCAACAGACAACCTGGGACCGCCACAATGGTTGATCGACCCCATCCAAATCCCACCGTAAATTTATTACTCAAAATATCCAATGCTAGCGCTGTTAGCAGGGGCCCTAATCCCAGAAAAACACCCGTCGCCAGCAGATGATATCGCCGCTGTCGGTAAAGTCCCACGATGCAAACCAGCAAGAATAAAGCGACCAACAAGCCCACGGACACTGCGGCCGGTTTGATCGGCTCACCAATGGGGTCGAATCCCGTTGTCCAGTGTCCCAATAGCAGATGATTGGCGAGGGTCTGCAAAATATCTTGCATATGACGCAAGGCGGCGTTTCCGGTCGCCGAAACCTGGTTCAGCGCTTCGCCGCGATTGCGGACTTGCTGACGCAGGCCCCAAACAAACCAGGGCAGCGCCAGCAACACGCCCGTCGCCAGCGTTAAGCTATACTGTCGCCAGCGCCGCCGTCCAATTGCGAGCACTAGCGCTCCCAGAGAAAATAGACAGTACACAAAAAGATATTGAGTCAGTAGCCCCCCCGCCACCGACAAGGCTACGCCAGCCATCAGCAATAAACGCCGCCGCCTATTTTTTCCTGGAGATTTTTGGTCTGCTTGAATTAGCGCCAATAGCCCCCACTGACTCAGCACTGTCCACAGCAGCAGCAGCGTATACATACGCAGATTCAGCGCATGGGCCAGTAAGAAAGGATTGAATCCCACCATTGCTGCTAGAATCAGCCCGCCTCGGCGATCAATGACGGTGCGGCCTAGACCGTAGGCCGCGGCAATACTACCTAACCCCGTCAACGCCACCAAACTACGTTGAGCAAATTCGCCAGGACCAAAAAGCCGCATCCAACCATGCTGACTTAGATAAAACAAAGGGGGATGAACGTCGCCTAAGGTTCCCTTGATCAAGTTTTTGATAGATTCTACGGTATCGCCCAATCCTGATTCCATCGGAATTGTCAGCAAAGAACTATAGCCTTTGAGTGCAATGGGATCAGTCTTGGGCCCTGAATAGGCGAGCTTTTGCCCGGAAGACAGCAGGATTGAAAGGGCTTCATCGTACCAAAGCTCGTGGTGTTTTAGCAGCAAAACCCTCAGCACGATAATGATCAGGATGCTGATCATGAGACCCGTCTCAAACAATCCGGCTTTGAATTGCTTCATGACTTCCGCTGTGGGGAACGACGGCTACGACGATACCAGGTTGCGCCTCCCACCAATAGACCAATCAGGGTCAGCGCTCCGACCAAAGGCAGCACATCTCCTGTTTGAAGCGTTTTCATTCCTGAGGAGCCTAACATCACAAAGGGGAGCGCCCCCGGTGGCGTACCCAGCGCTGTGCCTATCACATAGTCTCTAAAGCGAATCGAGGTCAGTCCGGCAGCAAAATTCACGAGCCCGTAAGGGATAATCGGCAGGAGTCGCATCGAAAACATGTAGAATCGACCGCCCAGACGAATTTCATCATCTAATGTTCGCCAAGAACTGCCTAATCGTTTCTCCACCAGCGTGCGGCCAATAGTGCGGGTAAAGCTGAAGGCGATAATGGCGGCGATGATAGCGCCAACACTGGTCCACAGGGTGCCGATCCAAGGGCCGAATAATGCCCCGCCAGCCAAGTTCAACGCTGTTGATGGTAAAACGAGGATGGTTGCGAAGGCGTAGATGGCGATATAGATAATAGGAGCCCAGAATCCCGCCCGTTCTAGCAGGATCTGCATTTTATCTATGTTGACGCCGCCCATGCCCCACATAACCGCAGCAGTGGCTGCAAGGCAAGCCAAAGCGATGAAGACAAGGACCTTTTTTTGTGAATTTGGCATTGCAGCAATCTAGCGCAGAGTATCGGAATCAAAGTGGATCCGATGTTTATGGGGGGCAGCTTCTTATTTGGACATTGCAGAAACTAGCGTGGAGCGCCAGAATGAATGGGCTGGGGCTGTTTGCTCCCGTTGCCGCGGACAATCTTAACGGATCGCTCTTGCATATCGTTTAAGCTTTGTCGGGGTGGAGGATCCCCATAAAACTCTCGGACAAAATATAAAGGACGACCCTTGACTTCTTGATAAACTCGGCCCAAGTACTCGCCAATAACCCCCAGGCTAATGAGTTGAATGCCCCCCATAAAAAGCACGGCCACCATTAGCGAGGCATAGCCTGGTACGTCGATACCCAGAATCAGTGTTCGAATCACCAGAAAGGACGCGTACAATAGGGCCATACTGGAGATTGCGATACCGGCGTAGCTCGAGACTTTGAGCGGCGCCATGCTGAAAGAAGTAATCCCGTCAAGCGCAAAGTTCCATAGACGCCAGTAGTTCCATTTGGTTGCGCCGCTGTGTCGAGGGTCCCGTTCATAGGTGATGCAGGTTTGCTTGTAGCCCACCCAGGCAAACAGGCCCTTCATAAAGCGGGTGCGCTCGGGCAGTTGTTTCAACGCTTCGACGACTTGTCGATCGAGCAGACGAAAATCGCCTGTATCTTTAGGGATAGGCACTCGACTCATGAGGCCAATCGTTCGATAAAAGCCATTAGCGGTAATTTTTTTCAGCCAGGTTTCGCCCTTGCGGATACGTCTTTTGGCATAGACGACATCGTACCCTTCTTGCCAGAGTTGCACCATATCGCTGATGAGTTCTGGCGGATCTTGAAGATCGGCGTCGATAGGGATAACAGCTTGACCTCGGGTATGATTGATGCCTGCTGTCAATGCGATCTCTTTGCCAAAGTTACGAGAGAGCGCCACGACTTTGATGTTCGGATTCCGATGATGCTGCTGAATCAGGAGTTCTAGGGTGAGATCTTTGCTGCCGTCATCGACGCAAACGATTTCGTAGCTCAATCCGATTTTTCCAAGCACTGATTCTAGCCGTTCAAACAGCGGTTCAATGTTGGATTCTTCGCAGTAGAGCGGCGCCACAATGGAAAGTTGAGGAGCTAGCTGATTAATTGGGGCATCCATGACTATTTGAGGGTGGCTATTTGAAGGCAAGTTCTCTGTCTTCATCATTCAAGCGCGGCGACGCCTGTAAGGAGGATGTACTTTGATAAAGCTATCCCTGCAGTCTGGCAATAATCGGTAAATGGGGATCAATACAAATTCTAAGTAAGCATTATTGCTGAGTTAATTAGTCTAGATCTAGGATTCTTGATGAAATCTTGCTAGCCCTATGAATTTTTAGGGCCGACTGTTCCCTATAATCACTGATTTGTGCTTTGAAAAACTGCTCCCATTGGAGAACTCCTTTTCTGCATAATCACTGAGTTGTGCTGTGAAAGTTTGTGCTTTGCAAAACGACACCCATTTAGGAAATTCTTTTCTGAACTGGCTGTTATGAAGCCGTTAAGTTGCAGGGTTATTGCATTCTCGTATAGTCCTGTTTGCCATAGCGTTGGGGGGCCCCCCCCACCCCACAACCACACACCGCGGGGGGGGGGCCCAAAGAGAATCACACCCCACCCACAACTTGGGGGGGGGGGGGGGGG